>Ga0209064_1000619_pt1 | contig 75458 bp, 73 predicted proteins | sample Inofromicrocosms_FD_187498 | JGI IMG/M metagenome (GOLD analysis project Ga0209064, IMG submission 187498) | Mouse cecum microbial communities from Vienna, Austria - Inoculum for glucosamine and mucus D2O microcosms (SPAdes) (version 2) | ecosystem: Host-associated > Mammals > Digestive system >...
CCTCCGGCGACTATTACAAAGCCCTCAACATCATCAGCGAGTATGTGGAGACAGAACTGTCTCCCAAATCCGAACCCCAAAAATCTACGAAAAAGAAAGTGAGGAACACACATGAGCGATAATCCCAGATGGGAGATCATCCAGGGCGATGCCCTGAAGCTGCTGGGGGGCTTCTCCCCCGGAATCTTCGACGCCGTCATCACCGATCCGCCCTACGCCTCCGGGGGCCGCACCCAGGCGGAGAAGAACAAGTCCACCGCCAAGAAGTATTCCAGCATGGGGGACCACGCGCCCCCGCCCTTCGAGGGAGACGCCAAGGACCAGCGGTCCTGGACCCGCTGGGCGGCGGAGTGGCTGGCGGATGCCCGGAAGCTGTGCAAGCCCGGAGCGCCAGTGTGTATGTTCATCGACTGGCGGCAGCTCCCCGCCGCCTCGGACGCCCTCCAGTGGGCGGGCTGGATCTGGCGCGGCACCGCCGTCTGGGACAAGGGCAACTCCCGGCCCCAGAAGGGCCGCTTCCGCCAGCAGGCCGAGTACATCGTCTGGGGCTCCAACGGCGATATGCCCATCAACCGCCCCGTCCCCTGCCTGCCGGGGGTGTTCAAGTACGGCAATCCCCAGAACCGCATCCACCTGACGGAGAAGCCCCTCCAGCTCATGCGGGACATTGTGAAGATCACCGAGCCGGGGGGCCATATCCTGGACCCCTTCGCCGGGTCCGGCACCACCGTCCTGGCCGCCGTGCTGGAGGGCTACACCGCCACCGGCATCGAGGTCACGGACGAGTACGCCCGCCTCGCCAGGGAGCGGATCGCCCAGGAGCTGGCGCAGGCGGCATGATGGAGCAGGAGAAATCAAAGGGCTACGTCTTCGCTGTCTGCCAGAACGCCGATGATCCGTATATCTGCGGGGCGCTCCATGTGGAACGGGACGATCAGGCTGTTCCCTGGATCTACGAAACGGACGAGGAGGCCGCGCGGGCCGCGGAACGGGATGGGGTAAAGCTGCTGTATGGCATCTCCTATGTGGAGGATGGCGTTTATCTGGATACGCCGGAGAACAGACAGCTTCTCGGCCTTTACAGCCGAGATATGCAGCGGACGCTGACCAACAGGAAAAACCCCAACAAGGGCTATGACCGATAACTGTCTGCCGATTTATGTGGATATTGTCAAAAAGGTGCGGTATGATGTGGGCTACCAAATAACAGGAGGTGCCAGAAATGCAAGTGAAATTTTCCTTTGACAAAGCCGCCGTGGAGCGGCGGGGCCACACACTGGAGACTGTGCATCGGACGGTGAAAAGCCTGTTCGCCGTCCACAGCCTGCCCTGTGTCTCGGAGGGCGATTCCCTGTCCTTCCGGGACAAGGGCCACGGCGATGACTTCGCGTGTATGTGGGATATCATCCTGTCCCTGCTGCGCTCGGATTGGTTCGTGGCCTGCGCCGCCGCCTGCGTCTGGCAGGACGAGGACGGCGAGGAGGACGTGCTGGCCCAGGCCGGAAAGGCGCGGGGTGCTGTGTAGTGGGAATGAGCAGGAAGCAGATCACCTTCGATCTGAGCCAGGACGCGCTGAGACAGCACTATCCCCGCAAGGAAACGGGCCGGGACCCGCAATTTTTCAAGCGGGCCTACAAGGACATCCAGAAGTTCATGGAGGCCAGCGGCTTTGAGCGGCGGCAGTATTCCGTGTATGTCTCTGCGGACAAACTGACCGCGCTGGATGTGGCTGTCCTCACCCAGCGGATGGCGGAGGCGATGCCCTGGCTGCGGCTGTGCGTCAGGGAGATCACGGCAACGAATATCGGGGCGCGGCACAGCCTTCTGGGCCTGCTGCGCTCCGACGCGCCGCCCGCCGAACTCCTGCCGCCATCTGTTCGGCGGGAACGGCAGAAAAGCAGAAAAGCAATGCAGGAACGGTAGACGGCAGGGTGACAACAAGACACCCTGCCTCTCTTTTTTGAGAGAACGAGGTGAATCTATCACACCCAGCGGGAGGTGAAAATTTTGCCAAAATCTACGATCAACGGCTGTTTCTTCTTCAAGGCCAGCCATGCCCAGGAGCTGATGGAGGACAAGACCATGAAGCCCATCCAGGTGGAGGTGGTCAAGATCCTCCAGCTGACCGGCCAGCAGTTCCGGGACTTTTCTGCCAATTTGCTGCGGGATATGCCCTTCCTGATCCCCAATAAGAACCTCACGGGCTATGACAAGGGGGTGACCCGCTGCCTGCTGGTGGCCACCCGGAGCCGCAGGGACGGCATTCTGGTGGACTGCCAGGGCTACAACTTCGCCCGGTACTCGTGCTATGTCCCCAGCAAGCAGAGTCTGGACCTGCGTGATGTGCCGGTAGACCACTACGACCTGAAGCTCCGGCAGCCCCGGAGCCAGCGGGAGCGGTAATGAGTTTCCCTTCAAGAGAGCGGGCGCCGCCCGCCCATGCCAATCAACCTACCGCTTGGAGCGAAGCCCCGCCAGCGGCGGGGCCGAGGCCCTCACCGCCCCCTGGGCGGTGAGGGCGCAAGCATAGCGCAAATGTACATTTTGCGCGCTTGCAGGGGGAAATCCCCTGACCCCAATGCCGCCTGCGGGCGGAAGATTGGCGGCGCTGCCGCAGAGAGGAGCGTGACGTGCGCAGGGTAGCCTCAGTAAGTTTTGGCAAGGACTCCCTTGCTATGCTGTTGCTATTACTGGAACAAAATAAACCATTGGACGAAGTCATTTTTTACAACTCGACTATGGAATTTCAAGCCATCTATGATATCCGGGATCGCGTCAGACCCATCCTGGAGCAGCGGGGCATCCGGTTCACTGAGGTGAAGTCGGATGTCCCGTTTTTGTACGATATGCTGGAGAGGCCGGTGAACTCCAAAAAGAACGGTTTCCACCTGGGCTACGGCTGGTGCGGCGGCCCTTGCCGCTGGGGGACCAGACGGAAGATCGATGCCCTGGATGGCCTGGGGCTGGATGCGGACACCCACTACGTGGGCATCGCGGTGGATGAGCCGGAGCGGCTGAAGAAACTGGAGCTGCCCAAGTGTTCCCCGCTGGAGGAGGCCAAGATGACCGAGGCGGACTGCCTGTCGTTCTGCTATGAGCGGGGATATTTCTGGGAGGAAAATGGCATCAGGCTGTATGACATCCTGGACAGGGTATCCTGCTGGTGCTGCAAAAACAAGAACCGGAAGGAACTGAAAGCGATTTATCAATTTCTCCCACAGTATTGGGAGAAGCTGAAGGAGCTGCAGGCCCAGATCCCCATGCCCATGAAACCCTACAGCCGGAAGGGCGTTCCCTATGGCAACGTGTTCGATTTGGAAAAGACGTTTGAGCAGGAGATTCGGGAGACGCAGTCCGGCGGCGCTCCAAAAAAGAAAAGGAGGCGGCGTGAGCAAAGCAGATAAGCACGGCAGGCATCACCTGCACATTGAACTGACGCCAGCGCAGTACCAATCACTGACGGCCCAGGCCAAGCGGTGCGGCCTCACCAAACGGGCCTACCTCGTGCGAATTATTGAGGGGAATCCCGTCCGCGCCCGCCCCGCCAAGGAGATCAAGGAGCTGCGGACGGAGATCCATCACATCGGCAACAACATCAACCAGATTGCTCGCAGCGTCAACGCCGGGATCGCCCGTGCCGAGGACGCCAAGCGGGGGCTGTTCCTGCTGGATCAGGTCTATGAGCTGATGTATCAGATCGCTAAAAAATAAAGCAGTTTTTATACAACCATCAACAGCGTTCCAATGCCAATCAGGATACAGCCTAAAATGGATTTCGGCGTGAACTGTTCATGCAGGACTACAGCGGCAAGCACCATCGTGATCATAACGCTCAGTTTATCGATGGGGACAACTTTGGACGCCTCTCCAATTTGCAGGGCCTTGTAGTAACAGAGCCAGGAGGCACCTGTAGCGATGCCTGAGAGGATCAGGAAAATCCAACTCCTCCGGCTGATTTCTCCGACACCGCCTTGGGTATTGGTGATAAACACCATCCCCCAGGACATCAACAAGACTACACAAGTACGGATGGCGGTTGCGAGGTTTGAATTTACACCGTCAATACCAATCTTGGCCAAGATGGAAGTCAGAGCGGCAAAGATGGATGAGGCCAGAGCAAATAAAAGCCACATATCATTATCTCCTAAATGTTCTCTGAACCCCATTATACCATGGGAGGCACAGAAATGGCCATCACAAAAATCCTCGCCCGGAAAGGCCGTCTGGACGTGGGCATCAACTACATCCTCAACGGCGACAAAACCCAGGAGCGCGTCCTCACCGCCCACCTGAACTGCGACCCTGGCCGGGAGTGCCGCCAGATGCTGGACACCAAACGGGCCATGGGCAAAACGGACGGTGTGCAGTATTACCATGTGATCCAGTCCTTCAAGCCCGGAGAGATCACCCCGGAACTGGCGCTGGAGATCGCCACGGAGTTTGCGGAAGAACACCTCCCAGGTTTTGAAACCGTGATTGGAGTCCATGTGGACAAGGAGCATATCCACGCCCATCTGATCTTCAACTCTGTAAACACGGAGACCGGCGAGAAGTACCACAGCAATGCCCAGAGCTACTACCAGCAGATCCGGGCTATCTCGGACAGGCTGTGCCGGGAGCATGGGCTGTCGGTCATCATGCAGGGGGCTTCCGCCAAGGCGGTCAGCTACATCGAATGGCTGCGCCAGTCAAAAGGCCAGCCCACCTTCCGCTCCATGCTGGAGGAGGACCTGCGTACCGCCATCCAGGACGCCAACGACCTGGGCCACTTTTTCCTGCTCATGGAGCATAAGGGCTGGGAGATCAGTCACGGCAACCGGCTGGGCTTCCGGCTGCGAGGCCAGGAACGGTTCATGATCCCAGGGCGAAAAAATCCGCTGTTTACCGAGGACGGCATCCGAGCTGCCATCCAGGGCAACCTGGAGGACATTGAGGCCGGACGCAGGCCAGCGGTGATCTATCACCCCAGCTACCAGCCCTGCAAAAAGCACCCGAAATATACCGGATTTATGGCTCTATATGTTCACTATTTATACGTTCTCGGCAAGATCGGACAGCGGAGGTACCCGCCCCGGATGACGCCCCAGCTCCGGCAGGAGATCATGCGCTTTGAACGCTGCCGGGAGCAATTTGCGTTCCTCCGGGACAACGCCATTGCTACCCAAGCGGACATGGCGGCATTCCAGACACGCACAGAGAAAACGCTGGCCAACCTGACCAAGCAGCGGACGATCCTCAACGTGCGGAAGAAGAAACGCCGCCGGCTGTACGCCGCCCTGGCGGACGTGGAAGCCCTGGCCCCCGCCAAGCAGTGCTATGAGGAGGGGCTGTCCGGCATGGAAGCGGAGTACACCCGGTACATGGAGGCGGTGGCCGCGCTGGAGAAGTGCGGCGTTCCAAGGGACAGGCTTATGGCAGAAAAGGCGGAAATTTATGAGCAGCTTGCGGAGATCAACCGTCAGATCCGGGCGGAGCGGAAAAAGCTGGCCCTGTGCCGGGAAATCCAGAGCAGGCTGCCCCAGATGGAAAAAGAGATCAATAAAATTGAAGAAAACACCAAGGAGGTGGAGCGAGATGAACGTAGGAGGCGGTGAAGCCGCTGATCAGATGGTGCGGATGATGTTGTCCGGCTCGGAGGTCATGATCCGGCTGTCCGGTTCGGCCCTGAAGAATCTGCTGGCCCTGACCATGGCGCTGGCCCACAACCGCAAGACCCTCTCCGGCAAGGTGAACATGGGCAAGATGCTGCGGGAGACGCGGGACTTGCGCCGGTTCCCCATGACGCCCCAGCAGTATAAAAAATTCAAGAAACTGGCGAAAAAGCACAAGCTGTTATATTCCGTCATCAAGGACAAGGACGACCGGGGCAAGCTGATGGACATGATCCTGCCCGTGACCGAGCTGGACCGGGCCAACGCCATCTTCGAGCGCATTCTGTACCAGACGCCCCCGGAGCCGGAACGGCGACCCGCGCGGGAGCTGCAGCAGGGGCGGGAGGTATTCCAGCCGGAGCGTTCGGCCCCGGAGAGGGAGCGCCAGCCCCAGGAGAAGGGCAGGCAGGCTCAAAAAAAGGCCAGACAGCCGCAGGAGCGGCAGACGCCCCCAAAGGAAAAGGCCGTGTCCGGGCCTGTGAGGGGCCGTCAGGGGCAGGTGAAGCTCCAGCGGTCGGTGTCCCAACGGTCAGACGCCCAGGGCCGCCAGGAGGCCCCTGTGACCCGCAGTCAGGAGAACACGCCAAAAAAAGGTTCTCGGTCGGAACGAGACTCGCCCGCTATAAAAATCAACTCCTCTATACCCAAAGAGAGCGGCGCTATGAGGGGGACGAGTGAGCGGCCCTCCATAGAGGGGCGGCTCAAGGCGTATCGGGCGCAGAGCAGGAAACCGTCCGCTCCGGCCAAGGTCAAGGCGAAAACGCAGAACAAAGCAAGATCAAGGTAGCAATCAGGAAAGCGGTAAATTTGAGGTTGTAAATTGGATGGGAAGTGCTATAATTGTCTGCTGGTGATGAAAATGATTTTTGCCTGCGATAAATGCCGCTTTATTTTCAGCCGTGCCGTTGAGCCGGAGCAGTGTCCCGACTGCGGCAAGTACGCCGTCCGTCCGGCCAATGAATCAGAGAAACAGGAGTATGAGGAACGGCTGAAAAATCCATCCGAACTGTGACAGGAGGGAAATGGAACCATGCAGCGTGACCGCATCATACAGCATATTCAAGAAACCTATTCAGTCGAGGCGGAGTACCTTTGGGCCGATCTTCCGGATTGTGCCGTGTTCCGCCACCCCGGCAGTAAAAAATGGTTTGGCATCATCATGAATGTGCAGTCCGGCAAGCTGGGGCTGGATGGCAATGAGCCAGTTGATATCCTGAATGTGAAATGCGGCCCCATCCTGGTCGGCTCTTTGCTTACAGAACACGGTTTTCTCCCATCCTATCACATGAACAAAACCAACTGGATCACGATTCTGCTCAACGATACGGTCCCTGATGAGCAGATCATTCCGCTATTGGAACTGAGCTATGATAATGTGGCTCCCAAGCGAAAAAGCAGGAAACAACCGCAGAAATAACAAATTAACCGCCCTGTGCCGTTTGGCATGGGGCGGTTTTTGTGAGGTGATTCTTATTTGAAGCAAACCAATCGGTCAGGAAAGCTGACCGTTTACTTGTTCCTCTACATCCCCGTGGTCTGGGCGGCGCTGCTCATCGCTCAGTCTCTGGGCGGCGGCCTGCCGGAGATCATCAGCAACCTGACGGCGGCTATGGAACACCCCTTCCGCATCCAGTGGACGGACCACAGCCTTGTGACCATCCTGGCCTGCACCGGGGCCTACGTCATGGGCATCTGCCTCTACGCAGATCAGCAGGGCCGGACGCGGGACGGCGAGGAGCATGGCTCCGCCACCTGGGCCTCGCCCCAGCAGGTCAACGCCATGTTCGCGCAGAAGCAGAACAAGCTGCTCACCCGCAACGTCCGCCTGGGGCTGGACACCCACAAGCACAGGCGCTCCCTCAACGTGCTGGTCATTGGCGGTTCAGGCGCTGGCAAATCGAGATCGTATGTTAAGCCCAACATCTTGGAGGCCAACACCAATTATGTCATTACGGACCCCAAGTCCGAAGTCCTGCTGGCCACGGGCGGCTACCTCAAGAGCCAGGGCTATGACATCCGGGTACTGAACCTCGTCAATCTGGAGCAGAGCGATGGCTATAATCCCTTCCGCTACATCCGGGATGAAAAGGACGCCCTGCGGCTGGTGAACAATCTCATCCAGGCCACCACACCAAAGGGCAGCCATGAGTCCGATCCGTTTTGGACGAGTGCGACACGTTCGCATACAAACACTATTCCACAGGGAGCAAAGCTCTGTGGGCGCTAAGACCAAGTAGTGCTAAAAAATGCGGTGGTTCCGAGTTAATCGGAAGCAACAACTGATACTGCGATAGGTGGAATGAAGGGGTAACGCCCTGAAACGCCTACCCTGAAAACTACGGCTGGCGTTGGCTGGAAACGGCCAGGGTCAGAGAGCCCGTTAAAGACGGCTGACTGCGTTCGCTCTGCACGTGGTAAACAATGGAAACAGCGGCAGGTGCAAAGCAAGCCAGAGGTGGCTGTGAGCGTTAGGCCGGGGGTCTATAAAATGCCTATGGCGAGAATGTCCGAAAGGGCAGGCCAATCTGCGATAGTAAGGGTCTAAAAGAAGCATGGGGCTAATCCCCCTATCCCGAAAGGGAGTCAGTGTGGACGAGTAAGAATTTGTCCTATGAAACTCCATACGCCGTTACAGGCGGCGGCAAGCTGGCAGGCCCATAGTAGAAACCTAAGGGCATATGGAAAGATAGCAGTATCGGAACGTGGTGAAAGCCTATCGCGTATATCATGGGCCAACGTGATATATAAGCTGTCGAATCATATAAGCAGTCGAAGCGGTGGGTAAAGTAGTGGCGATAGCGATGATGTTCCCTGTAATGGGGAACGGAGTGACAGCCACAAGTCAACAGCAATACAAAACACTAATCACAGGTGAACAGTAGGATTTCGGGTACGACCAAAAGGTCAATCTTCCCAAAGAGGAGTTGATGCCTATATGGTTACCGGGAACAAGAAAACCAAGCAAACAAAGAAACCGAAAAAAGTAAATAATCTCAGGTATGCCGAGTATTACGATATGCAGGGAACTTTTGATGAACTGTTCGCAAAGTCCAAAAACGGTGAAGTATTTGGTAATCTGTCTGAGTTGATTTTCAGCAGAGACAACATTTTACTCGCCTATCGGAACATCAAGGGCAACGGCGGAAGCGTGACGCCCGGCACAGATGGGCTGACCATCCGGGCGGTTGAAAAATATACCCCGGAAGCGTTGGTTCAGAAGGTGCGCAATATTGTCAGGAACTACAACCCGAGGGCCGTGCGGAGAAAAGAAATTCCCAAACAGAGCGACCCGAGCAAGATCCGTCCGCTGGGGATTCCCTGTATCTGGGACAGGCTGATACAGCAATGTATTTTACAAGTGCTGGAGCCAATTTGTGAAGCAAAATTCAGCGAAAACAGCTATGGGTTTCGACCAAACCGAAGCTGTGAACACGCAGTCGCGGCGGCTTGTAAGCATATGCAGCTATCCCATATGCAGTATGTCGTTGAGTTTGACATCAAGGGATTCTTCGACAATGTGGACCATTCCAAACTCATCAAGCAAATGTGGGCGTTGGGAATACAGGATAAGCGTTTGATTTACATGATTAAACGCATTTTGAAAGCCCCGGTTCAGTTAGAAAACGGCGCTGTCGTGACCCCTGATAAGGGTACGCCGCAGGGCGGCATTATTTCACCGCTGCTGGCGAACATCGTGCTGAACGAACTGGACTGGTGGGTGGACAGCCAGTGGCAGAATCATCCGGTGGCCGTGGCCAGAGGGAAAAACAGGCAGATAAAGGAGCGCATTGTATTTGACAAAAGTCATGGATATACCACAATGCGGCGAACCAACCTGAAAGAAATGCACATTGTACGCTACGCCGATGATTTCCGCATATTCTGCCCTACAAAGGACTGTGCGGAGCGGACGCTGATTGCTGTTACCCAATGGCTGAAAGAGCGGCTTCGTCTGGACGTATCGCCGGAAAAGACGCGGGTGGTCAATCTCAACAAGCATTATTCTGAATTTCTCGGCATTAAAATGCGCCTGTGGCAGAAGAAAAATAAGCAAATTGTCCAATCGCGCGTCAGTGAAAAGGCGGTCAAACGGATTACGGCGGAAGCAAAGCGAAAAATCAAGGATATTGCGCGGCCACCCAAGGGCATGACAGAAGCAAGGGCGATTCTCAACTATAATGCTTTTGTCATGGGTGAGCATGAGTATTACCAGATGGCGACAGGTGTCAGCGTGGACTTTCGAGACATTAGTTATCAGGTCAGCCGAACCATGAAGCGTCTGGGCGACAGGCTGAAAAAGGAGCCAAAGGAAAAAATCGGCGGAGCTGTTGTAGACCGATACGGTTCCTCTAAGCTGATTCGGTATATCAAAAATCTCCCGATTGCGCCCATCAGTTACGTGCGAACACGCGGCCCCAAATACAAAAATCCTCTGATTCAAAAGTACACGCCGGAGGGCAGAGCGAGAATCCACGAAAACCTTGCTTTCGATACCCGAATGCTCCACGCCCTTTTGCGTCAGGAGGTTCATAGCCAAAGTGCCGCTTATGCCGACAACCGGCTGTCACTGTTCTGCGCACAGTACGGAAAATGCGCCGTTACCGGGCAGGTATTTGAAACGCTGGGTGATATTCATTGCCACCACAAACTTCCCTTAGCTATGGGCGGTAAGAATAATTACCAGAATTTGATTCTTGTCCGGGAAAGCATACACATCCTGATTCATGCTACATCTGAGCCGGCCATTACAAAGTATCTTTCTCAGTTAGCCCTAAACAAAAAACAGCTTGCAAAACTCAATAAACTCCGCAAAGAAGCGGGAAATCCGCCGATTTCTGCTTAATCGGTTTCAGTGGGAAACAGCGGAACAAGCAAAAATGTTCAAGGTAATAACTTGTGATAATGTGTGCGAATTATTGTTGATGGAGCGCCGTGTGACGGGAAAGCCGTCATGCACGGTGCGGAGCGGGGGAAAAGCCGGAAACGTCAGATACTGTAGGCTTACCTATCGCTATAGGCCGAAACCGCTCTGCTGCAGGCGATCATCCTCATGCTGTGGCAGGAGGCCCCGGAGTATGAACAGAACTTCTCCATGGTCATGCGGGTGCTGGAGTACGCCGAGGTGAAGGAGGAGGACGAGGAGTACGTCTCGCCCCTGGATCTGCTGTTTCAGGCCATGGAGCGCGAGGACCCCACCAGCGTGGCGGTGAGGCAATACAAAGTGTTTAAATTAGCCGCCGGCAAGACCTCAAAGTCGATCCTCGTGTCCACTGCCGTCCGGCTGGCCCCGTTCAATCTGCCCCAGATCAAGGCCATCACAGACCAGGACGATATGGATTTGTACACTTTGGGGGAGCAAAAGTGCGCACTGTATGCCGTCATCCCGGACAACGATAACTCATTTAATTTTTTAGTGAGTCTGCTGTATGCCCAAGCGTTCCAGGCCCTCTACTACAGCGCCGATCAGATCCACCACGGGGCATTGCCCTGCCACGTCCACTTCCTTCTGGACGAGTTCGCCGCCATGCCCCTCCCAGGCTTTACCCGTGAACTGGCCACCATGCGCTCCCGCAACATTTCCTCCAGTGTCATTATACAGAATATGGCGCAGATCAAGGAGATGTTTAAGGATTCGTGGGAGACGATTCCGGGAAACTGCGATACCATATTATACCTTGGCGGAAACGAAGCGGCAACCCATAAGTACATTTCCGAGGCCCTGGGGAAAGCCACGATTGATACCAAGACGCACGGTCAGACCAAGGGAAAATCCGGCTCCTATTCCACCAATTTTCAAATGAGTGGCCGCGAATTACTTACTCCAGATGAGGTACGGGGGCTGGACAACCGCTACGCCATCCTCTTCATCCGGGGGGCGAAGCCGGTCATGGATCTGAAGTACGAGCTGACCCAGCACCCGGCCATCCGCCATACCATCGATGGCGGCGGGCCGCCCTACATCCACCATCAGGAGAAGCCTGAAGTGAAATTCCCCGGCGAATCGCTGTTCGCTGAAATAACGGACGATACGTCCGATGATGAAGAAAAGGAGACTGAAGTCTATGAAGAACCCCAAGAACCTGAAGAAGAATCCTCCGAAGAACACCCTGGAGAGCCAGAGGAAGATTGAGCGCCGCGCCAAGCGGGCCTACGCCGTGTTCGCCTGTCTGGTGCTGTCCATGGCCGTGATGATCGTCCCCGCCTTCGCCGCCGATGATCCCCTCCAGATTGTGGAAAATTTGTCTGACTTCATCTTTTCCCTGATCCGTGCCATCGGTCTGATCCTGCTGGGCTTCGGCATCCTCCAGCTGGGCCTGTCCCTCAAAAGCCACGACCCCTCCCAGCGGGCCAACGGTATGCTCACCATCGCCGGCGGCATCGTCATCACCTTCACCCGTGAGATCCTCACCCTCATCACCGGCTGATGAGGACAGCAGCAGGGGGAGGGCGCGTCCGCGCTCTCCCCACTCGTTTCCCGCAGGAGGTGATTTGATTGGGAAGCGGAAACTGGATCGTGGACAACCTGAATTCCGCCCTGGGGACCTGGAACGGCAAGCTGGCGGAGATCTGGACGCTGGTCAGCACTACGCCGGAAAACTTCAAGGGCGGCGCGGTCTGGACGGTGATCACCGGCATCAACGGTGCGCTCCAGGCCATCGGCTGCGCCCTGCTGGTGCTGTTTTTCGTGATGGGCGTTGTGAAAACCTGCGGCAGTTTTACGGAATTGAAGAAACCAGAGATGGTATTCAAATGCTTCATCCGTTTTGTGCTGGCCCAGGCGGCGGTGACCCACGGCATGGAGCTGATGTCGGCGCTGTTCCAGGTGGCTCAGGGGATGATTGTCACTATCATGGATTCCTCCGGGCTGGCAGGGCTGACTGACACTACCCTGCCCGCCGAGATGGTGACCATCATTGAGGACGTGAGTTTTCTGGACAGTATTCCCCTGTGGGCCGTCACCCTGCTGGGCTCGCTGGTGATTTGGGTGCTGTCGCTGGTGATGATTTTGACGGTTTATAGTCGATTTTTTAAGTTATACATGGCGACCGCTATCGCGCCCATCCCCATGGCCAGCTTTGCGGGACAGCCCTCCAGCAGCATCGGCGTGGCCTTTCTGAAAAGCTATGCCGCCATCTGCCTGGAGGGCTGTGTGATCGTACTGGCCTGTGTGATTTTCTCGGCGTTTGCGTCCGCCCCGCCTGCCATTGCGGACGATACCCTGGCGGCGGCCACCATCGTGTGGAACTATGTGGGGGAACTCATTTTCAATTTTTTGGTGCTGGTGGGCGCTATTAAAATGAGCGACCGGCTCATCCGGGAGCTGATGGGCTTAGGTTAAAACAGCCCCTCGGTGTTGATGGCATACTCGCCGTTGGCCCTGGCCTGCCGGACGCGGTAGGCCAGCAGCTCCGCCATGGCCCGCTCCTCCCGCCAACCGTCCAGCAGCCCCCAGAGGCGGCGGAGCAGCGTCACCACCCAGGACAGGGCCGCCAGCCCGACCATGGCGAAGAAGATGCCGTCCGCCAGGGCGGTGTGGGCCTGATACCAGCCGTGAAACGCGGTGAGCATCAGGACTGCGTACAGCATGGGGATGCCCAGCCGGAGCTTGATTGCCAAGCGGAGCAGGATGGGCAGAAGAAACAGACCGATCCCTAAAATCATAAACATCATTGCGACAGACCTCCCTTTTTCTGGTTTGTCGCATAGTACCATAGGCAGGCAGGCTTTACAACAGTCTGTCTGCCGATTCCTACATTCAGCTTGAATGCAGCCATTTTATAATGTATAATAGGGGAAATTCCATCAGCGGGAGGCAGCTATGAAAAGAATTGTCATCATCCAGGGTGGCGGACGGCCCAAAGGAAATACGGCGCAGTTAATAGACCATTTCAGGCGAGGCGCGGAGGAAGTCGGTCACAGCGTGGAAGTGATCTCTCTGCTGCGGAATGAGGTAAAGGGCTGCCTGGGCTGTAATGCCTGCCGGTACGGAAAACCCTGCGTACAGAAAGACAGCTTCAATGACCTTGTTCCTAAAATTAAGGAAGCGGATCTGTTGGTCTTCGCATCCCCGCTGTATTTCTGGACAATTTCCGCCAAACTTAAAGCATTCATTGAACGATTCTACTGTATCGCGGAGGAGGATTCCAACCCGCCTCTGGGCCGGTATGAAAAATATCCAGAAAAGGACTGCGCCCTGCTGATGACGGCAGCAGATAACTTTTTCTGGACTTTTGAACAGGCGGTGTCCTATTACCGCTTTGCGCTGGTCAACTACATCGGTTTTCACGACAAGGGAATGCTGCTGGCAGGTGGCTGCGGCGACACCAACGGAAAACCTCAAATTGGCAAGACGGATTATCTGGAAAAAGCATATCAATTCGGGAAAACTATTTACAACAAATCATAAAAATCCGAGAGGATGGGCCGGTGGCCTGTCCTCTCATTTTTGTAGGAGGTGATACCCATAGAAGTCCGCATCAACAAAGAAGTTCGGGACTATCAGGAAAGCCTGTTCTTCGGGCTGTCCCTGCGGCAGTTCCTGTTCGCCTTGCTGGCCGTGGTCGTGGCGGTGGGGCTGTATTTTGGTCTGCGAAATGTGGTGGGCAGCGGCGAGATCGGCTGGATCTGCGTCCTGGCGGCGTTCCCCTTCGCCCTGGGCGGCTTTTTTACCTACAACGGCATGACCTTTGAAAAGTTTCTGCTGGCCGTCATCCGCTCGGAGCTGCTGTACCCCAGAAAACTGGTGTTTCGGGCGGAGAACCTATACGCCAAAGCGCTGGAACACTCCACCGTAAAGGAGGCATTATACCTTGATTAAAACCCTGCAAAATACGCTGAAGCAGGACCGGGAGGGCTTTGTCCTCCCCAAGTCCGTGCAGGACGCCATCCCCATCCGCCGCCTGTGGCCGGATGGGATTTTTCAATTCGGGAGCAAATTCTCCAAGACCATCCGCTTCTCGGACATCAACTACGCCATCGCGTCCAAAGAGAACAAAACGTCCATGTTCCTGGGCTACTCCGAACTTTTGAACGCCCTGGACACCGGCTCCACCACCAAGCTGACCATCAACAACAAACGGCTCAACCGCCAGGACTTCGAGCAGAAGATCCTGCTGCCCAGGCAGGACGATTTTCTGGACGGCTACCGGGCCGAGTACAACGCCATGCTCATGGATAAGGTGACGGACAGCTCCAACAGCGTAGTCCAGGAGCGGTACGTCACCCTCTCCGTCCACCGCAAGAGCATTGAGGAGGCCCGCACCTTCTTCGACCGGGTGACGGCGGACGTGACCACCCGCCTCAGCCACCTGGACGCCCGCAGTGAGGAGCTGGATGCGGTGGAGCGGCTGCGCATTCTCCATGACTTCTACCGCACCGGGGAGGAAACCGAGTTCCATGTGGACCTGCGGGACCTCATGCGGAAGGGCCATTCCTTCAAAGACTCCATCTGCCCGGACAGCCTGGAGTTCAAGAAAGATCACTTCGTCATGGGCGATAAATTTGGCCGGGTGCTGTTCCTGAAGGAGTACGCCAGCTACATCAAGGACTCCATGATCAGTGAGTTGACCGCTCTGAACCGCACCATGATGCTGTCCATTGACGTGATCCCCGTCCCCACGGACGAGGCGGTGCGAGAGATGCAGAGCCGTCTGCTGGGTGTCGAGACGAATGTCACCAACTGGCAGCGGCGGCAGAACAGCAACAACAACTTCTCCGCCGTTGTCCCCTACGACCTGGAACAGCAGCGGAAGGAGACCCGTGAAATGCTGGACGATCTCACCACCCGTGACCAGCGGATGATGTTTGCCGTGGTGACGCTGGTGCATCTGGCGGACAGCAAGGAGGAGCTGGACAGCGACACGGACGCCCTCCAGTCCGCCGCCCGGAAGCACCTGTGCCAGCTGGCCACCTTGAACTGGCAGCAGGCGGACGGGCTGGTGACGGCCCTGCCCCTGGGCCTGCGGCGGATCGACGCCCTGCGCACCCTGACCACTGAGGCCCTGGCCGTCCTCATGCCCTTCAAGGCTCAGGAGGTGCGGGATCAGGGCGGCGTGTACTACGGGCAAAACGTCATCAGTAAGAATCTCATCATCGCCAATCGGAAGGAGCTGCTGAACGGAAACGGCTTCGTACTGGGGGTGTCCGGCTCCGGTAAGTCCTTCACCGCCAAGCGGGAGATGGTCAACTTGGCGCTCTCTACGGGCGATGACATCATCGTCATAGATCCTGAGTCGGAGTACCGCCCCCTCATTGAAGGGCTGGGCGGCGAAGTGGTCAGCATTTCCGCCACCTCCCCCAATCACATCAACGCCATGGACATGGAGCAGGGCTACGGGGACGGCGAGAACCCGGTGGTGCTGAAGTCCGAGTTCCTGCTGTCCCTGTGTGAGCAGCTCATGGGGGACCGCCTGCTCTCCGCCAAGGAAAAATCCATCATCGACCGCTGCACCGCCAACGTCTACCACGGTTACATCAAGAGCGGCTACCAGGGCAACGCGCCCACCCTCCAGGACTTCCACGCAGAACTGCTCCGCCAGTCCGAGCCGGAGGCCCGTGACGTGGCCCTGGCAATCGAGCTGTTCACCGAGGGCAGCCTCAACACCTTCGCCAAACCCACCAACGTGGACACGGACGCCCGAATTTTGTGCTACGACATCCGGGATCTGGGCAAGCAGCTCCTCCCCGTTGGTATGCTGGTGGTGCTGGACAGCGTGTTCAACCGCATCATCCGAAACCGCTCTGTGGGCCGGAACACCTGGGTCTATATTGACGAAATTTATTTGCTGTTTCAGCACGAATACAGCGCAAATTTCCTCTTTACCCTCTGGAAACGCGTCAGAAAGTACGGGGCCTGCTGCACCGGATTGACTCAGAATGTAGATGATCTGCTCCAGTCCCACACCGCCCGGACGATGCTGGCCAACAGCGAATTCCTGGTCATGCTCAACCAGGCGGCCACGGACCGGGCGGAGCTGGCGCGGCTGCTGAACATTTCGGACAATCAGCTCTCCTACATCACCAACGTGGATTTCGGGCGCGGCCTCATCAAATGCGGCAGCGCCATCGTGCCGTTTATGGACAATTTCCCCAAGAATCGGCTCTACCGCTTGATGACTACAAAATTAAGTGAGACAGCATGAGGATAACTGGAACGGGGCCGCGCCTGCGGCCCTGTTCTTCGTTCTGGGAGGTGATAAATCATCGCAAAAATTAAGGAAAAGCGCATCGTAAAAGGCACATTAAAGGAAAAAGTCAAGGCTGCGCCGAAAGAGCTTGTCCGCCGTGGGCTGGATGATGGCACGGAACGCCTGCGGGGCCAGCTCCGGGAGACCGCCCAGCGGGGGCAGGCCAGCGACTATGGCGGCGACCGGATCGAGGACACCGCTGTCGGCGGGGTGCGGCGGGCTGAGCGTGAAATTGAGTATCTTCTGAAGAAGAAAAAAGCTGCCAGGGAACGAAAAGCGGACGGAGCGCCGCACACTACTCCAGACCTGCCTATGGAGCAGGAGTCACCCCCGGAAGCCCCGGTGGAGCGGCCCTCGCCCTATGAGCCGCCGCCACGGGAGCAGCCGAAGATCAAGACACGGGAGACTGTGGCAACCAGGGAGGGTAGTGCATCGCCTGGAAGCAACAGGGCGACCTCATCCTCTGCCGCTGGCCCAGATCGGCAGAGGATTAAAACGCGGGAATCCGCTGTTCGCGGTGGTCGTGTGTCCTCTGATGGTACGGAGCCGGTCGCGCTGGGTGAGCCGGAGCATCCGCAGATCAGTACGAAGGAGATCTCTGTCCACAGCGTTCATACAGAGGACGCTCCTGCTCCGCAGGGCAGGTCGGAGCGCCCGCAGATCAAAACCAGAGAGGCCGTCACCACTCCCCCTGGCCATGCGGCTACCTCGGCTGACGGGAGCAAGTCCCCGAAACAGTTATCCATCAAAACAAAGGATGCCTACATCCAGCGACAGCCCACGCCGCGCCCGGAACAGCCGCCCCAGGCGTTTGCCCAGGGCAAGCAGGAATTTGTGCGGGAACATGGCCGGACGGCGGTAATGAAACGGACGGAAGTCCGCCACACAGGCAACGGCGCTGTTCCCCAGGCCAAGGGCAGGGATGCGACACCTCCCACTCCGATGCGGCAGAGGTATGCCTCCGCTCACACTGCCCACAGGCCGATGAGTCCGGGGACCCCTGGCGCCCAGGCTGTGCGGGATAGCGGCAGGGCCATCGTAAAAACAGAACATTCTGCGAAAAAAATCCCGGAACGCACTGCCCGCCATGCCATCAAAACGGCAGATCGCTCCGCCAGAAAGACCATCAAGGCCACGCAGCGGACAGCTAAAACCGCCGCCCGGACCACCAAGACCGCAGCACAGAGCGCCAAAGCCGCCCAGCAGACCGCCCAGGCCACCGTAAAGGCCACCCAGAGGGCCGTGCAGGCCGCACGGGCCACGGCAAAGGCGGCGGCGACCACCGCCAAGGCCGCGGCCAAAGCCACCGTGGCGGCGGTAAAAGCGGCCATTGCGGCCATCCAAGCCCTGGCAGCGGCCATCGCCGCTGGCGGTTGGGTGGCCATTGTGATCGTGCTGGTGATCTGCATGGTGGGCCTGCTCATCGCCTCGCCCTTCGGCATCTTCTTCTCGGACGGCGGCGGCCCGGATACAGTCTCACCCTCGGCAGCCGTGGCCCAGATCAACCGGGAGTACGCCGATACCCTGTCTGGTCTCCAAGCTGGGGGCAGCTATGACAGCGTGGAGATCGTGGGGCGGCCTCCGTCCTGGGCGGACGTGTTTGCTGTGTTCTCGGTGAAAACTGTGTCTGGGGACGGCGTGGATGTGATCACTTTAGATGCGGATCGTGTGGAACGCCTGCGGACGGTTTTCTGGGATATGACCAAGATCACCACGGCGACCAGAACGGTAGATCACCCCGCCACCGAGGATGCGGAAGCATGGACGGAAACCATCTTGACCGTTACCGTCACGCCCCGAACGGTCGATGATATGCGGGTGTTTTACCAATTCACAGACGAGCAGAACGCGGCATTGGACAGCCTGCTGACATCTGAGAGCCGCGACCTGTGGAACAACCTCCTCTATGGCAGCAGTGGCGAGATCGTGGCCGTGGCGCTGTCCCAGGTGGGCAACGTGGGCGGCCAGCCCTACTGGAGCTGGTATGGCTTCAACAGCCGGGTGGAGTGGTGCGCCTGTTTTGTGAGCTGGTGCGCCAACGAGTGCGGCTACATTGACGCTGGGGTGATCCCCAAGTTCGCTGGATGCACAGGCGGCTCCAACTGGTTCAAGGATCGGGGGCTGTGGCAGGACAACAGCTACGAGCCGCATCCCGGTGACTTGATATTTTTTGACTGGGACAACAAGGGTTCCTCCGGGCCGCAGGATGATCTCCCCGACCATGTGGGCATCGTGGAACGGGTGGAGAATGGCATCGTCTACACCGTGGAGGGCAACAGCGGCGATAGCTGCCGTCAGCGCAGCTACAGCGTAGGACATTACGAAATCTGGGGCTACGCGACCCCTATCTTTTGAAAAATGGGCTTGGGAGTAGGTTTGACCTGTTCCCAAGCCCTCTTATTTTTATAAACGAGGAGTGTTCAATATGGCAGTTTTTCGCGTGGAGCGCACCCAGAATTATACCGTCATGAGCAACTACCACCTGCGGGACAAGGGCCTTTCTTTGAAAGCAAAAGGGCTTCTCTCCCTTATGCTGTCCCTCCCGGAAACTTGGGATTACACCCTCTCCGGCCTCGCCAAGATCAGCCTGGAGGGCAAAGACGCTATCCGGGCCACCGTGGTGGAATTGGAGAAAGCCGGGTACATCCAGCGGCATCAGACCACCGGCAAGGATGGCAAGTTCGGCAGCAACGAGTACATCATCCGGGAGTATCCCGCCTCTCATGAGCCGCCGCCGGAAGGGCCGTCTTCGGCCCAACCGTTGTCGGAAAACCCGTCAACGGTTTCTCCGTCAGCGGGGGCCACGTTGACGGAAAATCCAACGCAAATAAAGAAAGACCCAGTAAAAAAAGACCAAAAAATTACTGACTCAGTAAGTACGGAATCTTTTCCTTTCCTTTCCTCCCCTCCCGTAGCGGCACAGCCGTCTGAAACGAAAGGAAAGAAACGAACAAGGCGCAGCAGAGTGAGCAAAGGCGAGATGGACGCCTACCGGGAACTGATCCGGGAGAACATCGGCTACGATGGCTTTGTGCGGGAGCGCCCCTACGATGCCGGTCAGCTGGACGAGATGGTGGAGATCATGGTGGAGGCCGTTTGCTCCAGCAAGGAAACCCTCCGGGTAGCGGGGAACAATTTCCCCCAGGCGGTGGTGAAATCCCGGCTGCTGAAGCTGGATCGGGAACACATCGTGTTTGTGTTCGACTGCCTGAAAGAGAACACCACCCAGGTACGGAACATGAAGCAGTACCTGCTCACGGTGCTGTACAACGCCCCGGCGACCATTGAGAACCACTACGCCGCCCAGGTCAATCACGATCTCTACGGCGAGGGGGCAGCGTAGGCAGTCAGCCCTCGAAACGGATCACCGGGCAGTGTTTCACTTTCTTCCCAACCTTCCTTCGCTGTAGGGCAAATACCATATCACCAGAGCGTCCCAAAAAGCTCTCGCCCTTTTTCCAGCTTATGCCGCATTTGCGATGCTGTAGGCCAATAAACTGCTGTATTTTACACGCTATTCATTGCGAAGAAAAGGGATTCAATAGGGCAACTTTCGGTTCTCTGAGATGTTTAGCTGCTATTTTTCTGTAAAATATAGAGATACCATATTTACAGAAGGGGACCGAAGTATGACAGAGACAACTTACGGCTATGTTCGGGTATCCACCCAAGAACAAAACGAGGCCCGTCAGCTTGCCGCTATGCAGGAATTTGGCGTGGCAGAAAAAAACATTATCATAGAAAAACTGTCAGGAAAAGACTTCAACCGTCCATGCTATCAGCGATTGGTGCGAGTGTTGCAGCCAGGGGATGTGCTGGTGGTCAAAAGCATTGACCGATTGGGCCGGAATTATGATGAAATTTTAGAGCAATGGAGCGTAATCACAAAAAAGCGAAAAGCCGCCATTGTAGTATTGGACATGCCCTTGCTGGATACCCGGCAAGGGCGCGATTTGACCGGAACGCTGATTGCGGACATTGTCCTTCAGCTCCTCAGCTATGTGGCGCAGACGGAACGGGAAAATATCCGTCAACGACAGGCGGAGGGCATTGCGGAAGCAAAAGCCAAGGGGGTGCGTTTTGGTCCGCCATGCCACACACTGCCAGATAGCTTTGAAGAATTGCGGCAGGCGTGGAGAGACAGACGAATGACGCTGCGGGCAGCGGCGGAAGCCTGTGGCATTCCTAAATCCACATTCCGTGACGCTGCTCTTCGTGCTGAGATGGCTGTAACCCGCACAGGGACAAAATAAATCTGGACGGAATTGTATAAAACCCCGTCCAAAAAAATTTTTTTCAAAAAGTCTTATTTCTCTGCGTCTCATGTCGATATGTAATACAGAACAAAGGTAAAAATCTTCGAGATTCCCTGGACGGCTAAGTATACTACCTCGTCCAAATTTTGATATTTCGGATAAACGGAGGCGGAGCCGCGATGCCTGGAAAGTCAAAAGTGTCACGCAAAAATGACAAGGCCATTCAGTTCACCACCATCAAGGTCCGGCTCTATCCCGATGCGGCCCAGGCCGAGCTGTTTGAAAAGACCTTCGGTTGCTGCCGCTACATCTGGAACAACATGCTGGCCGACCAGCAGAGGTTTTATCTGGAAACCGGGGCGCACTTCATTCCCACCCCTGCCAAGTACAAAAACGAGGCTCCCTTTCTACGGGAAGTGGATAATCAGGCATTGATTCAGGAACACAACAAGCTCTCTCAGGCGTTTCGCGTGTTTTTCAAGAACCCGGATTCTTTCGGCTATCCCAACTTCAAGCGGAAAAAGGATGACCGGGATTCCTTCACCGCCTGCAACCACGTTTTTGAATCCGGCCCCACCATCTACACCACCAAAGACGGCATCCGCATGACCAAGGCGGGGATTGTCCGGGCCAAATTTCACCGCCGCCCCCAGGCGTGGTGGAAGCTCAAGCGGATCACCGTGGAAAAGACCCGCAGCGGAAAATATTACTGCTACATTCTGTACGAATATGCGGCGAAACAGCCGGAGCCGGTCGCGCCAACGCTGGAGACAACAATAGGGCTGAAATACTCCCTCTCCCATTTTTATGTGTCGGATGACGGCGGCATGGCGGACCCGCCCCGCTGGCTGAAGCAGGCCCGGGAAAAGCTGGCAAAAATCCAGCGGCGGCTGTGCCGGATGCAGTCCGGGTCCAAAAATTATCAGGAGGCGGTGCGGCAATACCGCCTGCTCCACGAACACATCGCCAATCAGCGGCGCGACTTCATCCACAAGGAATCCCGGCGGATAGCCAACGCCTGGGACGCCGTGTGCGTGAGGGCGGACGCCTTTGAGGACCTTACCAAAGCCATGACCCACGGAACGATGATGGAGTCCGGGTACGGAATGTTCCGGGAGTGCCTGCGCTACAAGCTGGAGCGGCAGGGAAAGGCGCTCGTCATAATTGACCGGTACCTTCCTACGACCCGGACCTGCTCCGCCTGCGGGACGGTTCTGGACCGCGAGATCAGCTATAAAAAGACCCGTTGGACCTGCTCCAAGTGCGGCGCGGTACATAACCGGGAGATCAACGCCGCCAAGAACATCAAAGCGGAAGGTTTGGCGCAGCTCTGCGCTTAACTGATTATTCCGGTCGGAACGCCGGTGAATGCCCATGAACGCGGCGCGGGGAGCGTTGAGCGAAGGAAAATCGAAACCGTTTTTCTTCGTTCAGCGTTTTCCAAGCCGCCAAGTGGGAAACGAGAGGGCGTGTGCGCACGTCCGAAGCTCGAAAGAGCGTTCACAACATTGTGACGATGAAAAAATCATTCGTGCCACGAATTGCGGCCTTCGGTGGACGGAAGGAATGCTGTTCCGCCAAATTGAAAAAGGAGTTGACAAAATGCTCTGCTTGAATCTGAACCAGGGGGAGTACATGACCATCGGCGAGGACATTGTGGTTCAGCTGTACCACATCTCCGGCGACCGCTGCAAGCTGATGGTTAACGCGCCCAAAGAAATTACCATTTTGCGCGGAGAGGTTCTGGAGCGCGGCGGCGGACAGCGTCCCGGCTGCGTGTTTGACGGCCCCCGCTGGCATCGCAAGGAGCTGATCTGGAATCGGAGCCGCGCCCAGGCGCTGACCGCCATGCGGCTGCTGCTGTCCCAAATGGACGGCGGCGACAGCAATGTCCAGACCCTGCGGCGGCAGCTCAACCACATGTTCCCGGTTGAACCGGAGCAGACCGATCAGGTTTCAAACGGCTAGGCCAGCCGGTTGAAATACAGCGCCGCACACGCTTCACGCTCTAAAGGCCACGGAGTCTGGACCGGGCGGCGCACCATCCGCTGTGTGGGAGCAGGGAAGATTAGCGAAAGCACAGAGGATCGCAAAACACCAAATTTATTATGAAGGGAATCTGAATTATGAGAATCCAACACAACATCCCCGCCATGAGTTCCTACCGGAACTACACCAACAACACCAACGCGCTCGCCAAGAATCTGGAGAAACTGTCCTCCGGCTATCGGATCAACCGCGCCGGTGACGATGCCGCCGGTCTGGCTATTTCCGAGAAGATGCGCGCCCAGATCACCGGCCTGAAGGCCGCCCAGAAGAACGTCAAGGACGGCACCTCTCTGGTGAAAACCGCCGAGGGCGCCATGCAGGAAATTCACGACATGCTCAACCGCATGGATTACCTGGCCACCCAGTCCGCCAACGGCACCTATCAGAACGCTGTGGACCGTGAGGCGCTCCAGAAGGAAGTTACCGCCCTGAAGGACGAGATCAACCGCATTGCCGACAGCGCCAACTTCAACGGCATCAAGCTGCTGGACGGCTCCCTCTCTTCCCAGAACCTCACCGCTGAGGGCGTGAAGGCTTCCACCAAGAGCATTGTTGAGGGGCTGACCATCAACGACGGCGTCAACGGCGGCGGCACCAAGGCCGAGGCCACCATCGACGTGTCCAGCCTGTTCGGCACTGGCGACACTCTGGCGATCAAGTTCAGCGACACTTCCCTTGGCACCAGCGGAACCAAGACCCTGACCTTCGGCACCGAGATCACTGGCACTACTGCCGAGGAGCAGGCTGCCAGCATCCAGGACGCTCTGAGCAAAGATGCGAACATCGCCCAGCAGTTTGAGGTAAAGGTGGACGGCACCAAGGTCACCCTGACCAACAAGGAAGAGGGCTCCACTAAAACCTACGTTGACGAGATCACCGTCAACGACGCCAAGTTCGACCTGGGTACCAAGGATGGCACCACCTCCAAGCCCGGCGCTGTGGGCGCGACCGGCATGACTGTCGCCGGCTGGGAGACTCTGTTTGGCAGTGGCACAACCGGCGCCGGTACGGATGTGCATGTCGGTGATGTGGTCCGCTTCCATTTCAAGGGCGCAAATGACGAAGACCTGTATACCGAAATTACCGTCACGGATAAGATGAAGGGCAACTCGATTGAGGAGACCACCACAAACATCGTTGCGGAACTCAACAAGGCGTCTTTCATTGATAGTGATACTACGGTCGCCGATGAGAGCCTGTTTGCGGTTAAGGATTTCTTTACCGTGGCGGCAAATAAAAAGAAAGATGGAACTGCCGCACACGGCGCTATTCAGGTTACGGCGGCTAACGGTGCTACGGGTAAGTTCGCCCTCGGTGATGTGGAGATTAAACGCGCTGGTGCGGCTACCTTTACCACTGTCAACGGTTCCGGCAAGACCTCCACTGCGGGCACAAGTGCCGGCACTGACCCGAAGAACATCTACGCTACCACCGGCGCTACCGGCAACTTCACCGCCGGCGACAAGTTCAATGTCAGCGGCACCCTGTCCGACGGCCGCAGCTTCAACATTGCCTTGGAGGCCGGGAAGGATTTTAACATTGGCAACAGCCTTTCCGATTCTCTGGCTAATATCGTCACCAAGCTGGGCTCCTCCGATCTGAAGGTCACCCTGACTGGCGGCGAAGAGGTCACTGCTGACAAGATCTTCGGAAGCGGCAAGGAGATCGTGGTCGCTAAGAATGCCGCCAACACAGGCCTGACGTTTACCTCCCAGAAGGACGGCCTGTTGGCTAAGGGCTTTGCCGGCGGCGTGACCAACGTCTACGTCGAGGCCGGCCCCGCTGCCGCGGTGAAGTCCACCACCACCAAGGGCACCGATCCCAGTGCCGCCGTGTCCTCCTTCACCTTTAAGGACGGCGTGGGCTACGGCACCGCTATCACCGTGGGCGGCAAGACCTATGAGCTGGTCAAGGATGTCCGTGACGTGACCAACCGCAGCAACGAGGCGGTTGTAGTGGAGAACCCGAGCGATCTGAGCGATGTCAGCAAGGTGGCTAAGAGCTTTGCCGACGCCATCAATGAAGTCGCCACCAAGGGACTGGCAGATCCCGCCGATGCCGAGTATACCGCCGCCGCTGACGGCGCTACCGTGAAGATCACCACCAAAGCGGTAGGTTCCGATGTGAAGGCCATGGAGATCACCACCCCCTACGGCGACGAGGTCCCCACCGTGTCCTTCAAATTCGACCCCAGCATGGTCAAGGCCGGTTCCTATATGACCATCAGCGATGGGACCAACTCCAACACCTATGAGTTTGTCAAGAAGGGCGAAAAGGCTTCCAGCGGCCGCATCGCCATTGAGGTTTCCGACTTTGACAAGATCGACGCAAAGGCCATGGGTGATGCCTTCGCCAATGTGGCCAAGGGCGCTACTGTTGAGGTCGCCGATGACGGCACCGTGACCATCACCGCCAACGAGGCTGAGGGCTCCATCCCCAAGCTGAACGTCAGCTTCTATGACGGCAAGGGCGGCCTGAAGCTCCAGCTCGGCGACACCAGCCATGAGTACAACCAGCTGAAGGTCTCCATCAATGATATGCACACCTCCGCTCTGGGCATCAATGACCTGGATATCAGCACCCAGGAGGGCGCACAGGCTGCCATTGATGTGGTCAAGAACGCCATCAACTACGTTTCTGATGTCCGCGGCGGTCTGGGCGCGATCCAGAACCGTCTGGAGCACACCAGCAATAACCTGTCTGTGATGGCCGAGAACATCCAGGACGCCGAATCCTCTATCCGCGACACCGATGTGGCCGAGGAAATGATGAGCTATGTGAAGAACAACATCCTGGTCCAGTCCGCCCAGGCCATGCTGGCCCAGGCCAATCAGCTGCCCCAGGGCGTGCTCCAGCTGCTGGGCTAATCCCGATAGTGGAATTAAACAAAGCAGAGAGTTAGTACAAGGGGCGGGGCTTCGGTCCCGCCCCGAACTTTTAGGCAGGGACTCGCGTTAAGACGGAAGGAGCTTGTATTACGTTGGAAATGGGCGCGATTCGCTATTTCAGGCTGATGAACCAGGGGGCTTTTATCTGCCGGCTCCATGTCAATTACAGGCCGGGGGGCGAGGAAAGCTGGAAAACCTGGGAACCCGCAGAGTACGCAGATATCTATACCGCAGCGGAACGGACCGTGGATCTGAAAGAGCTTGGCATTGAGGACGGCACCCATGTCCGTCTGATTGCCTTTATCGTATCCGGTTCCCGTCAGATCGCGGCGGAGGAATATATTTTTTACTCCAACATTGGCCGGACTGCGGCCTATAAGGCTTCCGGCACCTTGCTGAGCAGCAGACTGAATTTAGTGCGCTACGGTTGAATCTGTCCGCACCGGTACAAGCGGAACAGACAGGTCCTTGCCAAAGTCAAAAGATAGAAAGAAATGGGTGAAATTATGAGTACAAACCTTCCCCTTCAAAAAGAATTTAACCAACTGCTCTCGGAAAAGGCGGCATCCGCCCTGCCCGGAAAGCTGGACGGTAAATTTGTCGCCGCCGCCTGCCCCGCCGGGTTCAATTACGGCATCACCTACGGAGCGAACGCTTATTACAATGAGCAGACCCTCTCCACGCTGAATTCCACCATCCAGACGGATAAGGATGGGATCGTTAGCGTCAGCGCCCAGAAGCTGTCTGATCTGCTGCGCCAGGTTTTCAAAAGCACCGCTTTTGTCTTTTCCAAGGCGACGCAGAAGAAGCTCAACGAGTGGGACGAGGCTGCCGAGGCGCAGATCGCCTCTGTGCTGAGCGCCTTCACCGACTCCGGCTTCCATTTTACCGACCCGGTCCCTCCCGGAGGGAAGATCGCCGATGTGTTTAACCAGCTTACGGAGCAGTACGGTCCGGTCACGGAGACCTGTGATAATCTGCCTGTCTATTTGACCGCGCTGAAAGACGCGCTGGCAACCTATATCGAAATGTCCAATCAGGCGTACCAGCTCCACTCCCGCGCCTCCCAGGCCACGGCGGTCCTGAATGCCGCCATCCAGAACGCCACCGCGCCCACCGCAAAGAACGGCGGCCTCCAGACGGGGGACGCTTCCTACTATGTGGCGTTCGATAAGCTGCCCACAGCCAACCAGTTGATCGGCAGTTTGGGAACAGGAAGCAACGCGCTGAAGATCCATCTGTCGGGCGATTCCTTCTCATCCTCGGGCTGCAAAGTCCATGTGGAAGGGAAAGGCGATGTGCATATTCCCATTGTGGGCCTGCTGAACATTACGGCGTCTCACTCCTCGCAGGTGGATGTCAGCGAGTTCACATCTGAGAAAACGAGCTTTTCCATCGACATCACCTATCCTGGCCTGACCACTGTGGGTGTGATGCCGTTGTCCCTGTCCTCAGACAATAAGCTGGGCTGGTATGCGGTGAACATCCTGCGTGAGATCCAGGAGAATACCGGGAACGACAATGCGGACGGCTACAAGCTACTGGGCAGTGAGTTCTCTGTCGAGAGCCTTTTCGGCCCGAAGGGCAGGCTGAATTTCCTCAAAACGTTTGTGATCAGCCGTGAGCCTACCATTGACGTGGTGTTCAAGGAAGTCAATGTGGCGGAGTTCAAAAAGCACATCCACACGGATAACAGCGTCAAGGTGAAACTGTTCGGCTTCATTTCGCTGGGCCCGGTCGAGCACAGCTATACGCTGGACAAGGTTGACAGCAACGAATCCGAGAAGTCCGTCACCATGCATTTTGCGGCCCCCGATGTCAGCGGCACGATCCCCCTGAACCAGCAGGTCGCTTATGTGCTGGGCGGTGTTCCCGCCTACACATAATTGGTGCTGGGGAACGATGTTGGTTTGTAGCATCACGTCGATTGTATAAGCAATATATGCCCAGGTGGGCGGGGCTACGGCCCCGCTCACCTGTCTTTTATGGAGAATCGCATATGAGAGATCAACTCTTGCCAGCAACTATCATGCTCCAGCGATGAAATGCTAACCTAAACTCAGGTTTTTACCTTAAAGCGGATGCAGAAACGAGTAACTTGGCCTCAAGGGGCTGGCTATCCGCACACAGGTAACATAGATCTAGAAAAACTTCCCGAAAAAATGATGCTAATACTTATGGGGCGGCAGGACGGTTCGGTTTGAATGTCCCACCGCCCTGTTTTTTATGCTGACGGTAATGAAAGAGGTGGGTGAAGATGCAGCATATTCTATTCATTATGTCGGATTTTGAGCGGTATCTTAGGTTGAAAGAAGCCTTCTCTGAGTTTTTCTGTGACTATTCAATCAGTGTGCCGGATGGAATCAGGCGATTCAATCAAGAACATTTTTCCCTGATTGTTCTGGATCTGTCGCTGCTTGTGTCAGATGCCGGACAGGCAGAGCTACTGTGTGCTTTTCGTCGTGCACAGCCCGTTCCAATCATTGCCCTGTGCGGAAATATGGAAGATGCCAATATCGTTCGCCTGCTGGGCGCAGGGGCGGACCAAATCCTCGCCATTCAAGGGCCGGACGAGGTACTGGCCGCATATATGCGCACGCTGATCAGCCGGTACACATTACTCAACCATTTTAATAGAGAGCAGCTTAACCGGGCGGATTTCTGCATTGGAGATTTTACCATTGATTTAATGCGCAGGCAGGTCTTTTTGAAAGCCGAAAAGATTGAACTGTCTGCCCAGGAGTATGATTTGCTTCTCTTCTTTGCGCAGAACTCAGATCGGGTACTGACAGAGGAGCAGATATATAACCGAGTGTGGAACACAGATAAGGATTTTCACAGCGGAATCTCCAAGCCTATCAACCGCCTGCGGCAGAAGATCGAACCGGATATCCGTAATCCTACTTATATCCATTCTATTCGCGGCGTGGGCTATCAGTTCACACCAAAACCTGTCGAATCCTGCGATATTTGACGGCGAATTGTCAGCCAATGTCCCTGAAATGTCAGACTATGTCAGCGATTTGTCAGAATCCATCTGTATAATCCCCTTTACGACATAAGGGGAATAAGCTGTATTTAACGGCTACATCTGTTTCCCGGATAAGGGGAACCAGATGAAATTAAAACCAATATTACAATGCAGCTTGTTTCCGCAAGAAGCGGCCTCCAATCAGGGGGCCGCCTCTTTTTGCGCTTCGACAGAATGTGACCATATTCGCTGTTCGCATCTGAAGGGCTGGCAGTCTTACATAGCAGGATACCCGTGACCTTCCACTCAGAACGCTTCCCTCAAATTTCTGAGACAGGAGATCACAAAATGGATTATGACATCATACAAAGCGGAGAGCGCATCCGCCAGCTCCGTGTGGAAAGCGGCCTTACACAGGAAAAACTTGCGGCAGAGCTGAACATCGACAGAAGCCTTCTGAGCCACGTTGAGGCTGGAAAGAGAGGGTGCTCCGTGGACCTGTTTGTCCGGCTCTCCAACTTTTTTGGCGTATCGTTGGACTTACTTATTCTGGGCAAAAAACAAGCCACTCCACAAATTGCAAATGACCATGCGGCGCTGAAATCAAATATAACAGAGCTGGTGGAGCAGTTGGAGGCGCTCAGGGCAAGACTGTAGTGAGATGTGACTATTTGTCACGGGAATGTGACTAAACCACTCTAAAAAATGTCCGTAGAATTCCCTAAAATGAAAGTACAGCCACAGGGCTGCTGTACCTTGACAAGTTCATACCAGCAGTACGGATCACCACGCAGACAGACGCACAGTGCGCGCCTATGGCCTGGAGAGGACAAGCTCCCCTCCGGGCTGCGATAAAGCCTGTGCGGGACAGTTCTGGCAAAACTGTCCTCCACCATTCGGGTTGAAAGCAGTAGAGACCCCCAGGGTGTGCCTGCGAAGGTCCGCCAAGCCTTATCCGTTACTGTTCCCTATACCTCATCGGGGGGCGAGCTGCAAATACGATGAGTACGAAAATGAGAAACCCAAAATGAATTTTTAGGGGTAATTTACGGATGAATATCAATGACAGGCAGAATGCCCATAACGATATCGACCACATTTTCAAGACCCTTTTTCCCGCCCAGGCCATGCCGGAGCGCCCAGAGCAGATCGCTCTGAGCCACCGGATGCTGGACGCCATGTTGGACGGCGGCATCGCCCTGTGTGACGCCGGGACGGGGATCGGCAAGACCTACGCCTATCTGGTGGCCGGAGCGGTGTACAGCCGCTTCCGGGCAAACACCGGGCTGGTGGCCCTGCCCATCCTCATCTCCACCTCCAGCATTGCCCTCCAGACGGCGGTGCGGGACGAATACCTGCCCTTCCTCTCCGGTCTGCTGATGGAGGACGGGCAGATCAGCCAGCCCCTCCAGGCGGTGATCCGCAAGGGCAAAGGCCACTACGTCTGCGATGAGCGGCTGGAACAGCGGCTGGGCCAGTTGGATCTCAGCAAGAAGAACTGGAGAGCCGGGGCCGCGCTGTTGACGCTGCGGCAGGAGCTGGACATGGATGAGGCCACCCATCTCAGCGGCTACGACCGGGAGCGCGTCTGCGTCCCCCAGGTATGTAGCTGCCAGCGTGAAAGCTGCCGCTATCTTCTCTTTTTGGAGCGTTGCGACAGCGGTTTTTTTCTCTTCCAGATCTGCAACCACAACCTGCTGCTGGCGGACGCCATCCACCGGGGCAGCGGGTGCAGGCCCATCCTGCCGGACGCCGGCGCTCTGGTCATAGACGAGGCCCACAAGCTGCCGGAGACAGCCCGTCAGATGTTCGGCGTGACCCTGGGCGTGGAGGACATCCGCGCCCTCTCCCGCAGCCTCCGGGCCGAGCGGTACCTTTTGGCGGCGGAATTGTGGCACGATGCCGCCGCGCCCCTGGTGCGGAAGCTGTCCAGGCCAACAGAGGAAACTCAGCCCTTCGACAGCTACGCTGGACTGTTGGCTGCGCCGGAGCGCAAGCTGGCCATCATCCACCGCCAGCTCAAGGGCCTGCTGACCCGCAGCACCCGCAGGCAGGTGGAAACTCTCGCCAAAACAGTGGCTCTGTTCCGCAAGGGTCACGATGGTATGGTGCTGTATGCCATGGACGATGGACAGGGCGGTACTATGCTGTGCGCCACCGTCTCCGACCTGACCGCCCAGCTTCGCCAGACCCTCTGGCGGCAGATGCGGCCCATGATCCTCACCTCCGGCACACTGGCCGTGGGAAAGAACTTCCAGCGCTTCAAAGAAGAAACGGGCCTGCTGACGGACAGCCGGGTGACGGAATCCGTCTCCCTCTCGCCCTTTGACTACGAAAAGAACTGCCTGCTTTACCTGCCCAGGCATCCGTCCAACCTGAAAGACGGCGGCTACTATGACCAGCTTGCCGGGGAGATCGCCGCACTGCTGAGAGCAGCCAGCGGCCACGCCCTGGTGTTGTTCACATCCTACGCCGCCATGTCCGCCGTAAAAGAGCGGCTGAAGGGGAAAACGCCCTATCCGTTGTTCACCATGGGGCGCAACGCGGTACATACCATGGAGCAGTTCAAGGCCCAGCCAGGAAGCGTCCTGCTGGCCACCGGAGCTGCCTGGGAGGGCTTTGACTTCCCAGGCGACTGCGTGTCCTTGCTCATCATCACCCGCCTGCCCTTTGCCGTCCCGGACGCTCTGAAAGAAAAGGAACGGGAGCGGCACCCCAGTCTGAAAGCCTTCATCCGGGCCGTGTCGGTGCCGGAGATGCAGATCAAGCTGAAGCAGGGCTTCGGCAGGGCCATCCGCACCGAGACAGACACCTGCGTCATTGCCATCCTGGACGAGCGTGCGGCCAAAGGCCGGCGCTACCACAAGGACGTGCTGACCGCCCTGCCGGAGATGCCGGTCACCAGCAGGCTCCGGGATGTGGAGCGGTTCATCCGCAGAGTCAAGGCGGGCGGTTACTTCAGGGAGGGGGCGGCATCATGTCTGAGATGAAGAACGAAATGATGTATATCCTGGTGACGCGGCTGCTGGAAAAGGCCGCCGCCGCTGGATTGCTGATGCAGGAGGAACTGTGGGCCGCCAAGCGGCTGGCGATGGAAAAATACCGCCCCCAGGCTGTGTGGGAATTGGGGTAGCTATTCCCGCCAAGGTGTGGTAGTGTTGGTGCTGCCAAGGAGGTGACGGCATGGAATACCCATTTTACGCAGAACAAAAATATATGTATCGCACGGGCCGCGTGGAGGCCCGCATCCTGACGGCAGCCGAAGCGGAACGTCTCGGCTATGAGGACGAGTACGTTGCCTGCCGGGATGGGTACAAGTTGTATGTGGACGGATTCAGATCTGAGAAGTGCGCCATGAACCATCTGCTGGATCTGGTGGACTGCACGATCACACCGAGAAAGGCCGGCCGCGCAAAAGGAGAGGAGGCGAGGTAGATGGAGAAAATCACAACGATCATTCCGCCGAAAGGCTCCGCCCCCGCAACCCTGCGTGTGGCCGCCTACTGCCGGGTCAGCACGGACGCCAAGGAACAGGAGCTGTCCTACGCTTCCCAGATTCGCAATTACACCGATCTCATCAGCCGGCACGATGGCTGGGAGCTGGTGGATATTTATGCGGACGAGGCTGTCAGCGGCACAAAAACGGACAAGCGGGAGGATTTCAACCGGCTGCTGGCCGACGCCCGAAAGGGCAGGATCGACCGGGTGTTGGTGAAGTCCATCTCCCGCTTTGCCCGGAATACCAAGGACTGCCTCGCCGCCATCCGGGAACTGCTGAAGCTGGGTGTGACCGTCTGCTTCGAAAAAGAGAATATCGACACAGGGACGCTCAGCTCAGAATTGATGCTGAGCGTCTACAGTTCTCTGGCCCAGCAGGAATCAGTCTCCATCTCCCAAAACGGACGGCAAAGCTATCGCAGGCGGATGGAACGGGGTGAGTTCATCACCGCAAAGCCGCCCTATGGCTACCGGCTGGTCAATGGCAGAGAACTGGAGATCGTACCGGAGGAGGCCAAGGTCATCCGCAGGGTGTTTGACGCCTATCTCGGCGGCCAGAGTGCAAAGGAGATCGCGGACAGTCTGATCCGGGAGGGCGTCCGGGATCGAAAAGGGAACGTCCACTGGACAACCCGCCAGGTCTACTACTGGCTTTCAAACGAAAAATACATTGGGGACACCCTCTGCCAGAAAACCTACCGGCTGGAATTCCCGTTCACGCAGAAGATCAACAACGGCGAGGTGGATCAGATCTATGTGGAGGGCAGCCATCCCGCCATCATCAGCCGGGAGGCATACGATAAAGCCCAAACCCTGCGGCAGTTCAAGAAAAAGCACAAAACCCGCCCGGACGCCACGTTTCCACTGTCCCTGAAAATGTTCTGCGGTGTGTGCGGGAAAGCCCTCTACCGGCGAGTAGCGAGAAGCGGAAGCGTTTCCTGGTGCTGTGGTAACCATTTGAAAAAAGCTGGAAGCTGTCCCATCGGCTCCTTCCTGGAAAGCGAGATTTATGCCGCCTTTGTGCGGATGTACAACAAACTGCGGCTCCATGAGGGCATCATCCTGCGGCCCGCCCTGGTCCAAATGGAGGACCTGGAGACGGCCCTGCACCGGGAGAACCCCGCCATGCTGGAGATCAACCGGGACATCGCCCAGGCCACCGAGCGGAACTATAACATCAGCAAGCTCCGCGCCAGCGGCCTGCTGGACGCCAACGCCTACTCCGCGCAGATGGCCGCCAACACCGCCCAGCTCACCAGCCTCCGGGCCAAGCGCCGGAAACTGCTGCAGAGCAGTGACATTGACGAGGCGGCGGAAGCCCTGCGTCAGACTGTGGAGGCGATCCGCCAAGGCCCGGAACGGCTGGAGGAGTTCGATGAACCTCTGTTCGCAGAGCTGGTTGAAAAAATCACAGTATCGGATAACAATCATTTGCGATTCCAACTGCACTGCGGTATGGAACTTATGGAACAGATCGGAGGGATGGAAACGTGAACCGAAAGGTGCTGTATGGATATCAGATCGAGGACGGAAAACTGATTCACCAACCCCAGGAGGCGGAGATCGTTCGCCGGATATTCACCCTCTACCTTGAGGGAAAGCTCCAGCGGGAAATATCGGACCTGCTGAATGGGGAGGGCATCCTCTACAGCCCGGACCGCCCCGTATGGACGAAATTCAGAGTTGCGTTTATCCTCAAGAATCGGCGGTACATGGGTGCGGACGGGTACCCCCTGCTGATAGTGGAGGACACCTTCCAAGCTGTTCAGACCACACTCCAAAAGAAATGGGGGGAGCGAACCCGCAGGGACCGCCCTGTCCTGCAACTGCGGGACAGGCTGTACTGCCAGCACTGCGGCGGCAGACTGAAACGTATCTTTGGCGGCAATTCCAAGCGGCCGGACACGTTATACCTGAAATGTGAGCAGTGCGGCAGCAGACCGGTCATCCCCGATGACGCCCTGCTGGCGGAGGTCAGGCGGCAGGCGGCGGAGTACACGCCCACAGCGCCGGCCACCACCGCCTATGCGCCCTCCGGGGAAGTTGTCCGCCTGACTAACGCTATCAACCGGAGGCTGGAGAAACCAGAACAGCCGGAGGAGGTGGTCAGCTTGATCCACCAGGGCATTACGGCACGATATGCCTGCCTCCCAGTGGAGGTTTCGCCCATCGACCTGCCCCGCCTGCTCCAAGAAGAACGGTATGAGCAGGCCGTCCAGTCCGTCACCATCTCCGCCGACAGCACAGTGTCGGTGACATTCAGATAGCCTCAAGCCTACCGGGAAAGGACATAGTATGGAACAGACAGTGCGAGAGAAGAAGATCCGCATCATTCCCGCCACCAAGCCCCAGGATCAGAATAGAGCCGCCTTCAACGGCAGGAAACAGCGGGTGGCCGCCTACTGCCGGGTGTCCACCGACAGCGAGGAGCAGCTCACCAGCTACACCGCCCAGAAAAACTACTACACGCAGAAGATCTCCGAGAATCCTGATTGGGAGATGGCCGGGATCTTTGCCGACAGAGGCACTACCGGCACCAGTATGAAAAAGCGGGTGGAGTTCAAAAGGATGATTGCCGCCTGCAAGCGGGGCCGCATCGATCTGATTCTCACCAAATCCCTCTCCCGCTTCGCCCGGAATACCGTGGACTCTCTGGAAACGGTGCGGATGCTCCGGGCCAACGGCATCGGTGTGATCTTCGAAAAGGAAAACATCAACACGCTGACCGAATCCAGCGAGTTCCTGCTCACCCTGTTCAGCGGCTTCGCCCAGGCGGAAAGCGAGTCCATCAGCAAAAGCGTGATCTGGGGTATCCTGAAAAGCCGGGAGTCCGGCAAGGTCCCCTTCCAGTACAAAAAGCTGCTGGGCTACCGCAGGGGAGCGGACGGGCAGCCGGAGATCGTGCCGGAGGAGGCGGAGACGGTCAGGCGCATCTACCGCCGCTACCTGGACGGGTGCAGCCTGGGCCAGATCGGCGCGGAACTGGAGGCGGACGGCATCCCTACCTCCAGCGGGGTCAAGGGCTGGTCTTATCAGGTGATTCACAACATTTTGTGCAACGACTGTGCCATAATAGGACTAAACCAGCAAGCCCTTATGTATCAAGCGGTTGCGCTGATTTGGTTCACCTATGGCAGCAAATAAACGACAGGAGGTGACAGTCGAAAAGACTCATCTTACGCCGCCGGTTTGGTTTTCGCCGGTCGGAAGTAGTATACCACCACAGAAAGCCATATGCCACCCAGAAATCGACGATTTACGTCGGCTTCTGGGTGGCTCTTTTTCTTTATCCACATTTCTCACAAACGCAGCCCCCTGACAGATGAAAGTAATCCGTCAGGGGGCTTTTGCGTTTTGAGGACGAAACGGAGGGCTCTCTATGTCATTGGAGCTGGATTATTATTACGGCACGGAAGCCGAGCAGTACAGTTTCTATCGAATCCCCAAAACCTTGTTCACAGATCAGCGTTTCAAAGGCGTGTCCATGGAGGCTAAGGTGCTCTATGGCTTGATGCTAGATCGCATGAGTCTTTCTGTCCGTAATGGGTGGCTGGACAAGGGCGGAAAGGTTTATATCTACTTCACGTTAGAGGACGCAGTTGAGATGCTAAACAGCGGCAAGGACAAAGTCATCCGGCTTTTCAAGGAATTGGATAAGCCAAATGGAATCGGGCTTATTGAACGCCGCAAGCAAGGTCAGGGCAAGCCCACAAGGATTTACGTTATGAATTTCACTCTGCCCCAAGAGCCTGACCAGAAACCTCCGGCAGAGCCAACCACACCACCTGCCCAGACTTCTGAAATTCCGAAGTCTGGACTTCGTAGAGGAGCGGAAGTCTTGACTTCTGAAAAACCGAAGTCAAGACTTCTGGAAAGCCGAGGCCAAGACTTCGACATTTCCGACACTAATAAGACTGATATGAATAATACTGAATTGAGTGATACTGAGTCTTCTATCCATCCCCCTACCCCCGTGCCGCAACCAGTTCCTCGGCGGCCACGACCGAGACGAGATAGGATGGATCAGATGGATACCTACAGAGCATTGATCTGTCAAAACATTGACTACGACCTGCTGCTTCAGGAGCATCCCTACGAGCAGGATCTGATTGACGGCTATGTAGACCTGATCGTGGAAGTCTGCTGCTCCGGACGAGAGACAATTCGGGTCAATCAGGAAGATACTCCCATCGACTTGGTTCGTGGTCGATTCCTGAAACTGGACAAAGAGCACATTGTCTACGTCATGGAGTGCCTACAAAAAAACACAACGCTGGTAGGAAATATCAAGGCCTATACCCTTTCTGCACTCTACAACGCTCCCTCCACAATAGGCCAGTATTACGCCTCTCTGGTAGCTCATGACATGGCAGAGTATGGACAAGGGGGGACTGGAGTATGAAAATCGGGATTGTCGATGTGGATTCGCATAATTTTCCTAATTTGGCCCTCATGCGGCTATCTGCATGGCATAAGCAGCAAGGGGACTCCGTAGAGCGGTGGAACGGCTTTACGCACTATGACCGGGTATATTTGTCCAAAGTTTTTACATTCACTCCTGATTTTGCTATGCCAATCCATGCGGATGAAGTGATCACTGGCGGAACGGGCTACAAGGATTACCTTTCGCTGCCGCCGGAAGTGGAAGCCACAGCACCGGATTACAGCATCTATCCGAGTTATCCAAGGGCAATCGGTTTTCTAACACGGGGCTGCATTCGCAAATGTCCCTGGTGCATAGTTCCCCGTAAAGAGGGCCATATCCGGCCAGCTGCCAAGTGGGAGGACATTCGGCGGCCCGATAGTCGGGAAATTGTCTTTTTAGACAATAACGTCCTGGCCTCCGATTTTGGGTTGGAACAGATCGAGCGTATGGGAGAGCAAAAGATTTGGGTGGACTTCAATCAAGGGTTAGATGCCCGGTTGATTACTCCGCAAACTGCTGTATTGCTGGCAAAACTGCACTGGATACGCTTTGTCCGTCTGTCCTGTGATACCAACGCTATGCTCCCTGTGGTGGAGCAGGCTGCAGCGTATCTTCGGGAAGTCGGCGTTGCAAAGTCCCGCCTTTGGGCCTACGTTTTAGTGCAAGATGTAGCAGACGCTCATCAACGGGTGCTTGCGCTGCGGGATATGGGCATTACCCCATTTGCACAGCCCTACCGGGACTTTGACGGTGGAGAGCCATCGGAGGAACAACGTAAATTCGCACGATGGGTCAATATCAAAGCGGCATTTAACTCATGTCGCTGGGAAGATTATGACGAAGCAACAGGGAGGAAAATGAAACATGGCAGGTAAACGAGTACATAAGAGTGTGGAGCAGGATTCCCGTTATCATGATACCTGGCGACTGCTGAAAAAGTACCGTGATGTGATCTGGAGCATGGAGCTGTCCGTTCAACAGTTGAGAAAAGAGTTTGAGTGCGAGTATGGCAGCAGCGTGGATGATTTTTTGGAGTCCGTTTACATGGCCGGCGCTGATTTGAGCGGAACGCAGATCGAAAACCACGCCCGCTGCATTGAGCGGAGCCGGAAAATGCTTTCCCTTGTGGACAGCGCAGCCGATCTCCTTCGCACGAAACATAAAAACGGTGAAGCGTACTATTGGATTCTGTACTACACCTATCTCTCTCCCCAGAAGGTCGAAAATATCAATGTCATCATTGAACAGCTTCAACCGTACATCCGGGACATCAGCAGAACGACTTATTACCGTAAGCGTGAAAAGGCGGTGGAAGCTCTGAGTTCTATTTTATGGGGTTATTCTTCCAAGGACTGCCTTGATTTATTGACTGAGGTATTCCCGCAGACAGATGAAGAAATGTAAAAATGGGTTGCGGTTCTCTGCAAGAACGGATATAATGAGTTCCGTATCCCAACAAATTTTTCATTAAGGAGCGCACGAATGAACAGAAGTGAAATGGTAACCTGCATGGCGGAAAAATCCGGCCTGTCCAAAAAGGACTGTGAGGCGGCTTTGAGCGCAGCGCTGGAAGCAGTCGAGGATGCCCTGAAGGCTGGCGATAAGGTACAACTGGTGGGCTTTGGCACATTTGAAGTAAAGGAGCGTGCCGCCCGGAGCGGACGCAACCCCAAAACGAAAGAACCCATCCAAATTCCGGCTTCCAAATCTCCCGCATTTAAGGCCGGTAAGGCATTAAAAGACGCCATCCAATGAAAAACGGCCCATGCGCTCAAAATTTTGAAGCGCATGGGCCGTTTTTTCGCATATATGGCTTTACTGGCAATCCAAATATATGGTATAGTATACCGTACAACTATATTCCGTATATCAGCTGAAAATGGAGAGGGATTTCTCAATGACAGATAAAAAGAATGACGGGTATATTCTTTTTCCCGAGGCTTATTCCCGGCGCAGGCTGAACATTCTCTATCGTGAGATACCCTTGCCGGATACGGTTTCCCGTATGCTTCGGAAGTATTTTAACGCCATGGCAAACTTATATGGAATCATCCCGCTCAGAAAAGTATTTGAAATAATCCAGGAGCAAAATCATAACCGGTTCACCGAGGAAGAATTGCTTTCCTTTGCGGAGATCGCTCGTCACGAAGAAGAGGATTACTATATCCTTGGTGCGGAGGAACTTTATACAGGTGGCACACCCTCCGACCCTCTTGACCGGGAACTGATTGATGTGTTCTTGCTGTCGGACGATGTGGCCGTCTTTGAGGAAACCCATAGCATACAGCAGGGAAAGCCCTACTATGTTCCGCCGAAAAAGGAACTGCTCAAATATGATGACATGCTTTATTGCGAGCCAACGGCAGAGTATGAAGCGTTCACAGATTTCCTCCGCAGCAAAACTGACAGTCCTGATTTAGAGCGGGCGGTATTTGCGGATTTGATACTGAAAATGCGTTTTGTTACATCTTCTTTTTCCGATGTGTTAGATGAGGTAAATCGATTAGGCTTTCAATTCAATGGGGATGGAGACCTTAATCGTTTTGTCTCCTGTTATAATGCTTTCCACAATAATCTCCGTATGCAGTGCAACCGGGGTCATACACCGAATGAGATTGCCGCAATGATTCCCCCGGAGGAGCGTGGAATAAGATCCCTCACTTTCGGTCCCAATATCCGCAAAGCTCTGTCAGACGGGACGATGGATGCAGGGGAATTGCGAAAGGGTATTCTTGAAATGGAGAATATACCCAGCGAGGAACTGCGCTTTGACCTGCTCCGCCAGATAGCGGAGATTACCGGATGTATGCCGCCGCAGCAGGTGCCACAAAAGAAAATCAGCCGCAATGCGCCGTGCCCTTGTGGCAGTGGAAAGAAGTACAAGAGGTGCTGTGGGCGATAAAGAGAGGATTATAATGTGAAAGTCAAATTGGAAAAAATCCTGTTTGCTGTGGAGTCTGCCAGCGAGGCTTATACCAGCTACTATGATATGCAGACTGGTGAAGTTGTTTCCTTGGCAGAGCCCGATATTATCGAAGAACGAGATGAGGCGCTTGCAGATTTGATTGCGAAATCCCCAGGACGCTTTCTTTCGCTCCCAACTAAGCATGACATCCATGAATATCGGATCATGGCCGATTTCGTTGAGGGGCTAACGCCTGGTGCGGCGCGTGAGGAACTGATTGGAGCTATCTGTGGCAAAGGTGCTTTCCGAAGGTTTAAGAACGGTATCCGTTATTATCGGCTGGAACAAAAATGGTATGGTTACCTGGCCCAGGCCCAGCGGGAGATTGCTGTCCGCTGGTGTCATGACAACAATTTAGAATATGAAGAATCCACTGAGCGCAAATGAACCTTTTACAGATTTTAATGTGATCCGTTTTAAGGTGGTACAAAATTGGGACAGTTTTGGTACTGAATTGGGACGGTATTGGAATTGACATGGGAATCTATATATGTTAAGATAGTCATGCTCAAAACTGTAATCAAAAACGAAAACGGCTATGGAGGGGCGCTTGAGGGCGTCCCTTTTTTGTCCCTCCACAGCACCTGAACGGCATTCAAGAGATTGGATGCCGTTTCCGTTTTCCAGCGGAAAAATGAAAAGGAGGCAACTATTTGAACAAGAAAAACGCTCCCCCCGCAAGAAAGCCGGAGAACCGGCTGAAGGAGCACAGGGACTGCGGTCGCATCCTTTATACTGGGTTCCTCGGAACGAGCCTGCTCCCGATGCTCTGTCAGTCCGCCTTTGCGGCGGACACTCTCTGGACAAAGGCCAGCGAGGTAATGAAAGATGTCTACACCCAGATCCTCGGCATCTCCACCATCGCGGCCATTGTTACTGCTGCTGTGGCTCTGCTGATGATGAACTTCTCCCGCTCCGGGCGGACAGTGGACGAATCCCGGGCCTGGCTGAAGCGCATCGTCATCACTTGGATCATCCTGAACTCCCTGGGCTTCATCATGAGCTACATTACCCCGTTCTTCTCCGGCGGACAGTATACACCGTAAGGCCCTATGGGTATCTTAGACGGCATTGTGGAATGGATCGCAGAACAAATCATGTATGGCCTGGACTTGATTAACACATCAGTTTTGGGCGCGCTGGGCTGTGACATGAGCGTGTTCCTGCGGTACTTTCCTGCGGCGGAGACAATGTATGAGTGCTTTGTCGCTCTTGCTATCGGGTTGATTCTCCTGCTGTGGGTCTGGAACCTGTTCAAAAACTTTGGCCTTGGGACAGGTTCCGAGGCGGAAGATCCTATCAAATTGAGTATCCGCTCTATCGTGTTTATCCTTTTGGCCTACTACTCCAATCAAATCGTGGATATGGCACTGAACATTGGTGGTACGCCCTATGACTGGATATTGACCGCTTCGCTGCCCAGCCTGAGCTTTGCGGATTTTAACTCCGTACTGCTTACGATTATCGGTGTATGTGCCAACGGCGGTGTGGCCCTGATCGTTCTGATTCTGTTGCTGATTCTGGCATGGAATTATCTGAAATTGCTGTGCGAAGCAGCGGAACGATATGTGCTGCTGGGCGTTCTGGTGTTTACCGCGCCGGTCGCATTCGCTATGGGTGCGTCCCAGGCCACATCCAACATCTTCAAAAGCTGGTGCCGGATGTTTGCGGGGCAGATTTTCTTGCTGCTGATGAACGCATGGTGCTTACGGCTGTTCGTCAGCATGGTGGGCGCCTTTATCGCAAATCCGCTGTCCCTGTAAGGAGGAGTCGAAACGAAAAAAATCACACGAATTTTCTCTACGTTGCTGCTGGTGTCGCTCCTGGCAGCAGCCCTTTGCGTCCCGGCCTTTGCTATCACGGAAAGCGAGGTTGAGGCTCAAGTAGCGGCCTCCAGCAAGGCGGAGGTGGCTGGGAATGTGCTGATCTGGTTTCTCTGCGCTGTGGCATTTTTGAAAGTGTCGCAGAAAATCGACAGCTTCATGGCAAGCCTCGGTGTCAATGTAGGCCGCACAGGCGGTTCCCTGTTGGCAGAAGCCATGGTCGCTATGCGGGCGGTCACGATGGTAGTCAGCGGTGGTCGTGGCGCAAGAGGCGGCGGACATTCTGGTGCCTCTGGTTCTGCAGGAAGCGGAGGCGGCAATTCCGGCTGGTTCCTGAAAGGCGGTTTGGCAGGTGTAGTCAACCGTCATGTAACAAACAGTGCGGTTAAAACGGCGACAAACCAGACCTCCGCTGTCCATACAATGCAATCCAGTGTACGGCAGTCTGCGGCAGCGACAGCGGCGGCAGCATCTCCCTCGGAAGCTCCGCATGGGCCTGGGGTATCTGTCGATAGCAGTGTTCATACCGGAGGTGTTGACATCCATGCCGGCGGCAGCGCAGTTGTGGGAGCCCCGCCCAAGGAGGGCGTGATTGTCACCGATGGCGGCGCTTCTCCGTCCATCGCGCCGTCTGCTAATACGCCATCCAGCACAGACCAGGACAATGGCGCGGTACTGAATATCCCCCAGGCTGATACTTCTATACCGGATGCGCCGGGGCCGACCGAAGCTACTCCTATTGTTTCCCAAGCAGAAAGCGTGTCGATATCGGAGAGCATAGCGGCAAGTGATGATGGAACGGTTCTCAATATCCCCCAAGGAGATAGCACCGCGCCAATCGGCCCGGGGATTGAACCATCCCAGGAGGGAGTGGTCATTACCGGCAGCGAACGGCAGAGCAATACGCAAAGTTCCACGAATACGCAGACTGCAACGACTACACAGACTGTCACAGGAGCACAGACAGCTACAAATAGGCAGACCGAGCAGACATCCTCTGCATCTTCCATCGTGGATCGTACCCATACAACGACAAACCGTACTCACCATACCCACGCATCGGCCCCGATGATTCCCAGCTTAGGCGGTGCAATTTTCTCTAAATCCTTGGCGGCGGGAGGCAGCTTTGCCAATGACATCATCGGCACCGTGGCCCGAGGTGAAGTGGCCGGCAGTATTACCGGCGACATGGCCGCCCAATCCCTGTCCTCCTACATGGGCCATACGGCTATTCAGGAAACGACACGGGAGGCTCCTCGCTATTCCGATGTGGAGATTGGTAGGGGCCGAATCACCGGTGTGGAAACTGCGGCCGGGAGTTCAGAGGGCCTGCCTTTTGCCATGTACCATGTAGAGCAGTATGCAGTTCCGCAAGGCGAGTTCCAGAAAATTTTCACCGCCGATGGAACCCAGTGGTATAAGCAATATGCCCAGGATGCGGTGGAGCGAAAGCCCTATATGGCCGATGGTGACAAGGTTGCCTACCATGAAAAAATCATTAAAAAAATGCCCGACCCACCTAAACGGAAGGATCGGATTTAAGGAGCGCCTATGAGACAAGAAGAACGGGATACTTATTTGATTCCCCCTAATTTTATTGAGGGCGGTACTCTGCTGGGCGGCATGTTCAAAACCCGGAATGTCATCGAAGCCGGCATTCTGGGTGCGCTGACCGCTGTCCCCGTAATGCACCTGGCTCTCTCGCTCACTATGCGCATTATTATTCTGTGCCTGACCACCCTGCCACTGGTGCTGCTGGCGCTGATTGGAGTAGGCGGTGGCAGTCTTTCCGAGTTCATTCTCCAATTCTTCAACTATCTCCGCAATCGCCGGATATTGGGTAAGAATGGCGAGAGTAAAAAGAGCCTGCTTCCTAGCTGGGCGCAAAGACCCGCACAACCAAAGATGGAGGATGCCGAGGAGCAGCCCAAAAGCCGCCACCGCTTGCAGGTGGATATTAAGGCGCGGAAGGTAGACCAGTTCAAGACCTTTCTGCCCCCGGAGGTGAAACCGCTCAATCCGTTGGCGGACTATGTTCCTGTGGAAAAGATTCAAAACGGGGTCATCTACACCCGGGATCACCGCTATGTCAAAGTGCTGGAGGTCATCCCGGTCAACTTTCTCCTCCGAAGCGCCCAGGAACAGCGGAATATCATATACTCGTTTATCAGCTATTTGAAAATCGCACCAGTGAAGGTGCAGTTCAAGGTGCTGACGAAGCGGGCGGACATCGACCGCCATGTGCAGACGGTACGGCGGGAATTGGCTCAAGAAACGAATGCTCACTGCCGTGAGCTTCAGGAGGATTACCTACGGCTTATCCGCCGGCTGGGTTCCCGCGAGGCTATCACACGGCGCTTTTTCCTGATTTTCGAGCACGAACCTCTCCCCGGTACGAAACGGGGGCATGAGGAGGATGAAGCCATCGCGTCCCTCCAGACTGCCGCCCGCACCGCCGCCAATTACCTGCGTCAGTGCGGCAATACGGTGGTGCTGAACCATGAAGATGAAAATGAAGCCACGGCTGAGATTCTGTATCATGTCCTCTGCCGCCAGGAGAGCAACGACAAGCCTTTCGCTGAAAAGATCAAGCGAGTGGCGGCGGAGTATATGGCGGCAGGCAGGTCGATGGAGGACATTCCGGTCAATGAGTTCTACGCCCCCAACCACATCGACCTGTCCCACGGGCGGCATATCTGCATTGACGGCGTGTACTACGCCTATCTGCTGGTGCCCGCCGGCGGCTACAAGACCCAGGTGCCCGCCGGGTGGCTGTCCCTGTTGGTCAACGCCGGGGACGGCATCGACCTGGATATGTTCCTCACCCGCCAGCCCAAGGACCGGATGATAAGGAAGCTGGGCCAGCAGCTGCGCATCAACCGCAGTAAGATCAAGGAGACCAGCGACACCAACACAGACTTCGACGACCTGGACGGGGCCATCCGCAGCGGCTATCTGCTGAAGGACGGCCTGAGCAACAATGAGGATTTCTACTATCTCAATCTGCTGGTCACCATCACCGCCGCCAATGTGGAGGACCTGGAGTGGAAATGCGCGGAGATGAAAAAGCTGCTGCTCAGTCAGGACATGGACGTACAGACCTGTTCCTACTGTCAGGAACAGGCTTTTTTGTCCTCGCTGCCCCTGGTGACCCTGGAGAAACACCTTTTTGAGCGTTCCAAGCGCAACGTCCTCACCCTGGGGGCGGCCAGCTGCTACCCCTTCACCAGCTATGAGATGTGCGACGACAACGGCATTTTGCTGGGGGTGAACAAGCACAACAATTCCCTCATTATCGTGGACATCTTCGATTCCCGGGTCTACAAGAACGCCAACATCGCCATTCTGGGCACCAGCGGCGCGGGCAAGAGTTTTACCATGCAGATGATGGCAACCCGTATGAGAAGAAAGGGCATCCAGGTATTTATCGTAGCCCCGCTGAAAGGACACGAGTTCCACCGGGCCTGCTCCAACATCGGCGGGGAGTTCATCCAGATTTCCCCGGCCTCCAAAAACTGCATCAACGTCATGGAAATCCGCAAGGTGGACAAGTCGGTGGACGAGCTGCTGGACGGCCCCGGCGTGGAAAAATCCCTGCTGGCGGCAAAAATTCAGCGGCTCCACATCTTTTTCAGTCTGCTCATTCCCGATATGACCCATGAGGAGCGGCAGCTTTTGGACGACGCTCTGATCCGCACCTACGCCAAGCTGGGCATTACCCACGAGAACAGCACTTTGGACGACCCGGCTGACCCCAGCCGCTACCGGACCATGCCGGTGCTGGGCGACCTCTATGAAGTCCTGAAGGAGTCCCAGGAGACCAAGCGGCTGGCGAATATCATCAACCGTCTGGTCCACGGCTCCGCCCGCACCTTTAACCAGCAAACCAACGTGTCCCTGGACAACAAGTACACGGTGCTGGACATCTCTGAGCTGACCGGCGACCTGCTGACGGTGGGGATGTTTGTGGCGCTGGACTACGTTTGGGACAAGGCCAAGGAAAACCGCACCGAGGAAAAGGCCATCTACATCGACGAGTGCTGGCAGCTGATCGGCGCCAACAGCAACCGTCTGGCGGCGGAGTTTGTGCTGGAGATCTTCAAAATCATCCGGGGTTACGGCGGCTCCGCCATCTGCGCCACCCAGGACATCAACGACTTCTTTGCCCTGGAGGACGGCAAGTACGGCAAGGGCATCATCAACAACTCCAAGACCAAGATCCTGCTGAATCTGGAGGACGAGGAGGCCCGGCGGGTCCAGTCCATCCTGCATCTGTCCGAGGCGGAGGTCATGGAGATTACCCACTTTGAGCGGGGCAGCGGCCTTATCAGTACCAACAATAATAATGTGACGGTGGAGATCAAGTGCAGCCAGATGGAGAAAGAACTGATTACCACGGATCGCCGGGAACTGCAAGAGTTGTTGGACAAGACACAGGCGGCGCCTGTGGCGTAATACGATCCGAACACGGTCTTTATATGTGCAAGTCGTGTAATATGCTTTTTATAAGGACTTTATGCGAAAATCCAACGCCATACCTGTAAACAATATGCTTTTTATATGGCGCTAATATGTTTTAGGGGTGAACAGCCAATGAAAACACGCGAACAGATTTATGGCCGGGAGGCCGCCGCTATCCTGCGGGACATATCTATGTATCGGGTGCTGACAGAGGAACAGATTCTGCGGCTCCATCCGAGCAAATACGCACGGGAGCGGGATAAGGTCAAAGGTTTGCTGGCCTATCTGGTGAAGCAGCAGCGCGTCTGGCTCTCAGAGGACGGGCGTTATTACTGTGCCACTCCGGACGCGCTGGAGGACATGGATCAGGGCCTTTTTGCGGCGGTGTGGGTTCTGGCGGACTTCATTGACCAGGTGGAGTTCCATTCGGTAGGCGACTATCCGGCGAAAATCATCTTTTTCGCCGATGGCGAGGTTTACGAAATTATTCACGCCGCCCAAGGAAAAGAAGTGCTGGTGTCCCATGTGCTTTCCTCTGCCGGAGAGCAGCCTTCCCACTATCTTGTCTTGGTAGATGAACCCGGCCAGATCGAGGAACTGCAAATCCCCCATGCCAGCGGCTACTGCGCTGTTGCGCCTACGGGGGAAGTACAATACTATCAAAAAGAATAAGAGGTGAAATATTGAACCGAAGCATGATTTCCCAGCGAATATCGTCCATTTTGGACGATATTCAGCGTCTTACCAATGCCCTCTATGCTATGAATACCACGGACATCCAGCGTTACCCGGATAACTATGAAGTGTTGTCTACCGATGCCGCCCTCCGGGCAGAAAAGGTTACCTGCCGTTTGCGGCATCTCATTTATTCCAGTACAGCCGTCAAAAAGGCTGATTATCTGGCCTCCGCCGCCACTGCACAGGGGATCAAAGTCAGATATGAAGATGGTGTTTTTGAGGTCACTTTGCCTGGCATGCTTCCCAAACGCAAGCAATGGCAGAGTGCGGAGTATCTTCTGGATTCGCTGGAGGCGGCCCTTTCTCAATATGCGAGAGGGCATCCCCTGCCCCACTTTGAACATTGCGTGATTGCGTTCTCCCTTATCTATAACAGAGACCTGCCGGAGCGCAGGATTCGGGACTACGATAATTTAGAACTGAAGCAGGTTCAGGATCTGATCGCCGCTTTTGTTCTGACAGACGATACCGGCGCCCTATGTGATGCCTACCATACAACGACGCTTGGGAATACAGATCAAACTTGTGTCTCAATCATGGATCGGGAACGCTTTCCCGTCTGGCTGACGGCACAAAAAACGGAGTGAAAGTCATATCGGATTTTCAGCCGTTTTGGGGCCTGTTTTTTTCCATATAAAACCGAGAGCGAAAAATTGCTGAAATTCAAGGGATTGGCAGCTTTCAATATGCCAGTATTTTACCCTGGTTAAATCGCCCTACGGTAAAAAAGTGTACGATGGAGGGATGAGAGAATGGGCAGACCTGCACGCTGGCTGCCGGCTGAAGATACGCTCCCCTATCTGCTGCTGACGTTGACCGCCATATGCGGCGAATACCCTTCCGCACATCTGAAACATTTGCCGGGTGGTGACTCATACATAGAAAGCATAGTCACAATGCTCAAACGCAATGGGCTGCTTCGGACATACTACCGTGATGGACTGAGGGGGCTGCGGCTGACCACTACTGCAAAAAGGCTTCTGCTGAATTGCCGTCCAGAGAGATTTACGTCCTATCTGACGGGTTCTTCTGAACCAAACAAGCTGAAAAGTGAAGTCCCTCGACGTTTGCGGCTTCATCGGATGGCTGAGGTGTTGGTGGCAATGTATAATGCCAACGTGCTGGTGTTCTCATGGGAAAAGCCAACCGTATTCCAACCTGCGCTTCCGTCAATCGTTTGCCGCATCAGCCAGCCAACCTATTACAGTTCCCGCGAAATCAAAGAAATCGGCAATGAATCGGACAAAATCAGCAGTTCTCGCGCAACCGGCGTTCTTTTGACGGACGACGGTATTTTTGTTACTTTCAACACAGGCCCGTTTCAGATGAAGTGGGAGTATAACGCGGAAAGGCGGCTAAAAATCATGCTGCAGAGAGAACTATGCCACCGCCGTTTTCCATCACAGTATATGGACACGCCAATCAGCGGAATCGTGTTTGCCCCCAACATGGATCAGCTTAATACGATACTATGTGCGGATAGTGCCCTGTCGAACAGTGGTTTTCTACAGGATGGCAGTTTTGAGCATTTCTATTTCTTAACGAGCGACTACAAAGGGGAGGCGATTTTGCGACTGCTTTGCGACAGTGAGCTTCGGGCCACGCTGGACGATATTCTTTTAGAGGGTTTACAGCCCCCCGACCCTGGCCTTCCTATGGAGAACGATGCACTGGACGACGATATCCCAGTCCTCTTTGGCTATACCTGTGATATGCCGCGGCTCCAGCGTTTCGACAGTGCCTTGTCCAACCGTAAAAAGGCTGGCCTTGTAATCTGCTTCGATTTTCAAGAGGAAGCGTACCGTCGCTATTGCTGTCCGTATGTCCAACTTCAGTGCCTCGACCTTGAGGTGTGTGAAAGGAGCGTGTTTCCATCTCCCGAAAAGAAATCATAAAAATCGCCGTCATCCTGCCCATTGCCCTGACGGCGCTGCTCTATGGGAGCGGCTACATCAGCCAGTTTATCTGCAACTACGATGTCTGGCAGGCCGAAGGCGGCACATTTGGCACTGCTCCCCAGTTTCCAAGCGGGAATTTCTTTGTCTGCATTGCTGCCGCCTTCCGATTCCCTTACGGCCTCTATGGCCTTGGCATCTGCGTGGGCCTGCTGGCGCTTCTGATCGTCATGGTGATGCGGATGGGGTACAGCGAGACCGGCGAATATGACCGCGACCGCAACCTCATCTATTCCAGCAAAGGTACCTATGGCACAGCGGGCTTCATGTCCAGGAAAGAATTGAAAGGCGTTCTGGATCTGGTCCCGAATATCAAAAAGCATCACGGCATCATCCTGGGCGAACTGGACGGGCAGGTGGTGTGCGTCCCGGAAAAGACCCGGTTCAACGGGAATCTGGCGGTGTATGGGGCCAGCGGCTCAAAAAAGACCCGCGCATTCTGCATGAATATGATCCTTCAGAGCGTTGCCCGGCGGCACTCCCTCATCATCTGTGATCCGAAATCGGAGCTGTACGAAAAGAGCAGCGAGTATCTGCGGGATCAGGGCTACACGGTCAAGGTGTTCAATCTGGTAACACCGGCCAGCTCCGATTCCTGGAACTGTCTGGCGGAGATCAACGGGCAGGAGCTGATGGCACAGCTTTTCTGTGACGTCATCATCAGGAACACCGGCAGCGCCAAAGGAGACCATTTCTGGGATAACGCGGAGATGAACCTCCTGAAAGCGTTGGTTCTCTATGTGGAGCGGGGCTACCCAAAAGAGAAAAAGAACATCGGAGAGGTCTACAAACTGTTGACTATGAGCAGCAAAAAGGAGCTGAACGCCCTGTTCGATGTACTCCCGGTAAGCCATCCGGCCAAGGCCCCCTACAGCATCTTCAAGCAATCCGGGGAAAGCGTGCGAGGCGGCGTTATCATCGGTCTGGGTTCCCGGCTCCAGGTGTTCCAGAACAGCGATATCCGGGAGATCACCGGGCATACGGAGATCGACCTGGAGCTCCCGGGCAAACAGCCCTGCGCCTACTTCTGCATTACCAGCGACCAGGACAGTACCTTCGATTTCCTGTCCTCTCTGTTTTTGTCCTTTGTGTTCATCCGTCTGGTACGCTATGCCGATCAGAAATGTCCCGGCGGCGCCCTGCCTGTCCCCGTTCATGTACTGGGCGAGGAACTATGCGCCTGCGGGGTCATCCCCGACCTCAGCCGAAAAATATCGGTCATACGCTCCCGGAATATCTCCATGTCCTGCGTCTTTCAGAATCTGGCGGGTTTGCAGAACCGCTATCCGCTGAATCAGTGGCAGGAGATTTTGGGCAACTGTGATGTTACCCTTTTTCTGGGGTGTACGGACGCTCTGACGGCGGACTTTATTTCCCAGCGCACCGGCGAAGCCAGCATCGCCGTGACCAGCAAGGCCAAACAGCTGGGCACTTGGCGCATTTCCAACTATACCCCGGAGTATCGGGAAACCAGCGGCGTTGGCAAACGCAGGCTGATGACGATGGATGAGGTGCTGCGTATGGATGTAGACCGCGCCTTGGTCATCATACGCGGCAAAAATGTATTGGAGGTGGATAAGTACGACTATTCCAAGCACCCGGAGGCGAAGAAGCTGCGGCCGAGTAAGGCCGCCTCCCATGTCCCTGACTGGCGTGCCGCCCAGGAGAAGGAAAGGGCGTCAAAACCCGTCAAGAAAGCTGATCTGCCCAAGGAGGAGGAACAGCGGGAAGCGACCGCTTCTCCCAAGACGGAGACGAAAGCCGCCCGAAAGCCTGCCGCTTCCAGGATCCAGCGGCAGAAAAAAACCACGGCGCCCAAAGCGTCGGCTCAAGAACCGGCAAAGCCGCCGGAGGAGCCAATATCTTCGGCGGCTCCCCAGTCCACGCCGGCCCCCGAACCGCCGGCAAAGGTTCCAGGAACACCCAGGGTCGTCACGGCGACCAAGGATTCCATATTAGCCAAACCAAAATGTAAAAAGGAGGAATGATTTTACACATGCCGAGAAAGAAAAATGTAACTACCGTCCCCGAGGAGCCTCTGACCGGGAATCAGGAGGGGCAGGCCCTTTCCGCTGAACCCAGCGAGATGGAGGGGACCGGCCTTCCCCTGGAGACCGAAGCTGCTGACCGTTCCCAGGAAACGGGAGATGCCGCTTTTCCCCCGGAGGAGGGCGGCGGCGATTTTCCGCCGGGTGAGAATCCCTACCCGGATGGCAATGCCGCTGACGCCGGTGAGGAACCTATTGGCGAAGCCTCCGTTGGTGAAGAACCCACTGGCGAGGCACCCGTCGGCGAAGGCTCCACCGGCGAGGAGACTGTTCCACCGGAATCGGGCGATATGCCGCTTTCGGATGGCGGCTTCCCCACCGGGGCCAATCCGCCCGATGAAGGAAGCGCCCCGGGCGAGGAGCCGCCTCCCGAGGCGGCACAGGCTGCCGACCCTGAGTACGACGCGCTGCTTCATGAATGGAGTGAGGCAAACAGCGTGCCGGCACAGGACAGCGAGGGCGGCGAGGAGCCGCTCGTCCTGTCCCCGCCGCCCGACACGGAACCGGAACCGCTCCCGGAGCCGGAGAATCCGGCTTCTTCGGAGGGCGGCTCCGCGAATGATGCCGCGGACACACAGCCCAGAACCGCGCGGGCCCGCCGCCGTACTCCGGCATCCGGTACACCCGCCGCTCCCGCTGCGGCACGCAGGGCGCAGGAGCGGGAGCGGGTGCTGACCATTGAGGCCCGGGACGAGGTTCAGACGGAGGACGACCGGGAAGCGGCTATCTGGCACGAGATCCAGAATGCCGACTGGACCCGCCGCATTCTCACCGGCACCCTGGACGGCGTGGAGCAGACCGAATCCGGCCTGACCCTGGCTGTCGTCAGCTACAAGGGCTTCCGGGTGGCGATTCCCATTAAGGAGATGCTGCTCTATCCCGGCAAGCTTCCCACCGGCCCGGAATACCTGGATACAATGGATCGCCTGCGCCGCATCCTCATGACCCGACTTGGTTCCGAGATCGACTTTGTGGTCAAGGGCCACGACAACAAAAGCCGCAGCGCTGTGGGCAGCCGGAAGGACGCCATGCTCCGCAAGCGGCAGAGCTTCTATCTGGACAAGGATGAACTGGGCGAGCCCATGATCTATGAGGGGCGTGTCGTGCAGGCCCGTGTGGTGGCTGTCGCTGAAAAAATCATCCGCGTGGAGGTTTTTGGCGTGGAGTGCGCCATTGTGGCCCGTGGGTTGTCCCGTTCCTGGGTAGGCGACGCCGCCGAAAAATACAGCGTGGGCGACCGTATCCTGGTCCGTGTTCTCAGGATCAGCGGCAGCACCGCAGAGGATCTGTCGATTACCGTGGATGTGCGCAGCGTGTTCAAGGACGGAGATCAGGAGAATCTGAAAAAGTGTTCTCCCGGGGGGCGCTATGCCGGACGGGTGACGGATATCCGGGGCGGTGTGGTCTACATCCGGCTCAACAACGGCGTCAACGCCATCGCCCACTCCTGCTACGACCGGCGCGCACCTGGCAAACGGGATGACGTCAGCTTCTCCGTAACCCGGTTGGACCCCGAACAGGGTGTTGCCATCGGCATCATCACCAGAATCATCAAACAAAATCTGTAAAGGAGCAGCATATGAAGCGACTGAGACATCTGGCGCTTTCCCTGCTGCTGGTGCTGTCACTTGCAACCACCGCTTTCGCTACGGAAGTTCCGGAAAGCCTGGTAGTGGAGAATCTGAACGGCCAGCAGCGCATCGTAAAAACCTATGTTCTCTCTCCCGAAACAGACCCGGAAGTATTAAAGGAGCCATCGTTTGATTACGATGGCTTCACTTATACCTGGGCCTATACCACAAAGGACGAGCATACCTTCCTGGAGACCAAGAACGTGACCGAGACAGTGACGGTGGAAACCGGGAAAAAGGATCTCAATGCCGTGCTGGAGCAGCTGACCCCCAGCATTTCCTACGATGATGGAGAATTTTCCGGTGAGCTGGCTCTGGATCACACTACCATCGTCACCGAGGCGGCAGGCTATACCACCAAGAGCGGGAAGGTGACCGCTACCAAGACCATCGGACCGCTGGATCGCAACGATATGTCCTATGTCCCGGCCACCACAGTCAAGGACGGCAGGACGCTCAGCCTTGTCAACGTGGATTGGCAGGTCATCGGCACCGATTTGGTGGGTGAGGTTCTGGCTCCTTCCAGCTATCAGGCGGTGGCAACCTACTCCGCCTCCACCAGTTACCAGGTCGCCACCGGCTACGTTTCCTCGGCGGAGTACAAGGGGACTGTGACCGCCTCCGGTATTGAGAGTATCACCTATACGGTGGTCTATGTGGGGACAGAAATCGTACCTGAGACCTCGCAGCCCACGGAGCAGCCGGTCGGGGAACGGGACGGCCTTTTCTCCGCTACCAACGCTACCGCCACCGGCGGTACGCTCCTGCTGTTACTGCTACTGGCGGCGCTGGTGGGGGGCAGCGTATATCTGTTCCTGCACCGTAAAAACGTCTACATCTATGTCCCCGGCGACCAGCCCCGGGACTACAAGCTGATTGCCAAGTTCCGGGTGGAAGCCCCGCGGCCGGAGGTGGATATCACCGGCCTGGAGCCTTATCCGGAGAGCATCATTGCGGTGGAGATCAAGCGTCCCCTGGCAAAGAAGCTACTGGGCCAGACCTTCACCGTCCATCATCGGGCGTCCAGCCATGCCTACACCGTCCTTCAAGATCGGCCTGGGGACTGGCATGAGTTTGACCCCTCGGAAGAAAAGGAGGAACTTATTTGAAGCACACCCACATCAGAAAGTTTGCCGGGCTGATGCTGTCTGCGGCGGCGGCACTGTCCATGGCGGTTCCGGCCTTCGCGTCGGATTACTCGTTTACCACCACGGCCCCCCAGGACTACTACGGCAGCACCAGCTATGAGGATGTTTACGGCTCCCAGTACAACTATGGTGGGAACAATGTGGTTGACTACCAGGTGCCGGAGCTGGAGTACGGCGTCCAGAGTACCACTATGACCGGCGTAATGGAGCGCACCATCCTGCCCGGCCTCCAGCAGACAGTCGGGACAGGCGGCGGATACGGCGTAGCCGGAGGCGGCGGCCCCATTACGGTGCTGGTAGAGACCGGTACACCCGGCGCAGCCAACACCGGCTCCACTTCGACCACTGCGCCCACCAATCCCGCCGCGCCCTCTTACCAACAGCCCGCCTATACCAGTGTGGAGGGAATGGCCTATAAAGACGGCAGCATTGGCACCGTGAAGATCCCCTCCCTGAAAATCGACATGAAGGTGTGGGAGGGTGAAACCGCCGACAGTATGAAGAAGGGACTGGGGCATTACAGCTCCACCTCCGCTTGGAATGGAAATGTGGCAGTGTGCGGCCATAACCGCGGGTCCAAGTACGTCATTGGTACCATCAAGGATTTGAAGCAGGGCGACATCATCACCTACACCACTATGTATGGAACCCGAACTTATGCGGTCGAAACAGTGAAGATCATCTCCAACTCGGACTGGAGCGATCTCCAATCCACTGCTGACAACCGCATCACACTCACCACCTGCCTGGCTGACCACCCGGAAAGCAGGGTTTTGGTGCAGGCTGTCGAAAAAAAGTAAAACAGCCTGTTGAAAACCTCCGTCTGTTTTCGTATAAAACAATATCACAATAAGAACGGAGGTTTTCTCTATGAGGCAAAAATTTTTGTCGGCGGCGCTGGCCTGCGCCCTTTCTCTGAGTCTGGCCGTTCCCGCCTTTGCATCGGAACCACAGGTGGAAATTGAGGCGGCGGGAGCTTATCTGCGGGAGCGGGGCGTATATCTGGGTGACGGTTCCGGCGACCTGATGCTGGACAAGGGGCTGACCCGAGCCGAGATGGCCGCCGTCCTCACCCGGCTTCACGGGGAGGGCGAGGTCAACCCCAACCACTATACCTGGGCCTGCTACTTCACCGATGTGCCCAACTGGGCCAAACCCTATGTAGGCTACTGCACCGCCAACCTGTTGGTCGCCGGCTATGACGCATCCCGCTACGGCCCCAATGATATGGTCACTCCGGCCATGGCCTGTACGGTGGTCTTTCGCTGCTGCGGCTATGAGGACGGCGAGGGAAGTATGTGGACCTACGGCACCGCCTGCGATTACGCGGTCAGCCTGGGGCTGATCAGCCAGTCCGCCGCCCGTGCGTCTATCATCACCCGGGGCGAGATGGCGGTGCTGATCTGCCGGGCCTGGAAACAGGAGGAGACGCCCTCGGTCAAGCCGGAGCCTGTCCCCCAGGTGGATGGCATCATAGTTGGGGCGGATGGCACCATTACCAGTAAGACAATCACAACGTCCGACTGGAGCCGGGAGGACTTTTCCCGGCAGGCTGATTCCTCCATCTTTACCAGCTGCTACACCAGGGGTTGGTACAATGTCCTGCGGCAGAGCATCGTGGACAGAGCCGCCATTGCGGCGGGCAACAACGAGGACAGCTTCAATCCCCAGTACCTCTACGCCCATACGCTGGTGCCGGATACCCCCGCCGAGACCTTTGACGCCTTTTCCTATGTGCTGGGCAGAATCTACGGCTGCTATGACTATCACCAGGGGGCCGAACCATACACAAAAAACCAGTATGAGTTCCCGGGCTATACAAACATTCGGGTTTCGCCTATGTGGCATGACCCCAACACACTGGCCTTTATCCAGCCGGAGCTGGATCATATCGCAGGTATGGATGACCGCAGCAAGGTGGAGGAGCTGAACCGCTATCTGTGCGGACTGATGGAATACCGATCGGGTGCGGTCGGAGCGGTAGACAAGATTTTTTCCGTCCATACGTCTCCTATCCCTGGCCGCTGTGCCAGCTATTCCTCAGCATTTTCGTTTCTCTGTGATGCGGCGGGCATCCCCTGCATCCGTGTAGCATCTGAGGATCACAGTTGGAACGAGGTCTATGTGGACGGTCATTGGCTGTCGGTGGATGTGTCGTCCAACGACGTCAGCATCAATCAGAACGCTTACCTGCTCACCACCCGCCTGCCCGGTATCGACCGGTGCCCGGAGGCAACCCGTTTCGCTCGGGAACTGCTGGTTCCCGGCTCAACAAAATAAACTGCCGCAGACGTGCGTTTGCGGCACACCCGAGAGGGCCATCGCTGTGGTGGTCCTCTTTTTCTATCCAAAATCCAAACCAATCTACAGGAAGGAGACTTCTATGCAAATTAAAAAGCAAATGAACCGCATCCTGTCCCTGCTGTTGGCAGTGGTCACCCTGTTCTCTCTGGCCGCCACCCCCGCTATGGCGGCGGTGGTCCCCTCGCAGAACAAGTCCTTGGGTGACGGAAGCTCTAACGTCACCATCAAGATCGGTACACGCCTGAACATCCTGGGTAAATCCACCGGCGGCAGCATCGGCGGCTCCGGCTGGACCTATACCTCCAACGACGGCATCACCGGTCCCGCCTACTGCGTCAACTGGGGGCTGAACGCGGTATCTCCGTCCAAGAAGCTGGAGATCACCGGCCGCTATGACCGCAGCCCCAAAACTATGGGCGCGTTCGCCAACGGCTACCCGCAGCGGACGCTGGAACAGTTCAAGGAACTGCACTCCGGCATCCAGGGAATCGATAAGCTGACGGAAACCGAGTATGCCTACGCTACGCAGCTGGCAATCTGGGCCACCTGCGGCCAGCTGGCCGTTCCAGGGACTGCCTTTGAAACCGGACGCGCCTCTCTGGTCAAGCCCACCTCGGACGCCCAGAAGATCCGGGTGTATGAGTCCGTGGTGGAAATTCTGCGGCTGGCAAACGGCTGGTCGAAGCAGATATATTCCGGTCTGTACTTCCACATGGACAAGGATAAGCTGGGTGCCTCCCTGTCTATTCACCATGAGGATGGTCTGAAGGGAGCAGCCGAGGCAGGACAGGACGGCATTAAGAAGGAAACCATCAACGGGAAAGAGTATTATACCCGGCTGATGTATGTGGACAGCGCCACCTCTACCTACCCCAACGACTTTGAGATCTATGTCTACGCCATGGACGCTCCTGCCGGAACGATCATGACCGACGCCAACAACCAGGTCTATCCCTCCCGGCAGCAGTGGGGCGCCACTATGTATGAGGTTCCCACCCCCAAGGATGAACCCACCTCCCTGAACGCCAATGGCAGTGCCTACACCGGGGCGTTCAAGCTGTGTATCCCGGCTGACAATGTGACCGATTCCGGCAGCATCACGGTTCAGGCGTACGCGGTCATCACCCAGTTCAACCTGTACTTGGCGAATAATCCCGCCGCCTCTGAGCAGAGCTACATCATCGCTGACCCTGCCTATGTGGGCCGCTTCGCCAAGGCGGACATCAAGTGGAGCAGCGCGGAACGCCCGGACACCGCCAGCCTTCAGATCCAGAAGGTGGATGGAAGCGCCATGCCCCTGGAGGGCGCGGAATTCACTCTGACGGGCAGCAAAGGCACTACCCGCACTGGGACTTCTGACCAGAACGGCATGGTGGAGTGGACGGACCTGTCCGCCGACGAAACATTCGTCCTGACAGAGACTAAGGCCCCAGCTGGTTTCTCGGTGGTCGCGCCCCGAAATATCGCCCTTACTGCGGGGCAGACTGCCCATGTGACGGTTCAGGATGACACCGAAAAACACTTCATCATCAAGAAAATTGACAAGCAAAGCGGTGCCGCTCTGGAGGGCGCAGTCTTTCTGTTTGAACAGATCGACGGCTCCTATAAGACGACCGCCACCACAGGTTTTGACGGTATGCTGGAGTTTGCCGGTGACGAACTGCCCTACGGCAGTTATCGGGTTTCGGAGGAGCGCGCGCCGACAGGCTATGAAAAGGATACCAGCGTCCAGACTGTGAAGTGGGACGGCACCCGGAATGTCCTGCTCACATTCAAAAATGTACGCCAGCCCACCATCATTGGCTCCAAGGTGGACGGCATCACTGGTGTTTCCCTCCCCAACGCTTCCTTTGACGTCTACAAGGACGGGAAAAAGATCGGCTCCGTTACCACGGATGACTCGGGCGAGTTCCGCTTCCCCATCGTGGGCGGTGAGGGGTATTTTGAATTTATTGAGACGGTAGCGCCGGAGGGTTATGTGCTGGACCGCACCCCTCACGGTATCCATGTCGATCCCTATGACCCCCAGACCAAGGATGATCCGGTCCTGACCATCGAGAACTACAGCAGGCCCGCCCTGCGGATCATCAAGATGGATCAGAAGAGCGGAGACCGGTTGCCCAATATCACATTTGAGATCTATCGGGATGCGGAGCTGTTCGACACCGCCACCACAGATGGCGAAGGCGAAATCGTCTACTTCGACTTGGAGCCGGGCACCTACCTGGTCAAAGAGGTGTCTACGGACGACGCCCATGTGGTCACCTCCACACCTCAGCAGATCGAGCTGCGGGCCGGCCAGACGGAGACAGCTACGCTGATCTTCTTCAACCAGCTCAAGCCTGGCATCCATCTGGTGAAGGTGGACAGCATTACCATGAAATCCCTGCCCAACGTCCGCTTTGAGTTCAAGCTGGTGGGCGGCTCCTACCGGCAGGAGTTCACCACTGACATCAACGGCGAGATCGACCTCAGTAAGCTGACCCCCGGCGCATACGAAGTGCGGGAGCTGGAGGCCCCGGAGGGCTATCTGATCGACGATGCTGTGCGGGTGGTGCAGGTAAACCCGGACGAGAACGCCAATTTTGTATTTACTAACACCCCCAAGCCCGCCCTGCGGCTTATCAAGACCAGCTCGGACGGCACCCGGCTGGGCGGCGTCCATTTCCGCATCGCCAAGATCGAGGACGGCACCCACTACCTTGACCGTATCACCGATACTAACGGCGAGATCAACATCCCCAAACTGGAACCGGGCGTGTATTCCGTGAAGGAAACGGCCACCGTTGCCGACCACATCCTCGATCTCCAAGAGTACCACGTTGAGCTGTTCCCCGGCCAGACCTCAACTCTGACCATTGAGAACCAGAAGCGGCCCAACCTCATCGTCTACAAAAAGGATTCGGACACCGGCACCCCCATCCCCAACACCATTTTCACTGTCCGGGCAGCAGACGGCCACAGCGTAGACGAAATCAAGACGGATGCCAACGGCAGGGCCACCTTATCTAACCTCCTTCCCGGAGTGTACGAGGTGAGCGAGAAGTCTGTCCCGGCCCCCTGGCTCATGGACGCCCCCAGCCAGCTTGTAACCCTCTACCCCAACCGTGACCACACCATTTATTTTGAGAACCACAAGAAACCTACCCTGACGGTGAACAAGGTGGATAGTATCACCGGCAGTCCTATCAAAGGGGCAAAGTTCGAGGTTTGGTACGGCAGCAATAACACCACCACTGGCGAGATGAACAGCCTGGGTACGTTCTACTCCGACGCCAACGGCCAGTTCTTTATCGACCTGCTCCGCGACGGCTGGTACAAGGTGACTGAATTGGAGCCTGCCCCCGGATTCACCATCAAGGAGCCTGCCACTCAGGAGGTCTACATCAAGGGCGGTGAGAGTAAAGTCCTGACCTTCCAGAATGTACCGAAGAACGGTATCGTGGTGGAGAAATATGATTCCGTCACTGGCGAGGTTCTGCCCGGCTGCACCTTCCAGCTGAAGTATTTGGGCGGCACCTCCGGCACGGGCGGCACCACCATCGGCACAAAGGTGACGGGCAAAAATGGCACAGCCATCTGGACGGGCCTCAATCCCGGCACATACGTCCTGGAAGAGGTGGACGCTGCGGATGGATACTCCATCATCCAGTCCTCTGAGACCATCTTCCTGGCAGACAGCGGGGAGCAGAGCGTAGTTACCGTCAGATTCACCAATGCCCCGGATGGCATCCTCTTGGTGAGGAAAGTCTGCGCCACCAACCCCAGCGTAACCCTTCAAAATGCCGAGTTCAAAATCGCTTATGCAGACGGGACGCTGATCGGGGACTCCAACGGCATCTACCGCACGGATGAGAACGGCGAGATCCGCATCCCCGGCCTGAAGCCGGGTAAAAGCGTGGTCGTCACCGAGACACGCGCTCCCGCAGGTTTCATCCTGGATACCCAGTCCCAAACCATCCAGATCCAAGAGGGCAAAACGGTATCTTTGACCTTCAAGAACCAGCCCAAGGGTGCCTTAATTATCCAGAAAAGGGATTCCCAGACCAACGAGCCTTTGAGCGGCGCAGAGTTCAGAATCAGTACCGCCGCAGGGTGCGAAGTGGGGCTGAACGGTGTGATCGGCACATCTACCTTGACCCAGAACGGCATTTTTGTGACCGATGCCCAGGGTGAGATCAAGATCACCAATCTAGCTCCCGGCGCATACGTCATCAATGAGATCAAAGCGCCGGACGGTGGGTATGTCATCGACACGCCCAGCACCAATGTGGTTATCGGCCAGGGCGGCGACACCCAGACTGTCGTAATAAAGAACACCCGCAAGGGCGGCCTCATTATCGAGAAATATGACAGTGTGACCAAGCAGCCTCTGGCCGGTGCACAGTTCAAGGTGATGAACGCCAACGGGGAGCTGACCCCGGACAATGAGGGGCTGACCTCTTCCAATGGCCTCTACACCACCAATGCCGAGGGCCAGATCGTCCTGTCCAAGCTGCTCCCCGGCACCTATGTGGTTTCTGAGGTACGCAGCCCGGACAACTACCGGGGCGACCCCGCCCCCCAGACGGTGGTGGTCAACGCGGGGGACACCCAAACCCTCCGCTTCTATAATGACCCCCTGTGTACCCTGACGATCCTGAAGCGGGACGCCATAACAAAGAAGCCCCTGAAGGGTGCGGAGTTCACCGTGAAGTACAGCGATGGCCGGGACATTGGGAAGTATATCACCGGGACGGACGGCACGGTAACTGTCTCCGGGCTGACCCCCAACTCCACCGTTGTGGTTTCGGAATCCAAAGCGCCCACCGGCTACATCAAGGACGAAACGCCCAAAAATATCGTGGTGCGCAGCGGCGCTACCAACAACCTGACCTTTGACAACGAGCCCGGCACTACCCTGGTCATCCGCAAATTTATTGAGGGGACGGAAAACGAACCTCTGAGCGGCGTGTGCTTCAAAGTTGTGGACGGCAACGGGGGAGCGATTGGCCCGGACGACGGCGTATATTATACGGACAAGGCCGGCGAGATCGTGCTGGAGGGCATTGAGCCCGGCACCACCGTGAAGGTTCGTGAGATAAAGACCGTGGAGGGCTTCGTCCTCGATGGCACGCCCCAGGATATCCTTATCAAAGGCGGCGAGGTGCAGACCCTCACGTTCTGGAACAAAAAGGCGGGCACTTTGGTGATCCAGAAAAAGGATTCCATCACCGGCGCGTTCATTTCTGGCGCACAGTTCCAGCTGACCTATGCGAGCGGGGGCTATGTGGATAACGACAACGGGCACCTGTCCAGCAACGGTCTCTACACCACTGACGACAAGGGCGAAATCCGTGTCTACGGCATCACCGGAACCGTGGTGGCAAAGGAGGTCAAAGCCGCCCCTGGCTATGTGATCGACCAGTCTACCCAGACCCAGACAGTCGTGGTGAACCCGCTGGATACGCAGACCTTGACCTTCCTGAACGCCCCTCTCTGCTCCCTCACCATCACTAAACTGGATTCTGTGACGGGCAAGCCCGTACCCGGCACTCAGTTTGTGGTGAAGGACGGCAATGGCGCCATTCTGGCCCGCTGCACTACTGGCAAGGATGGCACTGCCACCGTTACAGGCCTTGTTCCCGGCAGCACCGTGGTAGTAGTGGAGGAAAAGGTTCCCTCTGGGTACGTCCTCAATACAACACCCCAGACCATCACTGTAAAGAATGGGGCCAATACTCTGACCGGCGCCGGGAGCAGTACAACTGTCCCTGGCACCACTGCTCCTGGCACTACGACCACTCCCGGTACTACCACCACTCCTGTTGGCGGTGGGAACGACGTCATTTTTGAAAACGACCCCACGACCCAACTCGTCATTGAGAAGTACATCACCGGTACCACCACCCCCCTGAAGGGCGTGACTTTCCTGGTCACGGAGTCCAACGGCAAGGTGCTGGGCAGCGCCAATGGCGAGTACACCACCGACGAAAACGGCCGGATCGTGATTGAGGGGCTGGAGCCCGGTGTGACCATCATCGCCAGGGAAATTCGCACCCTGGACGGCTATATTTTGGACACCACACCCAAGACCATTCAAATCAAGGTAGGCGACGCCCAGACCCTCCGCTTCTATAACTCGCCTGTCGGCGGGCTGGAGCTGATCAAGGTCTCCGAGAGCAACAAGAGCCAGCGCATCCCCGACACCACCTTTGAAATCCGCCGCATGGACGGCGGGCTGGTGGACACTGTGACCACCGACAAGAACGGCAGAGTCCATGTATCGCTGGATACCGGAAACTACTATGCCGTTGAGATTGAGGCTGGCGAGGGCTTCAAACTGGACAGCACACCCCACTACTTCACCATCCAGGACGGCAAGACCACGACCCTGACCGTGACCAACGCACCCTTCTCTGGCATCATCATCCATAAGGTGGATAGCGTCACCGGCGAGGGAATTTATGATGTCAAGTTCCTGGTCTATGACCAGAACAAGACCCCCATTGGGGAGTATTCCACCGATGACCGGGGCTACATTTATATTGACGACCTGACTGTGCAGGGCAAGGGCAAGCTGTTCATCCGTGAGCTGGAAGCGGCGCCCGGCTATGAGCTGGACAAGGAGTACAAGACTGTCTACGTCCAGCCGGGCAAGACCATTGAGATCGAATGGGAGAACACGCCCATCACTGGACAGTTCCAGATCTATAAGTACGCCGCCGAGTACAACGAGGTCACCGGCACTCCTGCCGGCGCTCCCCTCCAGGGCGCGGTGTATGAGATCAGCGAGGCCCGCTCGGGCAAGGTAGTGGACTACATTACCACGGATGCCCGCGGTGTGGCGGCTTCCAAGCCTCTGCCCTTGGGCCGGTATAAGATTGTCGAGGTAACCGCTCCTGCCTACTGGCAGCTCAGCGGTAAGACCTTTGACGAAACACTGGAGTATTCCGGGCAGATCATCAAGGTGTCCGACTACGACAAGCCCTCTAACCTGGGCGTGGTCATCACCAAGCGGGGCAACGCTGAGGCGCTGGCCGGGAGCCAGATGCGCTACGACTTTACAGTGGCAAATACCAGCAATGTGGCGCTGGAGAATTTTTATTGGCATGACCGCATTCCTACTGACGCGACCCGTGCCACGGTATTCACCACCGGCACCTACAGCGCCCGGCTCAACTACCGCATCCTCTATAAGACCAACTACTCCGCTGCCTATCAGGTGCTGGCGTCCAACCTGATCACCAGCAGCAACTACTCGTTCTCTCTGAACGCCATCCCCATGCAGTCCGGAGAGTATGTCACTGACATCTATCTGGACTTCGGCAAAGTTCCTGTGGGCTTCCAGTCCACCAGCAATCCCACGATGACCGTTCAAATCCTCGGCACGGTTGCCAATGGCTATCAGATCATCAACCGGGCCGACGTGGGCGGCAAGTACCAGGGCACCTGGCAGACCGCTCAGGCCAGCTGGGTCACTGTCGTGCGTAAGCTGACACCCAATCCCACCCTGCCCAAGACGGGCTATTGATCCATTCGCAAGGGGCGGTCCTCTTTTTCAGAGGGCCGCCCCCATTTTAACATTTACGAGGTGATATGACCATGGACATGGAACAAACCTTTACCGTCCTGCGCCGGGAGCAGCTGCTCATTACCCATGCGCCCCACAGCGTACAGTTCCAGAACCTGACCGACAGCCTGCTGCGGGTATTCTCCGATGCCGCTGTGATCCCGGCTCTGTCCGCATTGGAGATTCGGCTATATTCCACACTGGCCCTGCTCCATGACGTGGGCAAGCGGGCCATCCCGCAGGAAATTCTCAATAAACCCGGCTCCCTGACCAAAGAGGAGTTTGAGGTGATGAAGACCCATACCACCCAGGGCTGTGACCTGCTGGAGCGGGTGCCGGAGCTGCGGGAGTGCGAGGCGTTCCCCGCCATCTGCGATGTCTGCCGCCACCACCATGAGCGGTGGGACGGCGGCGGCTATCCGGACCGGCTGCAAGGCCGGAACATCACCCCCTGGGTGCAGGTGGTGGGGCTGGCGGACGCCTTTGATGCCTTGATACATCCCAGGGTCTATAAGCCCGCATTTACCCAGCAGCAGGCCGGGGAGATGATCGTGACCGGGGCCTGTGGCGTCTTTGACCCGCTCCTCCTGGCCTGCTTTGCCCAGCATATCGACGCCATTTGTCAGGCAGTCTATCCCTCCGCTGGCTGAGGACACTTCTTCTGCCGCTTGGGCGCAACGCTGTCATAGCTCAGTTCCAGCAGTGGGATGATTTGATCGTCGGGAACAGAGTCATCCAGGACAATGGAGATCCAGTGGTTCTTGTTCATGTGGTACGCCGGGAGAAACCCTTTTGTGGCGAGCAGGGAGCCGATCATAATGGAGCTGCATTTGATGTCCATAACGTCAAGGGCTTCCACTCCCGCCAAGCCCAGCTTTTCCGGGAGGACGCGCATCAGGGCGGCGTACCATTTCTTGCTGGCAGAATGACGGAATATTGCGTTCCCTGGACTGTCCGCCCAGAGATATTCCGCCTGCGACCCGTAGGTATCCTGTATGTACTGCGTGATCCGCTCACGCTGCGATGAATGGGCCATTTTATATCTCCCTCGGCTCCTTCAGCCGTTCTTCATATTCCTGCCGCTCCGCCTCGGTCGCTTCACGGACAGCATACTTGCCGCAGTCGGGACATTGCTCCGGTTCTGTGGTACGGCTGAAAAGAAAATGGCAGTTGTCACAAGCATAAATCAATTTTATCACCCGCGATATTATAGCAGAAACACGACTGATACACAAGATGGAGGTATCCAAAACTGAACAACCAAGAAAAAAGCAGCCTGTCCCAAGCGGCCAGCACTGCCCATACCATCCATGGAGCCATCAAAACTGGGAAAGCCATCTCCGCAGCCGCAAAGGGCGCGGCGGTGGGCGGGCCATACGGGGCCGCCGCAGGGTTGGCATTGGGAGCGGGACAGCACGCAGGGAAGATACTTGCGGCTGTTGCTGTACTGCTCATGCTCCCGGTACTGTTCGTCCTTATGCTGCCATCTCTTATTTTCGGAGGTCTGACCAGCAGCGGCAATTCGGGACAGCCTATCCTTAATGACAACACTGCCATTGTTCAGAATATGAGCGACATCGCCTTCGCCGTCAATGAGATTCTGGGTGAGGGTATCATCGATGCAGAGGCCCGGATTGCCCAGGACTTCGCCACATCAGGCGGCGACAATTATGAAATCGTCAACCCCTATGCCGCCGACATGACCAGCAACGCCAACTCATTCATTGCCCAATACTGCGCAGCTAAGGGAGAGACGTGGGATTCTATCTCTCTGGCAGATATGCAGACTCTCCTGCGGCAGGGTAAGGCCAATCTTTACTCCTATACCCGCACCAGCGAGGTACGAACAGTGGAGGATGACGACCCGGAGACCGAAGATGTGGTGGAGACAAAAGAGGAAACCTGGTACATCTATACTCTTTCCTACAATGGAGAAGGATATTTCGCTGATACGGTTTTCCATTTAACCGATGACCAGAAAGCATTGGCAAATGATTACGCATCGAATCTGAGCTTATTCCTGGGCGACGGCTTGTTCCAATATACAGAGTACAGTGGAACGATGATCGCCTCCCTGGGGGATGTCCGGTTTACTGACGGCGTAACGGAAGTCGTTTACTTCAACCAGCTGGATGAACGCTGGGCCAATAAGCCATATGGCACAGACAACATCGGCGGCTATGGCTGCGGCCCTACCTCCATGTCCATCGTGGTGTCCTCCCTGACAGATGACATTGTGGACCCAATAGAAATGGCGCAGTGGGCCTATGAGAACGGCGGCTGGTGCAGTAAGAGCGGTTCTTATCACGCACTGATTCCAAACGCGGCTAAAGCATGGGGCCTGAACGTGGAGGGCTGTACGGCCTCTGAACCACAGCGCATTGTAGATGCTTTAAGCAACGGAAAGCTGGTAGTTGCCATTATGACCAAAGGGCATTTTACATCTGGCGGACACTTTATTGTCCTGCGGGGGGTAAAGGATGGTCAGATTATGGTGGCCGATCCCGCCAGCACAACCCGAAGCGGAAAGCTGTGGGATCTGTCCATCATACTCAACGAGGCCAGCAAACGAGCCGGTGCGGGTGGGCCTTTCTGGATAATTGGATGAGAGAATCTGTGCGTGTTAATTATTCTCTCCGCACCATTTGGCAATTTCCGTAATCAGCTCCAGCGGGAGTGGCTTGCTGTACGGAAGCTGGATGGTGCCCTTGCTGGTCTTATACTTGGCCAGTTGTTCGGTGAATACCTCAACAGCCTCCGGACCTGGGTATAGACCGATGTGCTTTTTGAATGCCGCAAACTGGATCAGGTTGCAGCCTTTCCAGTAGGTGGGCATACTCCAGGAAATTTTCTCCTTTGCCTCCGGGATGCTGGCCTTAATGGCATCGTTTATCTGGCGCAGATAGGGCTGCATCTCCTCCGGCTGGCTGAGGATATATTCCTCAATCGTCGCCGGCGCTTTGCCGCAGTAGTGGTCTTGATTGGTGTTCTTGAATGACCGTCCGCACTTGGGACATACCCACATAGCAGTTTCCCTCCTATTTCCGAAAAATCCTTTCGATTGGCTTTCCCTTTGCCAGCTCGTCAATCATCTTGTCCAGATAACGGATCTCACGCATGAGCGGGTCTTCGACCGTCTCAACCCGAACACCGCAAACAACCCCTTTAATCATTACACGGTTTGGATTCGGGCGGGGTGCGTTGCGGAAGAAATCGCCGTAGCTGACGGAAGCAGTGCGGAATTGTTCCAGTTCTGCATCCGTGTAGCCTGTCAGCCAACAGATTACTTCATCCACCTCCGCCTGTGTCCGACCCTTCCGGACCGCTTTGTTCAGAAGCGCACTGTAAATCTTGCCGAAATCCATTTGAAATACTTTTTCGCTGCTCATAAATTGCCCTTCCTTTTACTTGCTTCCTGCGCATTATACTGCCGGGTCGATAGACAACGGCGCGTGCCTGTTACGGCCATCACCAGACCGGACGATGCAAGCCAGCCCCGTCATAGGGCACCTCCTCCATGGAAAATATCGCATTCATTGGAGGAAAATCGCTCCAGCGCCTTGCACTGAATGGACAGAATATCCTTCACAGATATTTTCGTCCCATCCGTCAGGATAACGGTTCGCTCGAAGTCATCCAGGCGTTTGATACAACCGCTTACCGTTATGTAAGCACCTCCCGCTTTCTTTTGATCCGGCTGAAAATAGGTAAATAAAGCTTCCGCATCGCTATCCAGTTCCGACAGCAGCTGAAGCCGGTCGTTCAAAGCGGCCTGTTCCTCCTCAGTCAGTTCAATTTTGCTGTCGGTCACCCGAGCGGTTTCACGCACAGCCGCCTCATAGCCAGATAGTGCTGCGAAAGGCGAGAATTGAGCTGCCCTGTCTGACATGGACATTTGAGGATGGCGCTCTGAGACATGATGAGGAAGATTGATGATATCGTCATACAGGTGTGCATCTCTGGTTTCCGGCATAGTGCGACCCCCAGCTTTTTTATTTTCTGCCCTTAAAGCAGTCACACTCCGGGCCGTGGCCGTTCAACACTCCTATGGCCTGGAGATAAGAGTAGATGACAGTGGAGCCAACAAACTTCATCCCGCGCTTCTTCAAATCCTTTGAGATCGAATCAGACAGTGGCGAGGTTGTCCGTATATCATAGCTTTCATGGATAGTCTCGCCGTTTGTAAAGCCCCATATATACGCATCGAAAGAACCGTACTCCGACTGAATTTGCATGAAGGCCTTTGCGTTGATTACGCTGGCAGACACTTTCAGCCTGTTCCGTATGATACCGGGATCAGACAGCAGGGCACGGATTTTTTCTTCACCATAGCTGCCGACCTTTTCTACATCGAAGCCGTCATAGGCAGCTCGGAAACTCTCTCGCTTATTCAGCACACACTCCCACGACAGTCCCGCTTGAAAGCCCTCTAAAATTAGAAGTTCAAAAAGCACCCGATCCGAATGCTGTGGAATACCCCACTCGGTATCATGGTACTGCACATACCGCGGGTTCTTCAGGTTGACCCATGCACAGCGGTTGATGGTGTTTTTCACGCTTTATGTCCTCCAATACGTCCGTTGCGGTCTACCGCAGTGGCACCCTCCACTAGATTTGTTCCCTTCAAAATCGCGTTTTTTCCGAATTTGTTCTTGATAAGCAGCATGGTCTCCTGGAGTTTCCGCTCCCGGGCCATTTCTGCCGCCTGTGTCTCTTTCTCTGCCTGGACTGCATCATAATCAGTAAAGAGATCAAGCTGCTCCATAGCCTGCTCCGTCCGGACGTCATCCTCTGGCATGATTCGATTGGCTGTGAGGTATATTCGTCGCACCAGCAGGCTTTTGTCCACAATGCGGTCAAACAGTTCTAAAATCGCCGCTGTAATGCGTCTTGAAGACGCGGTATAGCTGTCCAGATTGGCAGTACCGTGAGCGTGCTTTGGGACAGAGCGGCCATAGCGGTCAACCGTGACTGCCCCCTTATACTGTTCACGCCGGGTGGGATCTTTCAGATTTTCAATGTCGTATCCCACAGTCAGGGTAAGCTGGTTGGTAACAATCCGTTGGGATACCAAATCAAGGGCCAGCTGATCGGCCATCTCCCATACCACCAATCGGGCTTTATCGAAAGAGTACGGACATTGCAACACCTGTCCTGCGCCGGTGCTGCTGGTCTCCGGTTTATATGCCTTGATATCCGCCATTGTGCAGGGTTCCCAACCCCAAGCATGATCGATCAAAGTCTCCGCATTTACGCCAAACAGTTTATAAAGCAGCTCCTCATTGTAATAGTCGGAGGGTTTTCCGTTGGAACATCGGGCAATGTCGCCCATCGTATAGAGGCCGTTGGCCTCCAATTTTTTTGCATACCCCGGACCAACCCGCCAGAAATCGGTGAGGGGTCGGTGGCTCCACAGACTGCGGCGGTAGCTCATCTCGTCCAACTCCGCGATGCGCACACCGTTTTTATCGGGTGGGATATGCTTGGCGCCAATATCCATTGCAACCTTGCAGAGATAGAGATTCGTGCCGATGCCCGCTGTAGCTGTAATGCCGGTGGTTTCCAGCACATCCAGTATCAGTTTCATTGCCAGTTCCCGGGCAGTGAGCTTGTAGGTGGACAGGTAGTGGGTGGCGTCAATGAATACCTCGTCTATGGAATAGGGATGAATGTCAGAGGGAGCCACGTACTTCAGATATACAGCATAGACCTCTGTGCTGCATTTCATATAATGGGCCATCTGCGGCGGTGCAACAATATAATCCAGAGACAAGCCGGGATTAGCCCGCAGCTCTGGATCAAACCAGGAGGAACCTGAAAACTGCCGCCCTGGCGCGGAGCGCAGGCGAGCAGCGTTGACTTCCTTTACCCGTTGCACTACCTCAAACAGACGCGCCCGACCGGAGATTCCATAGGCTTTCAGAGAGGGAGAGACAGCGAGGCAGATGGTCTTGTCCGTCCGGCTGGCGTCGGCTACAACGAGATTTGTGGTCAGAGAGTCAAGACCTCGCTCCACGCATTCGACACTGCTATAGAACGATTTGAGATCTATGGCGATATAGATTTTATCCATGCCTTGCCCTCCTTTCCCGACATTACATGTTTTCTTAGGTATTATCATACCATGCCGCTGCTCTTTTCGCAACAGAAGACAGGCATATCTCCTCTGCCTAAGATCAATTCTGCCTGAACGGTCCTTTGGTTAAGTCCGGATTTTAATTTACAGAAAATTCACAGAATTTCTTGCTCTTTTTCCTTTTGAGCGGTGCGTAATAACAATGAGAAATAAATAACGCCTATACAAAAACTGAATAGACTCCCCCAATGCCTGCGGGGGAAATGGCGGAACGGTATCGGGTTTATGCGCCCGGTTTGTGTCGGAGTACCCGGAACTCTATCGTCCGCTCTTTGGGTGAATTGTGCAGGCACACCGAACGAAAGGAGAAATTTGAATGAAACAAGTTAAAATCAGCTGCCCTTACTGCGGCTCCAAAGCGCTTTTACGGCCGGCAAAATTAGTTCGCCGAAGTGCTGAGCCTAGCGAGAAGGTCTATGTCTGCGCCCGTCACCCGGTCTGCGACGCCTATGTGGCCGCGCACCAGAACAGCGGCCTACCTATGGGGACACTGGCAGATAAGGCCCTGCGGTGGAAGCGGCGTGAAGCCCACCTTTCGATGAGCAGACTTTGGGAGTGCGGCTATATGAGTAGGAAAGAGGCGTACCGTTGGCTTCAGGTGCAACTGGGCCTGCCAGAGGTGGAGGCACACATCGGCCATTTTTCCGAGTATCGCTGTGAGCAGGTCATCCGGCTCTGCGGTCGCTTCATTGACGTACAACCCCAGGCAGCGTAGGAGAAAGAGAGGAATGAATATGAAAAAGTATGTACCGCTCACCGCCAGCCAGCAGGCTTTGGTGGAGGAAAATATGCAGTTAGTCCACTGGACACTCCGGCGGAGCATTGATGTCAATGAAAATGTCTGCGGTATGGGGTATGACGATCTCTTCCAGGAGGGTTGCGAAGCCCTGTGCCACGCGGCAGCGTCCTATGATGCTCATGCTGGAGTGCAATTTCCTACCTACGCGGGAACTGTCATCCGCAACCATCTGTTAGATCACTGCCGGGCGCTTCAGGCAAAACGCAGGAATGCGCTGGTAATCTCGCTGGATGACTGCGAGGAGAACGGGCAGTCGAAAGAACGCCTGATTTCCTACGATGATACAAACTGGCAGATGGACAAGCTCTGCCTTGCGCAGCTGCTGGAATATGGGCGCCGTACCTATAGCGGAACGGCACGGCTTGGCATCGAAGCCATGGAACTGAAAATCAGCGGCTACACAGGAGCCGATATCGCGCGGCTCTATGGGGTCAAGCCCAACCTTGTAGGGGCATGGATCTCCCGTGCGGCGGAGAAATTGAGAAAGGACGCCACCCTCATCGCCGAGGGTGGCGCCGCTTTTTTTATGATGATCGCATAAGTATAAGAGATGGTAAATCGGTCATGCGAGGTATACTTCCCATTTTGCAGCAGGTCTGCGTATGGCTTTTTCAGGAATGGAGCCAGGTAGACTACTCTCTCCTCCATATGAATGAGTACCTGTTGACCTTGTCAGCCCTCGCCGGTCCCTCCAACCCGGATGGGAAGTCCGTTGACTTCGACTTCCTCGCCGGCTGGTATGAGAATGTAGCGTTTGCCGTCGATTATACGGGTCTCCACTATATAGGAACAGGCCGGGTCAACGATCAGTCTGGCTTCGGCTGTCTTGACTTCAAAGCGTCCGGTGTCCACCAAGTTTACAGGATTCAGAACAGCTCCCTCCCCCAAGGAAACAGCGCATTGTTCCTCAAAGGCGGCGGCTTGGTCTTCCTGCACGCCGCAGTCACGAAGCATGCTGCTTACATCCTTGGGCGTAAGGGAGAGCGGCTCCGGATTCTTGCTTTCCTTGTGCTCGGCGATCTTTTCGGCCAGCTGCTCATAGACTGCCTGCACAATATCCAGGCTGCAGGCGTCCCCCAGCGTTTCGGTAAGGGCCGCCTCAAAATTCTCCCGCTGCTCTGCTGCGGACAAGGGCGGCTCCGTATGGAAAACGGCATCAATGAACTCCTGGTGCAGATTATCCGGCTTTTTTGTATAGAACAGGGCGTTATAGATGTTGGCGGCCCGGTCATCAAAGGCCGGGAACAAAAAGCCCAGCTCCGGCGGTGCCACTGTATGACTGTCAGAACAGTGGAATTCATTGTCACCCGGGAAATAGTCCAGGCTGGCCTTGTTCTCTTTTACCGGGCAGACTGCGCAGAGGAAATAGGTAAATACATCATCTGAAGCATCGGCTTGGAGTTCATCATCCTTTCCTCGGTGGGGCACGTCATAGGAATCGGACGCCATCAGGATCAGATAGTTTTCCTCGTCCATTTCCAGGCAGTCTATGACTTTCTGGTAAAACATCCGGCGGGCTTCTCCGTTTTGGAGGCTTGTCTTCTTTAGATCCATCAACAGCCGATGCTCATCGCTGTCCAAAACCTGATTGGTAGAGAATACAACGTCAATGAGGTTGCGGCCCTGGGTGCCGGAGAGCACCTTTTTCAGAAAGCCAAGATAGAACTCCGCCTCATCCTGGGACATGCGCCCCAGGCTTTCATCCAAGTCGGCAACGATCCGTTTTCCGCTTCCAGACACATAACAGCCGTAGATTCGGCTGACAGCACACTTTTCCGGCTTCCAGCGGCGGCTGAGTTCGCCGATTTCTTTTTTATTCAATTTGCTTCTCCTCTCTTTTTCGGTTTGCTGACGCCTTGCGATAACAAGGCCCAGTATACCACATTGATGGGGAAAAGCCAACCATCTTCTCCAGCACCCAGGATAACACTGCATAAACTCAAAATCACCCGTAGAATTGGAGGGCACATATGAAAAAACTTACTTATTATTTGTCTGTCGGATACCTGCGCTCAAACCATGACCTGGGGGCCAAGGCCCATTTGACCGTTTTATCGAAGATGGGTGAGTACCGTTTGTCTCCCCATGAGAGAGCGCTGTGGAATGTACTCAGCCATAAGCCGCTTACCGATGAGGAGATGAGAACCGAATATAAGAATCTTCTTGATGAACTTGGTATGAGTGAGGATGTCTCCTTTGATGAATGTCTCAGTTGCCTATGTGAGCGGGAGCTTATTATCAGCGGCAATGGGGAGTATGAGATCGAGGCATTGTATGATATGATGCAAGATATCCTCATTCTCCCACCTCCCGGAAGGGACACCCGGCGGACACAAGCCTCTTTTCTTCTGCCGTTGCATAAACCGGCTCTTCACTCGCTGCGTCCTAAGCGGCGGCTCTCTCAGCAGGAATGCGAGGTGCTGGCTCTGGTGCAGAAAACGCCGCTGACTACCGCACAGCTGGTCATGGCGGTGGAATGCAAGTCATGGAGCTCTGAAACCCTCAAATGCGTCACAGACAGCATAGACCGCTATAGAGGCAAAGCTATGAAGGTATACGCCGAGATGATGTATAGTTCTCCGCGTCTGGAAAGCGTTCTGGACGCTGTTTTCGCCCTGCGGCAGGAGGGGCGGATCATTTGTATGAAGTAGCTGCTCCGTGCGCACAGAGGCATTCTCCGTCGATATTAACCTAAACAGTTCACCGCGAGAGTCTATCGATGTAGTGCAGTGCTGCTGATAATGTCCCTACAATCACACGGTATGTCTGAAATTGCAACAAAATTTTTGTTATCTTGTTGAAAAAGGCAGGGCTTTTCCGTAAAACAATATATCACGATATTGGGGAGGTTCCTTTATGAGAAAGACATACTATACCGCTGTTGGGCATTTCCGGCGCGAGACAAACGCTGACGGCCAGAGCCATCCGGTCATTCTGATCAACCGAAAGGAGTATCTGGTGGATATTCAGGAAATGGCGGTCTGGACCGCTCTCAACTGGCAGGTATTGAGCTTTGAGCGGTTGGAAAAAGAATATGACCGGCTCTCCTGGGAGTGCGGGGTACAGCCTAAGCGTACATTATACAACTGCCTGCAGCGGCTGATGACACGGGGTCTTGTGGCCTCTGGGGCTGGCGACACGGATTTTGAGGCGGTGTATGATCTGATTGGCAGCCTGTATGTTGCACCGCTGTCAGAGAGCCTGCCGCTGCGGTTGGCAACCTTTGTGAAGCTGGTTATCTGCCGTGGAATCCCGCTCTCCCGTGCTATGGAGTTATTCCGTAAGGATCGCCCCAACGCTGTAGAAGCGCGTGTTATGGCCCTGGCCCGACAGGAACTGCTGTCTACGGCGGAACTGGTTAAGTGCGAGGAGCTGGGTGTCAAGGATGTCTCGACCAGCGAAAAGCTGATGGCGGCTCTTTATAATGACGACGACTCCACCAGCGACAATATGCCGGCCCGGATGCAGGCATCTAAAAGTGTAGAAAGCGTAACCATGGCGGTAGCCAACCTCTACCTCCGTAAGCGTATTATTTTCGAGCGGGTATAGACAAAATTCGACCGTAAAGTAACAGGAACCATGTTATTCTACAATCGTTAGAAAGGCCTACCGCAGAAAAAGGAGGACGCCGCCATGGCAAAGAAAATCAGCCAGCTTAAACTTCCCAGTCCCAATGACACCGATCCCCATCCTCGCTTGCTACTGGATGGCTATGGTATTCACGCCGGGCAGTGCTTCCGGGCCCTGTTCCCAGACGGCTGGCATGACATCACTCTGGAGGTAAGCTGGAGCGATATTGGTCCTGCCTGCTGGTACATCTCCACTCCAGGCTACTCTGATGTGTGCCCGGTGGGATTGTTCGTGGAAGCATAAATGCGACATGCGTCTCCTGTGCCGTATTGGCATGGGAGACGCATGTCCGTTTACACAACAATTTTATAAGAATCTATATATTAAAAGAGCGTGCAGCGGGACATTTTCTCGTTGCACGCTCTTTTTTTGTTTATCTCCGCTGGACAAACCGCAGATGTCGTTCTAAGTGCTGTTCCAAAGGCCAAAAGGACAATGCGCCTGCTATCCTGTAAAATAGAAAGCCAATCCACAATATAAGGAGGAAATTGAGTGCCCAATAATACATACGGTTATATTCGTGTTTCTACTACGGATCAAAATGAGGACCGCCAGCTGATCGCAATGCAAGAGCTGTCTATCCCGGAGAAAAATATGTTCGTTGAAAAACAGTCTGGCAAAGACTTTCAGCGCCCTCAATACAAGAAGCTGGTAAGAAAATTGAAGCCAGACGATCTACTTTACATCAAGAGCATTGACCGACTGGGGCGAAACTATGAGGAAATTTTGGAACAATGGCGCATTCTCACGAAAGAAAAGAGAATTGATATTGTAGTGCTGGACATGCCTTTGTTGGATACTCGGCGGGGTAAGGATCTGATGGGAACTTTCCTAAGCGACATTGTTTTGCAGGTGTTGTCCTTTGTCGCGGAGAATGAGCGTACTAACATCCGCCAGCGGCAAAAGGAGGGTATTGCGGCGGCAAAGGCCAGGGGTGTTCGCTTTGGAAGGCCGCCCAGGCCCCTCCCAGAGAACTATCACAGTGCCTACCAGCGGTGGAAAGCCGGGACTATCACAGGGACAGCGGCGGCGAAGGAGTGCGGAATGCCTCTGTCCACCTTCCGCTACCGGGCAGAGATTTACGAAAAGGCCAAATTGTTGTAAGAAGGCGCTTTTGCAGGAATGTGTACCTTCCTGCAAAATGTGCTTTTTTTTGATATGGAATAGAATACCACAAAAACAGCCTGCTTTCAATACCTCAATAGATATTTCCAAGAGGAAAATTGGCTTACAGGAAGGTACACCTTTTTGTCGATGCCTCTGAGTGTTCCGTAATTAAATAGCATTTAGATGGACGAATAACTTGGGAACGTATCTTTCATGCATGTTTTCTTTTGGGGGGG
>Ga0209064_1000621_pt1 | contig 75397 bp, 55 predicted proteins | sample Inofromicrocosms_FD_187498 | JGI IMG/M metagenome (GOLD analysis project Ga0209064, IMG submission 187498) | Mouse cecum microbial communities from Vienna, Austria - Inoculum for glucosamine and mucus D2O microcosms (SPAdes) (version 2) | ecosystem: Host-associated > Mammals > Digestive system >...
ATTACCAGGCCACTCCCACCCAGAGCCGCAATGATCTGTTTACTTTGCCAAGCATAAAATTCGATTGCGACTCGATTGCATATCCTTTTTACTATTATCGTAATGGAAATTTCAATATCAGTGTCATAAAGCATTGGCTTAATAAATCCAATCCCGAACTGTATGATTATCTGAACGACTATTTCAAAAAGAACAAGAAAGCGAAAAAGGAAATAGGCGACCGTCCCGAGATTATGCTTGAGGTTTACGAGGAATATCTACGTACTAAGTCTGAATAATAAAATCATTTAACCATGAGCACATTACGTATAGCATTGGTGATTATTCTCGGTTTGTTTTCGGCTTCTTTTACAGCAAATGCCGGGAAAAACAAAGGCGATGACAAAGAAATCATTATAAAAGCCTGGTTCAAGGATGGAACTGTCTATGAAGGCCCGATGCCCAAACATTGGCTCACCTATCGTCAGACTTTCCTCAATCCCGGACATAATTTCCACACAGTGCCCTCCGATGGCTCCAAAAAGACAGTAAAGCGCGAGGCCAAGGATACGGATTCCCTGCTTGTGATAAGCAGCACGCACGATGCCTTTGCTCCGGGCGATTTTTACGTGTCGTTTAACGGCAAGAGTAATTTTATGGGAGGCAAGACGATGCACAAAATGCTACGTCGGATCAAGAGCGGACGCAAGGTCGAGTTCTGTAAACTGAAATATATAGGCAATTGCATGCAGGGCCAGCTTAATCTGGATCAGCGCATGGAATATTGGCTGATACGCTTCCGCGACAGCGGGGAGGCCGTGGTGTTTTTCGACAATCCTCTCGAAAAAAGATGCCATAAGCCTAATCTTGAAGCCAAAGCCTTTGCCGGCTATTTTAAGGAAACGAATCCGGCTCTTGCCGAAGCTGTGATAAAAGAGTTCTGTTCCGACAAACGGAAAACACGGAAGGAAATTGCCGAGAAAGTTATGGAGAATCCGGAGATCTTTCTTGAATTTGTCGATAATTTTATGACAGAGGCAAAATGAAGGAACGGCATATTTCTCTCCTGTTATCATGTGTCGTGCTTTTATCGCTACTGCCGTTTTCATGTAGCAAGGATATTGATCAGCCCGATCCGCCTGCGCCGCTTCCCGACGGAATTGTTTTTGCCGATGAATCGCTGACGGTGGAAAACACAGGCGGCGACGTCGTCATACGTTTTACAGCCGGACAGCCATGGCTTATCGGCATTCCCGATCAGTTCGAACGGATGTCGGGCGCTCTCGATCGGGAGAGAGGCGAGCCCGGTGATGCGGAGGTGGTGTTTACGGCCTATCCCAATGTGGGCGCGGAGGCGCGTGATGTGACATTTCTCGTCACCGCCGGCCGTGCGGAAGCACGTATTACCTTGCATCAGGAAGCTGTGCCCGTTCAGTTGCCTTCGGAGGATGAAGTGCGGAAGTATCTTATCAGACTTTTTGAGGATACCGACGGGTCGAATTGGCGTTCCGTTTCAAAAAAGTGGGGAAGCGACCTTCCTTTAAACGAATGGGGCCCTGAGGTGAAATATGAAAACGGGCGTCTGGAACTTATTCTTACTGAGAGAGATTTGCGCGGTAAAGTCGACCTGTCGGGCTGTAAGGCGCTCGTTTCGATCCGCGCTGCCAAAAATTATGTGACGGAAGTCGACCTGTCGGATTGTCCGCTGCTTGAAAAAGTGGATTTCACCAACTGCGGACTGGAAGATATAAAACTCAACGGTTGCCACTCGCTTAAGGAACTTTTTCTGAGCTACAACAATCTTAAAGCCTTGGATATAGGGTGGAGCACCACTCTCAGGTATCTTAATTTTTCAAGATGTGCGGTCGAAGCGATTGACCTCTCCCGCTGTGTGTCGCTTGAAGATATCGCATGCGACAACAACCGCTTGCGATCGCTGGAAATTCCTCATCGGCGACGCCTGCAATCGCTATGGTGTTATACCAACGAATTAAAGACTCTCGATGTAAGCGCTTCCCCTGATTTGTGGGTGTTCAACTGCAGCGAAAACGAGATAGAGACGCTGAATGTCGGTGAATGTTCGAAAATGAGGATTTTCTGGTGTTATCAAAATCGGATTTCCGAACTCGACATAGCCGGGATGAAAGAATGGCTGTCGCAGTTCGTTTGCTATTCCAACCGCTTGCCTTCGCTTGACCTGAGCGGATACCGCATGCTGTCGACACTCCATTGTTCCGACAATTCCATCACGGATCTGAATATCACCGGTTGTTGCAGACTGTCGGAACTATATTGCAGCCATAACCGTATCATGGAGTTGGATTTCACCGGAATTGACACCCATATTTTAGGGACACTCGATTGTTCCTACAATCGTCTGCAGAGTGCGGATATTACCTCGCTTACATATCTGAAACACCTGTGGTGTCAGGGCAACAGGATAGGAGGCGAGATTCCTTTGTGGTTCGACGAACTCCTTAGCGATTTTGAGTATGATGCCCGCTATGACTATCGCCCAGAAACAGGCAACTATGTCGACCGCGGTTACGGATGGTGGTATCCTGGCGAACCGGAAAAAGGTGAACACCGCCGTTGAGTCCCTCGGTGTTGCTTTATTTTGTGAGATTTTCTTTCCGCAGACGGCTCAGATGGATGGGCGTTATGCCTAAATATGAGGCAAGTTCGCGCAGCGGAACAGTCTGGAGGAGTTCCGGCCAGTGTTCGATCACTTTGGCATAATGTTCGGCGGCTGACAGCCGGTGCATGTCGAGGTAGCGGTTTAGGAATGTCTTGAATAAGGCCGCTTCAACGCCTATGCAGAAGCGCATGCCTTTAGATGTCGCGAAGTCAATTAAATTCTCCATACTTATCGATCTTACCACACTGCGCCGTCCTGCGATAATCGAAGCTTCTGATCCTGTACCGAGCAATGAAGAATTGATGTCGCCGACGTAATCGTCGGAAAATGAAAAGCCGATAACTCTTTCAGCTCCGTCGGTCGTATGGACGGTATATTTGAAATATCCGCTCTCGACGAAGCCGAAGCGTCGCGGCACATCGCCTTCGGATAGGTAACATTCGCCTTTATCGAATTGTTGCAAGCTGCCGTTGGCAATGCAGAAATCCCTTAGCGGCGAAAGATCGAGTAAATCGAGGTAGGCGTTGAATTCGGCCATGCACGGAGAGTAGGGCAGTGTTTTTTACAGATAGGGATTGTTGCGTCGTTCGTCGCCTATGGTGGTTGGTTCCATGTGCCCGGGTAGCACGGTCGTGTCGTCGGGCAATGTGAGCAGCCGATTGCGTATTGATTCGACAAGCTGACGGTGGTCGCCTCCGGGCAGGTCGGTGCGACCTATAGCTCCGCCGAAAAGGCTGTCGCCGCTGAATACAATTTTCAGATCGGGAATATATATTGCCATGCCGCCGCGAGTGTGGCCGGGAACGGCTATAAGTTCCACGCGGTGCCCGTCGAAGTCGAAGGATGAATCACCGTCCACGGTATTGTCGATGTCGATTCCGAAGTCCTCGGGCAGACGGATTCCGAAGCGTGCGGCCTGAGCCGAGAGTGATGCGGCAAGGTCGGCATCGGTTTTTTCTGCTGTCAGTTTTGCTCCATAACGCTCTTTGATGTGGTTTATTCCGAAACTGTGGTCGAGGTGCAGGTGAGTGTTGACGATTGCGCTGATGTGCAGGTGGTTTTCCGCTATGAAATCATCGAATGCATCGCGCTCGCGTTCGGTCGACATACCGGGGTCGACGACAATTGCCTCGCGGCTTTCTGTGTCGTAAAGTACGTATGTGTTTTCCTCGAACAGGTTGAATATGAAACGTTGGATTTTCATCATGGCCGTCGCTATGTATTTATTTTACGGGTACGTAAACGAGTTTTTTTGTGTCGAAGCGGTCTTCGTCGAAGAATTCCGACAGCGGATATTCAATTACTGGATAACGAACGTCGGCTGATTCTTCGCTCAGGTCGCCTCCTTTTAGACAGACAATGCCGGGCGCATAATTGTTTACGCGCGTCGGGCGCCGGATAACATTTTTTGCCGAGAGTTTCACCAGACGGTCGAGCGCCATTACCGCGCGGCTTACCACGTAATCGTAACTGTCATGACATTCCCCTATGTCGCCGTGCTGGAAAGTCACGTTGTCCAGACCTATTTCTTTTGCTATTTCCGAAGCTACGTTTATTTTTTTTCCTATGCGGTCAATGAGATGGAACCGGCACTCAGGATATGCGATTGCCAACGGAATGCCCGGGAAGCCACCTCCTGTGCCGAGGTCGAGCATTGTGGTGTCTTCTTCGAGCGGCCCGAGGAAGCGTGCTATCGCCAGAGAATGAAGTATGTGGTTGACGTACAGGCTGTCGATGTCTTTGCGGGATATGACATTGATTTTGGCGTTCCATTCCGGATAGAGTGTGCCGAGGCATTCGAACTGCCTGCGGGCAGTGGCATCGATGTCGGGGAAATATTTAAGTATAAGTTCTATATTGTCCATATTACTGCAAAAATAATTCTTTTCTGCCGAAAGCCGAAAAAAGTGTGTAACTTTGTAAAATAACTTCATAAATCCGGAATGATTAAATTAGGAAAATTCAATACGATGTGCGTGGTCAGACTTGTCGATTTCGGCGCTTATCTCGGTGATCCCGATGATGAAAAATCTGCCGAGATACTTCTCCCCGCGCGATATATGCCTGAGGATCTGCGTCCGGGCGATACTATTGACGTGTTTGTCTATCGCGACAACGAAAACCGCCCCATAGCCACTACCGACGAACCTTATGCCACGGTGGGCGAATTCGCTTATATGCAGGTGAATCAGGTCAACGATATAGGTGCTTTCCTTGACTGGGGGCTGGTCAAGGAACTGCTTGTTCCATTCTCAGAACAGAAGGCGAAGATGCGCCCCGGAGGGATATACCTTGTCTATGTATATCTCGACGATGCCACACAGCGAATAGTGGCATCGGCCAAGATAGAGAAATTTTTGGGTAATGTATTTCCCGAATATAAAATCGGGCAACGTGTGCGTGCGCTGGTATATCAGCATACCGACATAGGATATAAGGCTATAGTCGATAATCTTCATCAAGGCTTGCTTTATGAGAACGAGCTGTTCCGTCCGGTCGAGCTTGAGGAAACGGTCGAGGCTTATGTCAAACGTGTGCGTCCTGACGGGAAAATAGACCTCACGCTGTCGTCGTCGACCCGCGACCGCGTTGATGAAATTTCAGACCGTATAATCGAATATCTTCGTAAGCCTGATGCCTCTGCGGTGTCCGATCATCTGAGTCCTGAGGAAATCCGCAAGCTATTCGGATGCAGTAAAAAGGATTTCAAAAAAGCAGTAGGTATGCTCTATCGTTCGCATGCGGTCAGCATCGGATCTGAGGACAAACTTATCAGACTCTCCGGCGACGCTTTATGACTGCCGGAATCTCTTTTTTCGCGCATAATAGGCCTAAAATGGTTTTTTTTTGCGACCTTTGCAATCTGAAACATGCGCGGCTGTCGCGCTCGTCACATTTCGACAATGGAATTTAAAGCTGAAACGATAGCACAGTATATCGGAGGGCGCGTCGAGGGAAATCCTGATGCCATTGTACGCACCTTCGGCAAAATAGAGGAAGCAGGCGATGAAGCCATCACATTCCTCGCAAACCCGAAATACACCCATTGTATCTACACCACCGGAGCTTCCGTGGTGCTGGTGCGTGAGGATTTTGTGGCCGAGCAGCCTGTCCGTGCCACGCTTATCCGCGTTCCCGACCCTTACGGAGCGCTTGCCGGACTGCTTGCTCTGGCTGCCGGTGCCTTGGAGCCGCATCCCGTAGGGATAGAGCAGCCTTGCCATATAGCGGAAGGTGTGGAAATTGATTCCGAAAGCTACGTCGGAGCTTTTGCATACATAGGCAAAGGTGCACGCCTTGGCAAACGGGTGAAGATTTATCCTCAGGCATATATAGGCGACGGAGTGACGATAGGCGATGATACTACGGTCTATGCCGGCGCGAAGATATACTACGGCTGCCGTATCGGAGCACGGTGTACCATCCATTCAGGAGCGGTCATAGGAGCCGACGGATTCGGCTTCGCACCTGACGCCGCCGGCGTATATCAGAAAATACATCAGATCGGAATAGTTGAGATTGATGACGATGTGGAAATCGGTGCAAATACAACTGTGGACCGTGCCACTATGGGACGTACGCATATAGCCCGCGGTGTGAAACTCGATAATCTGGTGCAGGTGGCACACAATGTCGAAATCGGCGCCGACACCGTCATAGCTGCCCAGACAGGGGTCGCAGGTTCGACACGTCTGGGTCATAATTGCATGATAGGCGGACAGGTAGGCTTTGCCGGGCACATCACTGTAGGCGACGGAGTGACCATAGGCGCCCAGAGCGGCATCCCGAACCATGTGGCTTCGGGCAGCCGGCTGATGGGTTATCCTGCCGTCCCGGCCGGCGATTTCGCCCGTCAGAACGTACACATAAAGCGACTCGGTAAGTTATATGACCGTGTATCATCCCTCGAAAAATCGCTCGGGGATTTTCTCGAAAAATCAGAAACAAATAACGCATAAAGATGAAACAGCTCACTCTCAAGGCTTCGTTTACTCTCTCAGGCAAAGGTCTTCATACAGGCGCTTTCCTTACAGCCACTTTTAATCCCGCACCCGACAATCATGGATATAAGATACGCCGTATCGATCTCGACGGCCAGCCCGTCATAGACGCTGTGGCAGAGAATGTGATTGCCACTACCCGCGGAACAGTAATAGGAAAAGGCGATGTGACTGTCAGCACCATAGAGCACGCTATGTCAGCCCTCTATGCGGCAGGTATTGACAACTGCCTGATCGATGTTGACGGTGCAGAGATTCCCATCCTCGACGGTAGCGCGAAACCATGGTTCGACGCCATTGCCGCCGTAGGAACTGAAGAGCAGAAGAGCGACAAGGAATTTTATTACGTCAAGCATAAAATGGAAGTCACTGATGCTGACAGCGGTTCGAAACTGATGTTGCTCCCCGACGACGAATTCAGTGTCGATGTCAAGGTGAATTTCGAATCTCCCGTACTTTCGAACCAGTATGCGACGATGGATCACATAAGCACTTACGGCGAGGAAATAGCTTCTGCGCGTACGTTTGTGTTCCTGCGCGAAATAGAACCGCTTCTTCAGGCAAATCTTATAAAAGGAGGTGACCTGGCCAATGCCGTTGTTATCTACGACAGCGCCATGCCGCAGGAAGCACTCGACCGAATAGCTGACCAAATGGGTGCCGAACGACGTAGGATAAATGACTTCGGTTATATCAATCCGGACGGACTCAAACATCAGAACGAGCCTGCGCGCCATAAGCTTATGGACCTTATCGGCGACATTGCCCTTATAGGCCGTCCGTTGAAAGGACGTATTATCGCCACTCGTCCCGGACATACAATAAACACAACGCTCGCTAAAAAAATCCGCAACGACATCAAACGCAACGAGGTCCAGGCTCCGGTCTATGATCCTAATGTAGAGCCGCTGATGGACAACAACGCTATCCGCCATCATCTGCCTCACCGCTATCCGTTCCTGCTCGTTGACAAAATAATCGACAAAGGTGCGAACTATATCGTAGGTGTCAAGAATGTTACTGTCAATGAACCTTTCTTCCAGGGACATTTCCCTCAGGAACCCGTTATGCCGGGTGTTCTGCTTGTCGAGGCCATGGCCCAGACCGGCGGACTGCTTGTGCTGAGTGTGGTCGACGAGCCGGAGCGCTATTCGACATATTTCATGAAGATAGACAATGTGAAATTCCGTCAGAAAGTAGTTCCCGGCGATACATTGATTTTCCATGTTTCATTCATGACAGAGTTGCGCCGCGGCTGTGCCGTTATGAAAGGCCGTGCGTTCGTCGGTGAGAAAGTCGTCTGCGAGTGCGAGTTCATGGCTCAGATCGTTAAGAATAAGTAAATGACTATGATTCATCCTCTTTCATCCGTACATCCCGACGCATGCATAGCTGACGGTGTGGAAATCGGTCCGTTCGTGACCGTTGCCGCCGACGTGGAGATAGGCGAAGGTACGCGGATACTAAGTAATGCTGTCGTAATGGACGGTGCACGCATAGGCAGGAACTGTACCATATTCCCCGGTGCAGTCGTTGGTGCTATTCCTCAGGATCTCAAATTCAAGGGAGAGTACACGCTTGCCGAAGTCGGTGACAACACGATTCTGCGTGAATGTGTCACCATAAACCGTGGAACAGCCGCCCGCGGACGTACAACAGTCGGTAACAATTGCCTGCTGATGGCTTATTGTCACGTTGCTCACGACTGCTGCGTCGGCAACAATGTCATAATGAGCAATGCCACACAGCTTGCCGGAGAAGTGGTAGTCGACGATTTCGCCATAATAGGCGGAGGAACTCTTGTCCATCAGTTCTGTCATATAGGATCACATGTGATGATTCAAGGCGGTGCTCTCATAAATAAGGACATACCTCCTTATTGTCTGGCCGCGCGCGAGCCTATATCTTTCACCGGAATCAATATCGTAGGTCTTCGTCGCCGCAATTTCACCAATGAGCAGATTGCCGAGATTCAGGAAACCTACAGGCTGCTTTATATGGAGGGCCGAAACATTACGGAGGCTCTCGAGTATATGGAGAAACAGAGCGAAGCTTCGCTTCTTCGTGATGAAATCATGACTTTCGTACGCGGATCCAAGCGTGGAGTAATCCGTTGCGGGAGCTGAAAAGCTAAATAGAATATACAGTTTTGACAGACTGACGGAAAGAGGGTCCGTCGCTCGCCTGCGAATGAGGGGCGAGAGGAAAGTCCGGGCAACGCAGAGCACCATATTTTCTAACGGAAAGCTATCGGTAACGGTAGAGTAATGTGACAGAAAACAACCGCCGTTCTTCAATGTGAGGATCGGTAAGGGTGAAAAGGTGGGGTAAGAGCCTACCGGGCGCGGCAGCAATGTCGCGTGCCGCACATCTTATGGGTTGCAAGGTCAAGTATACCGGCATTCAAGGGCTGCTCGTCCATTGCCGGGGGGTAGACTGCTCAACGGGCTTATGCTCCAGATAAATGACGGACGGCGCGGCCGAACTCCTGCTTCGGCGGGAAAGCGGGTCGCCCACATAACCCGGCTTACACTCTCTCCGTCTGTCTGTCTTTTTTTTATACCTGAAAATACATGTCACAAAAAAATGACTGGTGGACGTCGCCCACCGAAAACGAAGCCGACGGGCGTACTATCATAGTCACCGGACGTCGCGATGTCGATAAGTTCCGGGATAAAGGCCGTTATACAATCCGTGTCGACCTCAGTTATGATTATTCGGACACGGAATGCGCCGACGGCTTTCCTGACGATGCTACCGCACGTACACTCGAGGAAGTGACAGATGCTTTTCATGCGGCTTTAAAGGGAAAGAACGCCGCAATAATGACCGGAATATACACAGGAGCGGGAATGCGTACATGGGTTTTCTATACTTTCAGTACAGAAGTATTCACATCGTTTCTCAACCGCGCGCTTGCCGACTTGCCATTGTTGCCCCTGCGTATCTATGCAGAGAATGATCCTACATGGGCCGAGTACTGCGAGATGAAAGAGATCTCCGAAATAGAGGCTCCTGATGCCGACGAGTAAATGGGAAGAGGATACAAAAAAGCGATGCGTCCATGACGGGCGCATCGCTTTTTTTGTATGCTTGGTGAAAGGGGGGCGGTTACCAGATTACCACGCGCTCTTCGGCGGGACGGTACATCGCATCGCCTTCCTTGATATCGAAAGCCTCGAAGAATGGCTCGAGATTGCGCAGGGATGCGTTCACACGCCAGCGTCCCAGTGAATGCGGGTCGGTCTTTGTGCGCTGCAAGGCTTCTTCCTCGCGGATGTTTCCGGCCCATACGTTGGCGTAAGATATGAAGAAACGCTGGTCGGGAGTGTATCCGTCGACTGTTTCGCCTTCGCTGTCGCCGAGGGCATTGTGATAAGCGGTGTAAGCTACGCGAAGACCTCCCTGGTCGGCTATATTTTCGCCGAGAGTCAGACGGCCGTTGGCATGGGTGTCGCCTGCTACGACGATGGAGTCGAACTGTGCGACAAGGCCGTCGGCAAGTTTATTGAAGGCTTCGGCATCGGCGTCGGTCCACCAGTTGGCGAAATTGCCGTTTTTGTCGAACTGGCGACCCTGATCGTCGAATCCGTGGGTCATTTCATGGCCGATTACCACGCCTATGGCACCGTAATTCTCGGCATCGTCAGCCTCAGGGTTGAAGTATGGAGCCTGAAGAATACCTGCCGGGAAGCAGATTTCGTTTGTGGTCGGGTCGTAATAGGCATTTACAGTCTGGGGCGACATGTGCCAGCGTGAGCGGTCTACGGGTTTGCCGTAGTCGTTCAGGTTATAGCGGTCGTTGAAAAGTATGGCATTCTGCACGTTTTCCCAATAGCTGAGTTTGGGGTCGATGTCAAGGTCGGAATAATCGCGCCATTTGTCGGGATAGCCTATCTTGACGGTGAATGCGTTGAGCTTTTCGTGTGCCCGGGCTTTGGTGCTGTCACTCATCCAAGTGAGATTGTCGATGTGCTGTCCGAGGGCTGTGCGCAGGTTCTCGACAAGAGTCAGCATCTTTTCCTTTGAAGTGGCGGGGAAATATTTTTCTACATAAAGTTCGCCGAGTGCTTCACCGAGAATGCCGTTGGGCACCGACACTGCACGTTTCCAGCGGGGCTGCTGTTCCTCGACTCCGGAAATCACTTTTTCGAGCTGGAATTCGGCTTCAGTGAAGTCGTCGCTGAGATAAGATGCAGCCGACGACAGGTATCCGGCGGTAAAGTAGTCGCGTAGAACGTCTTCCGGAGTTTCGGCAAGAGCTTTGGATACTGCCGCATAGTAGTCGGGCTGACCGATTATGATGGTATCTACGGCTGCTTCAAGACCTTTTTGTTTGAAATAACCGGAGAGGTCGACGTTCGGGTATTTTTTCTTTAGATCGGCTACGGCCATCGGGTTGTAATTGGCTTCGATGTCGCGCAGTTCGGTGCGTGTACGCTGGCTGCGTGCAAGCTCTGTTTCGAGTTTTATGGTGTTGTCGGCCATTCGGCGGGCTGATTCGTCGTCGCGGCCGGCAAGGCGTCCGAGAGTTTCAAGATATGTGCGGTAGGCGGCGCGCACGGCTTCGGGGCGTTCGCCTTCGTCCAGATAATAGTCGCGGTCACCGAGTCCGAGTCCGCCTTGCTGCCAGTACATTGCTTTTGCGTTGGAGTCCATAAGGTCGGTTTCCACTCCGGTTTCAAAGAATGCGCTGACGCCGGGCATTGTAGCCATAAGTCCTATCAGATCATCGCGTGAGGCGGATGCTATTTTTGTCAGATCTTTTTCCAGAGCTTTGGCTTGTTCGTTATTGAGGCGTACACTGTCCATGCCGAGAGCATAGAGGTCGGCGATTTTCTGGGTGTTGCTGCCTTTCTCGGCTGCGTTGCGGTCGAGTCCGGTCACAAGGTCGCGTACTTGGCTGCGGTTGAGTTCGGCAAGCTCGTCGAAGGTGCCGAAGCGCGAGTATTCGCTGCTCAGAGGGTGAGATTTCATCCATCCGCCGCAAGCGAAATCGTAGAAATCATCTTTGGGCGACACGCTTGTGTCAAGATTCGCGAGGTCGAATCCGCGAGGGGCTTCAGCCTTGCCGTCATCTTTTTTGCAGCTGCCGGATGCACCGAGCAGAGCAAGCATCATGATAGTACATGAAATTTTTGAGTTCATAAGCATAAGTATATTATGATTTGTAACGTTCGTTCATTTCATCGAATTCGATCTGGGCGAGTTCCCACACGCTCATTGCATTTTCGAGGGTCTTTGTCGCCTCGGCGTGTTCGGTGAATATCTCGGGAGCCGATTCTCCGGCTGATATCCGGGCTTCTACGGCCTTAACGGCTTCCTCAGCACATCCTACGGCTGCTTCGGCATCCTCGACGCGTTTGCGTGCGCGGCGCAAGGCTTTTTCGCGTTCGCGTTGTTCGGCGTAGCTTAATTTTGGCGTAGATCCTTCCGGCTTGGGGCTATCTTTGCGTGGCGTTTCTTTTGCTGTTCTGGTGGTGGCTACAGCTTCTGTCACGCGGGTGCTGAGTTCGAGTTCTGCCAGCGAGCTTATGCGTTTTTTCTCAAGGAAATCGTAGATGCCACCGAGGCATTCGCGCACTTCTCCGCCTCCGAATTCGTAGACTTTGCTAACGAGTCCGTCGAGAAATTCGCGGTCGTGGCTGACAACTATCACCGTGCCGTCGAAGTCGCGGATTGCCTGCTTAAGGATATCCTTGGTTTTCATGTCGAGGTGATTTGTCGGTTCGTCGAGTATAAGGAGGTTGACAGGCTCGAGCAGCAGTTTTATCATTGCCAGACGTGTTTTTTCTCCCCCCGAGAGTACTTTGACTTTTTTGTCCGAAGCTTCGCCGCCGAACATGAACGCGCCGAGTATATCGCGTATTTTCAGCCTGATGTCGCCTACGGCCACGCGGTCGATGGTATCGAATACCGTAATTTCACCGTCGAGCAGTTGAGCCTGGTTTTGAGCGAAATAACCAATTTTTACATTATGGCCTATACGTAGCGAGCCGGTGAACGGAATTTCGCCCATGATACACTTCACCAATGTGGATTTTCCTTGTCCGTTTTTGCCTACGAAAGCCACTTTTTCACCGCGACGTATGGTGAATGTTGCATGGTCGAATACCTGATGTTCGCCGTATGCTTTGCCTACTTCTTCGGCTATGACGGGAAAATCGCCCGAACGGGGAGCCGGCGGAAAGCGCAGACTCAGATGCGAGTTGTCGACTTCATCGACCTCTATGCGCTCGATTTTTGCCAGTTGCTTCATGCGGCTCTGCACCTGTACGGCTTTGGTGGCTTTGTAGCGGAAGCGCTCAATGAACTCCTCGGTGTCTGCAATCTGTTTCTGTTGGTTGCGATAGGCGCGCATCTGCTGTTCGATGCGCTCGCGTCGCAGTTCGACGAATTTGGAATAGTTCACCGAATAGTCGTAGATTTTTCCGAGCGAGATTTCAATTGTACGGTTTGTCACATTGTCGATGAACGCGCGGTCGTGGCTGACAAGCACTACGGCCTTGGCTTTTGTCGCAAGAAAGTTTTCGAGCCACTGTATCGATTCTATGTCGAGGTGGTTGGTCGGTTCGTCGAGCAGCAGCACGTCGGGACGACGCAGCAGCAGTTTCGCCAATTCTATTCGCATACGCCATCCGCCGGAAAATTCGGATGTCGGACGGTTGAAATCGCTGCGTTCGAAGCCCAGACCGATAAGGGTTTTCTCCATCTCGGCCTCGCAGTTCTCGGTAGCGGCTATGCTTATCTGCTCTGTAAGAGTAGTCACGCGGTCGATCAGGTGGTGATACTCTTCGCTTTCATAATCGGTGCGCTCGGCAAGTTCTGACGTCAGGCGGTCGAGTTCTGCGTGCATGCGGTCGATGTGACTGAAAGCCTTGCGTACTTCTTCGAGTACTGTCAGAGAGTCTTCTATCTCCATCTGCTGCGGCAGGTAGGCTATAGTGACATCGGCCGGCACCGACACACTGCCCGAACTGGGGCGTTGCAGACCGGCGATGATTTTGAGCATGGTCGATTTGCCTGCGCCGTTTTTGCCTACGAGGGCGATTTTGTCGCGCGGGTTTATTACATAATTTATATTGTCGAAAAGTGCTTTTGCACTGAATTCGACCGACAGACTGTTAATTGAAATCATTCTGTAAATCTTTTCAGCGCAAAATTACGCAAAAAATCGCGAATATCATCCGTCCGATCAGTGTCACTGTATGTGTGTATCAAAAAAAACTTATTTTGTCGGAAATTGTGTCGTTGTGTAGGGTTATTTGTGGTTTTCTTAGAAAAATGTTTTGAAAAACAAAATAATGTATTATATTTGCATTGGGATCTGATTTGATTAATCACATTATAAAACAGTCGTATTATGAAGAAAATAATTACACAACTATTATCAGCTATATTTTTAGCGTTTTTATTTTCGTGTCATACTGAGGATATAATACCTGATAGGAGCACAGGATAATTTGTAAAAACGTATTCAATATGGCTATTAAATAAACTACTATGAATAAATATATTGTTCTTTGTTTGATTGCTTTGGTTTTATTGCTTTCCTCATGTGAAAAGACTCCATTGCCTATATCTGTCAAGGATATGTACACGTTGGAAGAAATACGTGAAAAAGGTTGGTCTTGTGATGTGTGGGATGATAACACTTTCTTTGACCCAATACTCGATACAGATACTTTACGCGTGACTTTCAGTAAAAGAGGAGAAAATTTAAGAATTGAATTTAATAAGCCGGCTTATGTTTTTGCATGTCATGCGGAGCGTTGGCCTGAAAAATGGCCGGATGAAAAAGATGTATATGTGTTTATGCCTGTGTGTTCTGATGCTGAAGCTTTGGTATTTACCGGACATACCGTAAAAATCACTGAAGATTTCTTGTCTATTCAACACCATATTGATTATGTGCTGTTACACTGCCATGCTGATGCCGATGTTTTGAGCACACGTTATATCTACCTCGACCTGTGCCGCTATCCGGGTGGTGACAGGGCGAGGTTTATGGAACAGTATTGGTCTTTCGCGACAATAGAGGTCAGACTTGAAGCAAGGGATGAAATGTGATTGCGATGTGTAGCCTTGGAAGTCATACTGTTTCAATCTGTTTGTCGAGAATCGAAGGAAGCAGGACAATTATAAAACCTATGAATATTATTCCCAGGCCGATAAGGCGCTGGCGACGGTAGCGTCCGCGGTAATAGGCTGTTTGCTCCGGACTGAGTACGCGGCGGCGTGCGAGTTTATACCACCGTACGGCGGCTACGGCACGCCAGAACGAGCCGAATACGAATACCGCTATACCTGCCCATATAAGTTTGTCCATAGTTTTTTATTTTTTTCTTATAACGTATTGCCGCGAAAATGGTTGCACTCCGCGTAGCGTTAAAATGGCAAATAAATAATTGCCCCGCCGGCGTTTCGGTGTCGGCGGGGCAATCGGTGCAGAATTATATAACATTCAACCATAAAAGGCTTCTCTGAGCCGTTTTCAATGGTAGAACGCAGGTGGTGGGGTCAAAGTTGAAAGCCCGGTGTTTTTTCTTGTTAAAAGCTGTATTGGAGCATGGCCTCCAAACGGTTGGCTCTGCCTGACATGCCTCCGACGTCCTTACGGGTGCCGTGGAGATATTCGACACCTATACGAAGTTCGTTCCAGACGTCGTAGAAAGCATTGACGGCCACATATTGGGCATATCGGTAACTGTCATTGCCGAGCGATGCTCCGTCGCAGACTTGTGCGCGGCTATAGGACGCCGTTGCCAGCAGCGAAGGTGTGAACTGATACTGTAGTCCGGCTGTGTAACCCGCAACAGCCTGTGCGCGCAGCCTTCCGGAGCGGTCGGGATCTGGCACAAGATCAAGCTGGCGGTCGGCGAGGTCGTTGACGTAGGAGGCTATGCCTTTACCGTAGGTGTAATGGCCGAATACGCCGAGGCCGCCTATGAGTTTCGGCATTACGGTACTGAGCTGTACGCCCCAGCCGGTGGCGAAACGGTTGCTGCCGGCAACAAGGTCGCGATAGCTCAATTCACGCAGTATGCCGGACAGGCGTACGTGTGATGCTCCGCCATCCCATTGGTACTGTATATAGGCCGGAATGTCGGGAAAACGTTGTGCGATCGATCGCGAACTGCCTTCGACTGTCCGGTAGTCGGCTGTCGGCACTTCAAGCGATACCGCTCCCATCAGTCCACGCCATGATGGAGTGATGTAGCGCACGAGCATGTTTTTGGCGCTTACCTGTCCCGACGGTCCCTGGTCGTCGACCGTAGGTGCCATTGCCGGAGCATCGGCGAACGTTGTACGGGCTTTGCCGATGGTGAAATTGCCCACGCTGACGTATGCTTGTTTGAGAGTCAGACCATAGCCGTGGTTGCCACCGGTGAAGTTGGTCTGTATGTACACGATGACTCGGCCAAGTCGTGTTTCCCTCGTTACCATTTTAAGGAATATTGTGGAATGCGAGAAATCGGCGCCGAATCGTTGGCGTTGTGCCGGATCGAAGGGTACGGGTATTTCGTAAGTTGTGAACCCGTTGTCGTCAATGGCTCCGTTGACATCATACATGCCAACGCCCTTGACATATCCGCCGATTCCGAGAGCCACGCGTCCTTTTTTGTCGAGAAAGAGGAATCGGGGAGCCGCCGGATCCTCGAATGCGAGATTTTCGCGCGAGTACATCATGGCGATATGTTCGCGTGCGGCTGCGTTGTCGGCCGAGCCGCTTAGGATGATTGCGCGCGATGGCACGCTGTCCGATTCGATGCCGGCGGGAGCAGCCGTCGTGCATACCGGCACCGCCCCCATCAAGGCTGCGGCGAGCAGAGAGAAACTTTTGTTTGCTTTCATAAGAATGAAATTAAGGTATCACGAAAGTGTATTTAAAAGTCAACATTCCGTACAACACAAAAGTTCTTGACTGTCGGTCTAAATCTCAGATTCCAGATTTTTAAAACTATATTGTCGATCTGGAGTGGAAAGAGGAAGAGTATTCGTGCAACAGGGGCGGCGAAAGGATATTGCCTATTCGCCGCCCCTGAAGAGCTTTTTGTTATGTTATGCAGTGCTTATTTGATAAGGTACTGTGAGGAAATCGACTGGTTGGAGTGTACGCGGCGGATGGTGTCGGCGAAAAGACGTGCCACGGAAAGGATGGTGCACTTCTTGCATCCCTTGGTGTAGGGGATGGAATTGGTGAAAATCATTTCTGTAAGGGCTGAATTGGTGACAAGTTCTGTTGCAGGATCGCTCATGATGGCGTGGGAGCAGAGGGCACGTACAGAGCGGGCGCCGCTAGCCATCATCAGGTCGGCGGCTTTAGTGATTGTTCCGGCGGTGTCGACCATGTCGTCGACCAGAATAACGTTCTTGTCTTTTACATCGCCGATGACTGTCATGGTGGCTACGACATTGGCTTTGGCGCGTTGTTTGTGGCAGAGTACCAGAGGCACTTCGAGGTACTTGGCATAGCTGTTGGCGCGTTTCGCACCTCCTACGTCGGGTGTCGCTATGACCATGTTCTCAAGATTGAGCGACTGGATGTAGGGAATGAATACGGATGATGCGTAGAGATGGTCGACAGGTACGTTGAAGAAACCCTGTATCTGGTCGGCGTGAAGGTCCATCGTTATCACGCGGTCGACACCGGCGGCCATCAGCAGGTCGGATACAAGTTTTGCGGCGATAGACACACGAGGTTTGTCCTTGCGGTCCTGACGTGCCCAACCGAAGTAGGGGATGACGGCGATGGTGGATTTTGCCGATGCACGCTTGGCGGCGTCTATCATCAGCAGGAGTTCCATCAGGTTGTCGCTGTTGGGGAATGTGGACTGCACGAGATAGACTTCGCAGCCGCGTATCGATTCCTCAAAGGACACCTCGAATTCGCCGTCGGCAAAGTGCTGGATGTTCATGTTGCCGAGTTCGACGCCAAGGTCTTTGCAAATCTCTTCGGCCATGTAGCGCGATTTGGTTCCGGAGAAGATTTTGAAAGGGGGTAGGTTTGTATCCATTTTGTTTTTTAGAGAAATATGAAAGTTTGGTTTTTTGCGTGATTCAGGCTTGTGTTCAGTTTTTTCCGGGGAGCAGCGGTCTTACGCGGTCGTGCGATATTTTCCATATCGCGGCGCCGTGGGCCGCAACTGAGGCTGTAAATCCTGTGTCGGGACTGAGTTCTTTACGTTGTACTTCGCCGCTTATAAGTTCGCATGCGCGTGAGTCGACACCCACTGGCATACCGAGTGTTTCGAACGCATGGTAAGGCAGGCGGACATTGATTTCGGCCGGCGTATCGCCGAAGTTGAGCAGTATTACCAATGTTGAGCCGGCGCATGAGCGCAGGTAGGCATAATGGCGGTGCGGGTTGAGTCGCGGATTTTCGTAGTTGACGTACATCAGGTCGAAGAAAGCTCCGGAGCGTATGGCTTCCTCGGCGTTGCATAGTCGGAGTATGCGTGCGTACAGTCGGCGTAGCTCGTCCTGTGCGGGGGTAAGCTGCCCGTCGCAACGGCCTTTGTTGAGCCACTGTCGTACGGATGCCACGCTCCAGTAGTCGAAAATTGTGGTGCGGCCGTCGTGTCCGCTGTAGCCTTCGGCGTCGGTTCCCGGTTCGCCGAGTTCCTGACCGAAGTATATCATCATGGGACCTGTCGACATTGTGGCGCTTGCTACCAGTGAAGGTATGACGCGCCAAGGGTTGCCGGCGTAGAAAGGCGATGCGAAGCGCTGCTCGTCGTGGTTCTCAAGGAAATTGAGCATGTGCGGCCCTATGCCTTCGACGGTCTGCCAGCACGATGTCAGGTGCGCAGCCGAAAGCTGGTGGCATTCGATTCCGCGCAGGGTATCGTAGAGGTTTACTTTATCGTAGAGGTAATCGAATCCCGCGGAGATGAAAGGACGATAGAGAGCCACGTCGTAGATTTCGGCTATGAAACGGACATCGGGATAGTGGTCGCGTACGGCGGGAATAGCCCATTGCCAGAACTCGAGTGGCACCATGTGCACCATATCGCAGCGGAAACCGTCGATTCCTTTGGCGGCCCAATAGCGCAGGATGTGTAGCATCTTCAGCCATGTGGGCGGGATCGGATCGAAGTGGCGGCTGCCGTCGCCGTAGTCTATGCCGTAGTTGAGTTTGACGGTGTCGTACCAGTCGCAAGCTCCCGGAAAGGCCGTGAAGCAATCGTTGCCTGATGCTTTAGCCGGAAATTCGACATAAGCGTCGTCGCCGCTGCCGAGATCGACCGACGGTGCGAATTGCTGACGGGTGATATAGTAGAAATTGTTTGTCGGCGAGAAGAACATCTCGTGGTTGTCGCCTTCGCCGAGGTCGGCTATACCGGCCGGCCTGGCATCGGAGCGGTACTGTCGTGCCACATGGTTGGGGACGAAATCGATTATCACTTTCAGGCCGGCGCGGTGTGTGCGTTCTACCAGTGCTTCGAATTCGGCCATGCGGTCGGGTACGTTTTCAGCCAGATCAGGATCGATATCGTAGTAATCGGTGATTGCGTACGGACTTCCGGCATGGCCTTTGATTACATGCGGATTATCTTTTGGAATGCCGAAAGATGTGTAGTCGGTGTCGTGCGAATGTTCGATTACACCGGTGTACCAGACGTGTGTGGTCCCGAGGTGTTTGATTTCCTTGAGTATACGTGATGTTATCTGATTGAGTTTGCCGGAGCCGTTGCGTGTTATCGGGCCATTTACCAACGGCGTTTCACAATAGTTGGTGAACAGTCGTGGCAACAGCTGATAGATGATAGGCTTCTGTTGTGTCATTAGTCTTTATGTTCTTTCGTGGAGCTTTCGGCCGTTTGATTTATTTTCTGAGTTTTTCAAGAGCTTCAGACAGAGATGGGCCGTCGGGAGTCGGGTTCCAGAGTCCTGCGTCGCGCAAGGCGCGTCGGGTGTGTATATACCCGCTCATGAATACTTTGCCGATATGCTTCATGTTGAATACTTTGTAACTTGCCAGTTCGGGTGTCGACACTGATATGTCGCACAGCGCCATATCGGTGTTCTGGTTGGCTTTGGCCATAAGGTTGTAGGTGCGCAGGGCGACGTCGATGATCGAGGTGCATTCTCCGGTCTTTCCCAGCGGGCTTACGTTGATTCCTATTAGTTTCTCGCATTTGTCGCGGATTATCCATGCGGGATGGTTGCGGAGCACACCGCCGTCGACATAATTTATTCCATCGATTTTTACGGGGCGGAATACTATGGGAATGGAGCACGACGCTATCATGCGGTCGCCTATTTCTCCTGTATGGAACGCGGCCGGACGGCCGTTGTCGAGGTCTGTGGCGCCGAGATATACCGGAATGTCGAGTTCTTCAAGCAGGCGGCGGCCGCCGAGTGCGCGGAGCACGAAATGTTTGAACCTATCGATGCGGAATAGTCCGGCATTGCCGAAATTCAGTTCGGCGAAATCTCGGAATCCGGATTTGCTGAACAGTTGGGCCATAGAAAGCGGGGAGATTCCCGCAGCATAGAGGACGGCTATGACAGCTCCGGCGCTGACGCCTGCAATGATGTCAGGGCGCAGGCCTGCTTCTTCGATTGCCATCAGGGCGCCGGCGTGGGCGAAGCCGCGTGCGCCGCCGCCGCTGAGGGCTACGCCAAGTTTGTATGGCGCGCGCTGAGTGCCGGTAGCCGCCGTGGAGGGCGACTGAGTTGCGGGCATGTCGGTTTTTTCTGAACCTTGCATGTTGGTTTCGCTTTTCATTTGCAAAATTAAGCAGAATAAATTGATTGTTCAATTTTATAACAAAAATTCCCCTCAAAAAATCCACGACTTGGAAAAAAAACGAAGCCCGCAACTTTATTGCTGCGGGCTTCGTTGGAATGTATGGAATTCAAAAGCGAATTCTTATTGCAGGCGGAATGTGACGGGAAGAGTGTAGGTTACCTTTACGGGCTGACCGTTGTTACGGCCGGGCACCCACTTGGGCATTGCCTTGACCACGCGCACGGCTTCCTTGTCGAGAGCCGGATGGCGAGTGCGGACAACATGGACGTTCTGTATCGAACCATCCTTGGCTACGACGAATTCCACGACTACGCGACCCTGAACGCCTTCTTCGGCTGCGGCCGGGGGATAGACGATATTGTCGCTGAGGAATTTGTACATTGCAGCTTCGCCGCCGGGGAACATAGGTTTCTGTTCCACCATGGCTATGCTCATGGGCTGTTCTTCCTCGACTTTCACTTCGGCGATGACCTGTTCGGTGATTGTCACCTTATTAAGGTCGTTCGTGCCTTCGGTGATGTCGACGGCACCTGCCTGGGCTTCGTTCTGAATCATTTCCTCCTGATTTTTCACTTGCTTATCGTCTTCTAACTGATCATCTTCGACGATAAGAAGTTCGGTGATTCGCTGCTCGTTGGCAACTTCTTCAGGAGCTATGATTTCTTCGGGTTCGGGAGGTAATACGAATTCTTCCGTATCATCTATTTCGTCTTCAATGTCCTCGGTATCGATAGTTGTAAGTACCTGGTCGGTATTTGTCACAATCATTTCATCTTCGGGTTTGGCGAAAACGCCGGAGATGCTGAGGATAAGGAATACCAGAAGTATCGCGAGTCCGATGAGGACGAAAGTTACAGCTTTGGTGTGGCGCTGGACGGAACCTGCACGGAGTGTGTAGGCGCCGTACTCTTTGTTTTTGCCTTCGAAGACTATATCACGCCACTCTTTTGATGAAAGATCTACGTCTTTTGCCATTTTCGTTTTAGAGATTAAAGGTTAGTAGATGTAGTTCTGACTGTGGGTCGGATGATAGTCTCGTTGTTGGCCTGCTCGAAGTGGCGCAGGAGCACGGTGTCGGTGTGTGAGGGAAGCTCTATGCTATAGCGCGAAATCTGGTTGATGTTCATTTCGTCGATAGCGTTGATGAGGCCTTCGTAGGTGGTGTTGGGACCCGGTTTGATCACCACTACAGGACGAGTCTTCAGCGAGTCGGCCGCATTCTTTTTGGCCAGCTGGTCGAATTCTTCCTTGGTGATTTCCTTGTTTTTCCAACGATCCTTAAGCGACTCGTACTCTTTCATCACTTCTTCGTTCTTGCTGCGGAGGATCTTGCGGATACCCTGAGGCTGATGGTTCATGTTGCCGATGAACTGCTCCTTGCGGAGGTACTTCGGTGTTGAGAACGTTGTGTCGGCGATACCTTCATAATAATATATATTATGGATGGTCTTGCCGGTTTCTGCATCAACGGTGGGTTTGTCGTCGGTATATTCCGTGTCAAGAATCAGGGTTATGGCTTCTGACTGTTTCGCCTGGCTCTGCTGCTCTTTCTTGACGTCCTCGTTGGTGGGGAGCACAATCTGGAGTGTCTGCGATTTGATCATCGTAGTACAGAGCATGAAGAATGTGATCAGAAGCATGTTCATATCCACCATGGGGGTGAAGTCCACATGGATAGACATCTTTTTCTTGGCGCCTTTTTTCTTTTTGCCGCCGCTCGATTGTTCTATTTGTGCCATATGTCCTTTACATTAGTTGGTGGGTTCATCTTCAGATTTCAGCGCTGTCATAAGGCTGAATTTGTTGAGCTTCATCGTCTGCAGATTGTCGAAAACCTGCTGTACGGTGGTGAAGGGGGTGTCCTTGTCGGCTTTGACTGCTATACCCTGGCCTCTGCGCATCAGAGCGGTGTAGAGGTTCGAGAGGTTCTGACGCTCTTCGGACGAAAGACCTTCGGCCTGTTCGTTGTTGATGCGCTGAGCCACGTTGTAGATAGCTTTGAGCCATATCTGGAAGTCGTTAAGACGACCGTCGCGGTTCTTGTTGCCGTCGATGGGTATTCCGACTTCAGGATTTGTCATGTCGCCCTGGAACTTATCGCGTTCGGTCAGGGGCATACTGAGCATCTTGGGCAGGACCTGGAAAGGAACTCCGAACATGTTTGTCGAACGGAATTCGGCTTTCTGCTGTGCTGTGAGCTGGATGGGATTGTTCTTGTGCTGTTCGTTGTAGATGGAGAGTGCTTCGTCGAGCATCATGCCGCGGATGTTTTCGCTTGAGAATGTCGAGTCGGCGTCGCCGGTGAACGAGATGAAGATTTTACCTTCTGCAATTTCCGGATTGTCGAGTTTGCCGGATTTGTCGGCGCTCGATACCAGTACGGTCACCACATTGTTCATGGGCACCTTTTCTTCCGAAACGGATGACGGGGTGTAGACAATGGTGGGTTCCTTCTGCAGGAAGGTTGAAGTCAACATGAAGAAAGTAAGCAAAAGAACAGTCACGTCGCTCATCGCGGTCATGTCGATGAGAGTGCTTTTTCTTTTAATTTTTACTTTTCCCATATTTACCTATTTAATAGTGTTTTGATTTTTAAATGGATAAACCGGGATTAGTGGGTAGCGGCAAATGTCTGCACGATCGAGAAACCGATTTCGTCGATAGCGTAGGTGAGGTTGTCGATTTTGTTGGTGTAGTAGTTGTAGAAGATTACAGCGAATGCACCGGTTGCGATACCGAAGGCGGTGTTGATAAGAGCCTCAGAAATACCGGTCGAAAGTTCGGTAGAGTCGGGAGCACCGGACTGCGACAGAGCCTGGAACGATTTGATCATACCCATTACAGTACCGAGAAGACCGACGAGAGTACCGAGAGTGGTCATCGTGGCGATGATGGGGAGGTTCTGCTGGAGGGTAGGCATTTCCAGAGCGGTAGCTTCTTCAACCTGCTTCTGGAGGTTGGCGATTTTCTGTTCTTTTGTCAGTACTGTGTTCTTGTCCATTTCTTCGTAGCGAACCAGAGCTGCGTCGACAACTGCGGCAACAGAACCTTTCTGTGCTGCGCAGAGTTTGCGTGCGCCTTCGATGTCGCCTTTGGCGAGGCTGGCCTTGACACCGGCAACGAATTTGGTGATGTTGCCTTTGCCTTTGGCGGCGGAGAGGGCGATGCCGCGTTCTACGGCCAGAACGATAACGGTAAGGAAGAGAGTCTGCAGCACAGGCACGATGAAGCCGCCTTTATAGATTGTGCCCCAGATGTTGATGGGGTGACCGTCCTCGAAGTGCATTTCGTTGCCGAGGAAGAAAATGAAGAAGCATACGCAGATGATTGCGCAGATTACGATAACCCATGAGGCGTTTTTGATGCCGGGGGCGTTCTTTTTTGCACTGGTCTGTGCTTTGGGCTTTTGAGCTTCCATAATTTTGTTGAACTGAGTTAAATTAGTTAAAATTAAAGTTTTTGTTATGTTTGTTTGTTAGTTTGGCTGTGTCGTAACGATGCCTTGCCGCAATGGCCGGTATAGGCCGGAGGTCAAGGCTACCGCAGTCGGATTATGTTAGGAATGAGTACTTTTTCAATGGCATTTCTGTCTTTTCAGGGCTATGAACCCGGAACATCAACGCAAAATTAAACAGATGTTTTTAACTATCAAAATATTTCCGTCTATTTTTTCGGTGCGAGGTGGCCGGAAGTCATTCTCTTGCGCTTTTTTGCAAGCGGATTACCGCTTTTGTGTAAATATTGCTTAATTTTGCTTTCGCACTAAACAGAAACTGATTCATCAGCATGAAACATGGTTTTTTCAGAGTCGCCGCGGCTTCCGTTCCGGTGCGTGTTGCCGGCTGCGACTATAATACGGCTAACATCTGTGATGCCCTTGAAACTCTTGCGGCAGAAGGGGTGGAAGCTGTTGTTTTTCCGGAGATGTGTGTCACAGCTTATACCTGCGGCGATCTATTTCATAACCGTACTTTGCTTGACGGTGCGCGTCGTTCTCTTCGAGAGATAGCGGAATTCACCGCTGAGCTTCCCGCTTGTCCGTTGGTGGCTGTAGGATGTCCTGTGGATGTCTGCGGATCGCTCTACAACTGCGCTGTAGTGATTGAATCCGGCCGTGTGCTTGCCGTAATCCCCAAGACATATATTCCGAATTACAATGAATTTTATGAAAAGCGCTGGTGGAGCGCCGCTCCCGAACGTTCCGGAGAGATAGAACTTTGGGACGGCGGCGGACAGGTGCCTTTCGGAACAGATATTATTGTGGAACACCACGGTGTACGCATAGGTTTTGAAATATGCGAGGATCTGTGGACTCCCGTACCTCCGAGTTCGTTTGCGGCAATGGAGGGCGCGCAGGTCATAATGAATCTGTCGGCCAGCGACGATCTTATCGGAAAATATGATTATCTGTTTTCGCTTGTCAGACAGCAGTCGGCGCGGACGATATCGGCTTATGTCTATGCGTCGGCGGCGCATGGCGAGTCGTCGACCGATCTTGTCTTCGATTCCAAACTCATAGTGGCTGAGAACGGTACGCTTCTTGCGTCGAACAAGCGGTGGCAGACTGGTATACAGAGCGTTATTGCTGATGTCGATATAGAGGCTGTCATCCGTGACCGTATGCACACTGTTTCGTTTGAGGATTGTCGTCGCCGCAATGCCGCCGTTCCCTATCGCTGTGTGCGGTCATCCCATTCATCTGCGCTTGAGCCGTATGCTGTGGACGATTTTATGGATTTGCGCCGACGTGTTGATCCCCGGCCTTTCGTACCCGCCGACGACAGCCGCCTTAGCGAACGTTGTGAGGAAATAATAAATATTCAGGTTGCGGGACTTTGCAAGCGGCTGGAAGCTACCCGATGCAAGAGCCTGACGATAGGAATATCGGGCGGACTTGATTCCACGCTGGCATTGCTTGTGGCAGTGCGGGCGTTTGATATTCTCGGATTGCCGCGGACAGGTATAATCGCGGTCACCATGCCCGGATATGGAACCACCGGACGCACGTATCGCAACGCTGTGGCTCTTGTGGGTTCGCTTGGTGCGACATTAAGGGAAATATCTATAGTTGATGCCGTGAATCAGCATTTTGCCGATATCGGACATGATTCCTCGGTGCATGATGTCACATACGAAAATTCGCAGGCGCGCGAGCGCACGCAGATTCTTATGGATATAGCGAACCAGACAAGCGGTATGGTTCTCGGCACCGGCGACTTGTCGGAGCTTGCTCTCGGATGGGCCACTTATAATGGCGACCACATGTCGATGTATGCCGTAAATTCCGGAGTTCCCAAGACTCTGGTGAGGCATCTGACCCGTTATTTCGCTTTTGAAATGGATGATAAAAGCTGTCGTGAAACGCTGTTCGACATTATAGATACTCCGATCAGCCCCGAGTTGCTACCTGCCGACAGCTCCGGTGACATTGCTCAGAAAACAGAGGATCTTGTGGGCCCTTACGATCTTCACGATTTTTTTCTTTATTATACGTTGCGCTACGGGTTCACGCCGTCGCGCATTTATCTGCTTGCGCGGACCGCTTTCGACGGGGAGTTCTCCGACGATGAGATACGCAAATGGCTGAAGGTATTTTTCCGGCGTTTCTTCTCACAGCAGTTTAAGCGTTCGTGCCTGCCCGACGGACCTAAAGTAGGCAGTGTGTGTCTGTCGCCGCGCGGCGACTGGCGTATGCCTTCCGACGCATCCGCCGAGCTATGGTTGGCTGAATGCGACAGGCTCTGACGTCAGCGGTTTATTCGGATATTCTTACGCTGTCGGCGGCTTCGGCTTCCGGCAGCGTAGTTTTTTTCTTGCGACGCAGGAAGCTGAAAATATTGTCGAAATCGCGTTTGAACATGATGCCTATACCTTGTGTAGTCTGGGCGGAACGTACATAATAGTTACGGTCGTTATAGCGGTTGTAGGCTTTCAGCCTCCATGTTCCCCGTCGGTTAAGGAGGTATTCTATATCGAAATCACCGACGAACTGGTTTGTATTCATCGATTTGTCGCGATATCCGAAGTTGCCGTTGAAAAGGAGGCGGTTGTTGAGCAGCCGGCTGGAAAGAGCCACGTCGACCTCCACATCGGAGAAGTCGCCGCGGTCGCTGCGCAGGTTCGGCGCTATGCTCCAGTTTTCGCTGAGTTTGCCGAGCATGCTTCCGAGTTGGCTCGATATGGTGGACGAGGCTACGGAGAACAGTTCGTTGCCCTTTGTTGTAGAAGCCATGTAGTCGGGTGTGTAGAAGCGGTTGAGAGCCAGAAGATATATTATCTGGCGGTTCATCATGTCGCGTGTGCTGACGATACTGCGTACTTTTCTGTAGGTGTCGGAGGTAAGGGTAGGGAATTCAAGGTCGAAATCTATGTTAGGCTGACTTATTCCGCCTGTCACTTTCATCAGCGCATGCACAGGCACGTTGGTGCGGTTAAGCTCTTTGTCCTGAAGAAATGATTCGTCGAGGTCGCTCAGATTGGCGTTCAAGGCATAATATGCCGCCAGATCGAGTGAGGCATCGTACGGGTCGCCGTTGAAGCTGATCTTACTGTCGGCTTTTATTGTGAAATCCTTTATGATAATATCCTGTAGGGTGAAGTTGTAGCTTCCGTCTTCAAGGGTGTAGGTGCCGTACATGCGCATATCGTTGTCGAGCGACTTGTAGGTCAGGCGCATGTCGCCGGAACCGTTTGCTTTTATTTCGTCGCCGGCCACCGGATCCATCACAAGGGTCATTCGGGCGTCGGGTGTTATGTCCACGTTCAGGTCGAGATTGAATGCCGATGCTGATTCGTCTGAAAGTTCTGTCTTTTTTTCGCGCAGACGGCGTACGGAAGCCGGAATGAAATCAAGCTTCGGTGCAGACGGTTTTAGCGAATCCGGAGTGATGTCGCGGAAAGTTATGAATTTATATTCGTCGGCATCGCGACGGTCGGATAGTACGAATGTAAAATGGGAACCCGGTGCTGTCGTCATGCGTACGCCTATGTCGACTACGCCCGGACGGCCTGTAATCAGTGCTCCTCCGTTGCCGTATATGGTTCCATACCAATCCGGATTCTGTTTGCGTGTTCCGTTGTAGCTCAGGAAGTCGATAGCATCGGTGAGTTCGAAACGGAATGTCGGTTCCTTGAAAAAGTGATGGTTGACTCGTCCGCTGAGTCGTGCCGTGTGCCCGTTTATGTCGTAGACTGTGGCGTTGTCGACGATGATACGGCCCGGTCTTATGTGGACGCTGTCGCTTGTCGCGTATGTGGTGTTGGTGAAGTCTACTTTCATGTTCAGGTTGTCGGCGAAAATATCGCCTTCAAGGTCTATTTCCTTGAACGTGCCGAATAGCCGTGCATATCCCGATGCGTGTCCTGATATGTCGGAAGAGAACGCAGACATAAACGGTTTGAGAAATCCTACGCGCACATGGTTGGCATGGAAGCGCAGGTCAAGAGCCTGTGCCAACGGGAATATGTCGCCTTCGATTCGGGAGTGAGCGCCTTCGGGTTCGATAACGTCGGCATCAAGGCTGAAAGCTTTTTTTTCATTATCCCAAAATGCTGCCACGTCGGCATTTCCTAATGTGCAGCGGTTATATCCGATTGAGTCGACGTGCAGGCTTTCGCAGCGCAGGAAAGGAGCCGGCGACAGCAGACTGTGGCCGATGAAAGAGCCTGTCGCGAGGCCGCTTATAAGGACATTGTCGATTTCGAGGGTTTCGAATATCGGCAACAGGCTTATGCCGGAGAGCCGTACTTCTATGCTGTCGCTTTCGAGTGCGCCGACATTCCCTTCGATTGCTATGGATTGCTTGCCTGTATCGAGTGCGAAGTTTTGTATTTTCAGCTCCGGAGGACTGTAGGAGAGATGTGCAGGCTTTATATGCCATACCTCGTCGCCGAAATTTATTGTTCCCGGGTTGAATTCTATTTCGGCGGCAAGTTCTTTTTCGTTATCGCGGCTAAGGAGCGTGGTGAAATCTATTGTGCCGTTCAGGGGGATGCGTCGCTCGATTTTCCAGTCAAGACGGGTGTTTATTCTGTTGTCGGCGCTTCCGATCAGCCCGGCCACGGCCATAGTGCCTTTTTGGGTGGGTATCTCAGCGGTCAGGTAAATTCTTCCGTTGTGGGAAGTTGTGTCAAGGCGTATGTCAAACTGTGTGTTGTCGATTATTTTGTTGTTGCCTTGACGCAGGAAAGGTATGTCGACCGATGCGGCGGCTGTTCCCCTGCGGTGGCTGATATAGCCGTTGACTGTCATTTGTCCGAGAGGGGCAACCGGGAGTGCGAAGAAGTTGCATATTGTGTCGACATCGTTCAGGCTTATGTCGAATGTGAAGTCGTTGCCTCCGTTGTCGGGTCGCTGCGCTTTTTTGTCGCGTTTGGTTTTCCTGCTTCCTTTAAATGCTTTGGTGCTTTTGATCGGTTCCGGAAAAAGAGCAGGCAGAGATGTTGCTGCCATTTCTTTCAGCGAGGGAACCAATGTGCTTACCTTGTATTTTCCTGCTATTGATGCGTTGATTTTGTCCGACGTGATTTCTATGCCGGGATTTATTCCGTACGGGTCGGCCTCAATGCTCAGAGGTGGCAGCACAAGGCCTTTTCCTTCGCTGTCGGTCCAGTCGGCACGGCGGATTTCGACAGAACCTTCAATGTCGTCGATATCCGTGCAGCTCAGAGCTATATCGGCGTCGGTGTTTAATTTAAGACCCGGTCTTCTGTCGTACAGACCGAGTGCGTCGAGGTCTATGTCGCGGCCTGAGATGGTGCCAATGAGATATTTGTCTTTGCCGAATCCGGCTGATGCGTCCAATGTCAGCTGTGCATCCTTGTCGCTTGTGTCGAGTTGTATTTCCGCTTCTGTGCTGTTGAGCAGACGTCCGTCGAGTGTTATACCGGAATAAGAGTGTCCCAGGATATCGAGCCTGTTGATTGTGGCATTTACAGTTCCGTCTGTTTGTTTTCCTCGTATTCTTATTTTACCTGAAAAAGAAGCATCGGCAAGACCGAGAATGTGGCTTGATGTAAGCAATCCGGCGTTGATTTTACGTAATTCTCCTTTGCAGCTTATCTGTGGTGCGAGGCGTGAATTGATGTAGTTTGCATCAATGTCGGCATTTCCTGCGTCGCCGTCGGTTTTCAGTGAAATACGTCCGCCGTCGATGTTGCCGTATCCTTTCAGCACCACGGCTTGTGTTGCAGTCTGCTGTAATAAAGAACTTATTTTGCCTGAAAGTCTGTTTCCGCCGATCGCCGCACATTCCGGGCCGCGGATAATTGCCGATAAACGTTTTATGTCGACCGTAATGCTGTTGGGTGTGTCGATACCTGTTATTTCGGCACCGAGATTAAGGCTGACGGCATGCGTGGCCGGTTCATGTATGGCAAGACGTTCTATTGTTATTGCTTCGCTGCAGCCGTCGGCTTCAAGGCGGAGCGCAAGCAGGGTCGGAAAATCGTTTAGTATTGGAATGAAAGGGGCGAGATCCGGTAGAAAAATGGAACAGTCGTCGCCTGAAATGATTTTGGTTTTATGATTGCGCAATGCTTCGCCCAGCCCGCTCACTCCTTTGGTCGGTATTGTTATGGGTTTGAAACTTAATGTCGAATGTGGCAGTGACATACTTAGTCCTGACACCCGTAGGGCTGTAGAATCGATGGATGCCGATACTTTCAGTTTGGCAAGTTCGAATCCGTTATGTTCCCTGAAAGAAAGATGGTCGATTTCAGCTGCGTAGCAGTCGCGGCTGAGCTGTGGTATGTATGCGTTCAGCGACAGGTTTTCAATCTTTATATGCGAAGCGTCGAAGCGGCCGCTGTCGAGAGGCGCACGGTCGCGCACATCATAGGAAGCCGACATGTCGCGTACTACGACAGTGCTGATTTTCAAATCAAAATTCGATGGTTCTTCGTTTTTGCGATCCGATTTCAGCCGGTCTATGATCGTCTGGATGTTGAGAGGCGCATTTATGCTGTCGCGGCTGACTGACAGGGTCGCACCGTCGAGAAGGGCGTAGTCGATTATGATTTCGCCGGTCATCAGCAGATGCCGGAGCTCGAAGCCTGCGCTTACTCGATGTATCGATGCCACGGTGTCGCCATCAGGCAGTGTCAGGCTCATGTCCTCGACACTCAGACGGTTGAACGGGTGTATTTCAAGCCGACCGATGCCCACTTCTGCTCCGAGCAGTTTGCTTAGTTCCGAGGATGCTACGGAACGTATTTCGTCCTGTATTGCAGGAGTTGAGAACACGACATATATGCCCACGGGCATCACGACCGCGAGCAATAAAATCACGGACATGACCGTGCGGAATATCGACCATGCTTTCCTCATTGCAGTGCGGACGCGAAATTACGAAAAAATGCGACAATTCCGGCTCCCGGCCGAATAAAAAATACGGACGCAAATACATGCGCCCGTATAATTATGGTATAAAAAGTGATTTTGTTTTCGTTTTATCGGCCTGATTCTTTGATTTTATCGTGCAGGTAATTGTTGAATTCCTTGTTACCGAGCAGATCCTCTATGGAGAGGTGCATACGGTAGCGCCAGTAGTGCGGTGTGATGGCCGGGTTGTTGATAAGCTCTTCGGCCGGATTCTCTCTTCGTATCTCTCCGTTGAGCGACAGCCAGTCCTGCAATGGCAGAATACACAGCATTGAAGGCGATTTCAGGTGCAGGTCGACAATTTTGTCGCACACCCAAGGTTCGGCGAAATAAGGAGCCTGGCCGTTTTCGTGAAGCACTTCGTTGAAAAAATGCTGGGTTTTGTCGCGGTCTGATTCCCACCACCGTCTTATGCCGTCCATATCATGGGTCGATGTAGTGCATACTGAATAGTATGGGTAGCTCCACGTATTTCCGAATTCTGTCGACGGATCCTTTGGCATTCGCTGTATTTCGAGCGAGAGGATCTCAAGCTGCGACATTACGGCAGGAACGCAGGCAGGAATCATGCCCAGATCTTCGGCACAGACGAGCATGTCGTTGGAGTCGATGAGAGGAGGCAGTTTCCACATTGCTTTGTCGTACCAGAAATCGTTGTGGCGGTGATAGTAGAAGTCGTTGTAGAGCCGGTCGAAGCACCAACGTTCGTAGTCGTTGAGCGAGCGGTAAATATATGTGTACTGTGCCGAGATGCGTGGATGGTATTTGCCTTTTTCGTACGGATCTTCGATGAACAGCACGTTGTCGACCAAGCCGATTAGCCCGTCGCACAGGCGCGAGTTCTTTTCGTTCGCTGCTTGTTTGGCAAAATAGTCGGCGATTTTCCGCTGGGTGTTGAAGTTTTCTTTAAGACGGTAGCGGCCATGTCCGACGGAGTCCATGAAGTTCTTGCAAGCCTCGGCTGTGTACGGACCGAAATAGTCGCCTACGAAATAATCCATTATATATGGGGTAGTGTGCAGGTCTGTGTCGATCCAGAAGTCGTAGTTGTAACGCAGTTCGTCGGGCGTGAACGGAAGAGCGGGGTTGAATACTCCGAGAAGACCGTGTATCGCATCCATGGGAATCTGCCAGATACGGAAAAAGCCCAGTACATGGTCGATGCGGTATGCGTCGAAGTATTCGGCCATCTTGCGGAAACGGTCTTTCCACCATTTGAATCCGTCGCGCGACATCTCTTCCCAGTTGTAGGTCGGAAGTCCCCAGTTCTGGCCGAGTACGGAGAAATCGTCCGGCGGGGCACCGGCCTGAGAATTAAGGTTGAACAGGCGCGGATTGGTCCAGGCGTCGGCGCTGGTTCGGGATATGCCTATGGGAATGTCGCCTTTAAGAGTTACACCGTGGGCATGGGCATAGTCGCGGACATTGTGCAGCTGTCGGTCGAGGTGATACTGGACGTAGTAGACATAGTTCATGTCGTCGGCATGTTTGCTTGAGAACTCACCGAGGTCGATTTTGCTGAAATCGGCATATTTCTCCCATTTATTGAAGTCGGGAGTATGGAAGCGGTCGCGCAGGGTGCAGAATGCGGCATAGGGTGTCAGCCATCCGGAATTTTTCTTAAAGAAAGCTTTGAATTCCTTGGAGGCAAGTGTTTTCTTTCCCTCTTGGGCAAACATTGCGCGTGTGTATTCGATTTTTGCGTTATTAGCCCGTTCGTAGTCGACTTCAGTCAAGGCATTCAGTTCTTTGCGCAGATTTTCGAAATAGGTTGTGCGTGCGGGATCGGCAAGCTTTCCGAGTTCGTCGACGCGCAGATACATAGGATGAAGGGCGAAAGTCGAATTGGCGTTGTAAGGATATGAGTCTGTCCATGTGCCGGTCATGGTTGTGTCGTTTACCGGCAGGACTTGTATGAATGTTTGTCCTGTGGCTACAGCCCAGTCGACAAGTTTCATTATGTCGTAGAAATCACCGACACCGAAATCGTCGGCTGAGCGTAATGAGAATACCGGAATTGCCACGCCGGCTCCTCGCCATAGTTTTTGCTCGTTGATGAAGCGCATGCCGGCGAGAATGGTGGCAGTCGAAGCAGAAGATGCTTCTATGCGTCGGTTCTCGCCTCCTTCCCAGCTTACGGGTGCTCCTGATTCTTTGTCGATGATAAGGAATTTATATTCCGTGCCGACAGGGTTGTCGCCGGCAGGAATATTGACCTTCCATATCGGGAAATCGGAATTGTTCATGCGTACGGCTTTTTCGGGATTCCATTGTCCGAGGGAATCCGAAGCACCGCTGACCGCAAGTGTGTGTGCCGGATTTATCATCGGGGCTGATATTGCCAGCATTATTTTTCCTGAGGCAGGTGCAAGGACATGGTCTGTTTCGTTACGTCGGCAGATACAATCTGTGAATGCCGATGCGTAATATGGTTTGTCGAACGGTTGATCCTGCCAGCGGTCATGTACGTCGTTTATAGCGGCACCGGCGAGGAATTTATGGGGTTTGCCCCATTCGTTTTTCACCGTACCGTTTTCATGACGTACGAAATAACGGTAGTTGAAATCCTTGATGTCGTCAGGAATGTCAAGTTCGAGGCTCCAGCAGTCTTTGCCGTTGAGTTTCATTATCGGAGCTTTGTCAGGGGCTTCATTGCCGAGTGCCGCTATGTTGCCGCTGACGTAAAGCGATTCGCCCCAATTTGTGCGATAGATAATGTTGAGGTATATTTTCATGGGGTTTTTAAGTATGATATTTGATGCAAATATAAAACAATTGACGGTGTCTGAAGTCCTTTTAATAAAATTTAGTGATTCGGATGTTAAATTACGCAGCCAATCTTCCGCTTGTTTGTTTTTATATGAGATAGCCGTTTTTTTATAATGCAAATTCGTATATTTGTAAAATATAATACGTCTATGTTGCAGTACCGTTAATGGCAGACCGTCTGCTTACTGTATATAAAACAAGAAACATGTACTGACCCACTATATATTCATTGAATAATGAAAAACGATTTAAGCTCACAGATTAAACTCGATCGCATTTCGCGGCGTTATTACAGTCCTGATAATGAGATAGAACGTACTGCGTTGACGCGCGAGGAAAAGATGGATACTCTTATTTTTGAAACCGCATCAGACGGTGCCGATCATCTTGCCCAACGCATTGCCGCTTATATCCGGCGTTTCATTTCGGAGAAAGGTAAATGTGTGCTTGCTCTCGGAGCAGGGACTTCAACACATCCTGTGTATGCAGGGCTTATACGTATGGCCAAGGCCGGGGAACTTGACTTCAGTAAGGTTATTGTATATAATATAAGCGAGTTTTTTCCATTGCATCCCGAGGGACCGTCGACATTGCGCCGTTTGCGCGACGTGTTTCTCGATCATGTAGATATAGCCGAGAGCAACGTACGCTCCATTAATCCCGGGATTACGAAAGAAACGATGCACGAGTACTGTCAGGCCTACGAGCAGTGGATTGCCGATGAAGGCGGCATTGATGTGGTCCTTTGTGAAATCGGTTCTAACGGTTCCATCGCTTTCAACGAACCGGGCAGCGCCCGGTCGAGTTTCTGCCGAATGGTGTTGCTTAGCAATGATACACGCCATAATATAGCCCACGACTATAAGTGCGATGAAATACCTACTACAGCTATAACCCTCGGAATTGCCGATATTTTGTCGAGCCGGCGTATACTGACTATGGCCTGGGGTGAAAGCCGTGCCGAAATTGTGCGCCGTACTGTGGAACTTCCGCCTGATACGAGTGTTCCGGCATCACAGCTTCAGGGTCATCCACATGTCCATGTAGCTGTAGACCTTGCCGCAGCCGAGGAGCTTACACGGATAAGTCATCCCTGGAAAGTAACATCATGCGAGTGGAATGACAAGCTGATCCGGCGTGCTATAGTCTGGTTATGCGGAGTGACAGGGAAACCGATCCTGAAACTGACAAATAAGGACTACAGCGACTGGGGGCTTGGTGAACTGTTGGCGATATACGGATCTGCCTACAATGTGAATATCAAGATTTTTAATGATCTTCAGCATACTATCACCGGTTGGCCCGGCGGAAAACCGGATGCCGACGACACCTACCGTCCGGAACGTTCGAAGCCGTATCCAAAGCGGGTGATCATTTTTTCACCGCATCCTGACGATGATGTCATTTCTATGGGCGGTACGTTCAAGCGCCTTGTCGACCAGCATCACGATGTGCATGTGGCATACGAAACCTCGGGCAATATAGCTGTGGGTGACGAAGACATGATGCGTTATATACTGCTTATGGACGGTATTGCCGGACATTTCGGCATGGAAACGCCGGAATATCTGGAGAAAAGCCGTGCGATCCATGAATTCATAGCCACCAAGACGGCCGGAGCTGTCGACATGCCGGATGTGAGGTTCATGAAAACAAAAATCCGTCAGGGAGAAGCGCGCACGGCATGCAATTATATCGGCGTCAAGCCTGAGAATGTGCATTTTCTGAATTTGCCGTTTTATGAAACGGGCACAATCAAGAAAGGCGACCTTACGGAAAAGGATGTCGCCATTGTCCGTAAACTTATAGAAGAAGTCAAGCCGCATCAGATTTTCGTAGCCGGTGACCTTGCCGATCCGCACGGTACGCATAAAGTGTGTACCGATGCAGTTCTTGCAGCTATTGACGAACTTAAGGATGAACCATGGATGACGGATTGCCGGATATGGATGTATCGTGGAGCGTGGGCCGAATGGGAAATCGACCATATAGAGATGGCAGTGCCTATCAGTCCTGAGGAATTGCGATTCAAGCGCAATTCTATTCTAAAACATCAGTCGCAGATGGAGAACGCTCCTTTCCTTGGCGATGACGACCGTCTGTTCTGGCAGCGTGCCGAGGAGCGTAATCGTGCGACCGCACGTCTTTATCAGGACCTCGGACTGGCATCTTATGAAGCCATCGAAGCCTTTGTTGAATACCATCCCATACGTTGAACCCGAAGGAGCAGGCTTTGGTAATTCCGAAAATATATCGTAATTTCGTGGCACGAAAAATTTAAGCACCATACCATACAGACACCGATCATGTTAGTAATAGGAATCGCCGGAGGCACCGGCTCGGGAAAAACGACAGTCGTCAACAAGATTATCAATAGTTTTCCCGCCGGGGAAGTGGCTGTGATGCCACAGGATTCATATTATAAGGATTCAAGCCATATCCCGCCGGAGGAGCGTAGTAAAATCAATTTTGATGAGCCGGACGCTATAGAATGGACTCTTCTGGTTGAACATCTTAAAGAACTGAAAACCGGAAAAACCATACAGATGCCTACTTATTCCTACCTGACATGTACTCGTCAGCCGGAAACGGTCGAAGTATGTCCGACAGATGTCGTCATAGTCGAGGGGATTCTTGTGCTTACAGATCCGGTTTTGCGTAATATGCTCGATATAAAGGTATTTGTGGATGCTGATGCCGATGACCGATTAATACGTGTGATAGCGCGTGACTGTATCGAACGCGGACGTACACCTCAGATGGTAATCGACCGCTATCAGGACATTCTGAAGCCTATGCACTGCCAGTATATAGAACCGTCGAAACGCTATGCCGATCTCATAGTGCCCCAAGGAGGCAGCAATACGGTGGCTATCAATCTGCTTACCGATTATATCGAGAGTCGTCTTCGTCGTCCTGCCGTACATAGCCAGATTCCCGGTTAAGAACCGAATCATAAGATGGGTGTCCTTAATTTTCTGAATCGCAATAACGAAGAGGCCGAAAAGTTGCCTAAACCGTTTGAACAGGCGATAGAGATGGTAATAGAAGACGATGCGTTTCCGTCTTCCCCCGACCATGAAACAACGCCGTCGGGAATAGTGTTGCGCACCGACAGTCTTGTGAAAAAGTATGGCAAGCGTACGGTTGTGAATCATGTTTCGATCGATGTGACGCAAGGTGAGATTGTCGGATTGCTCGGGCCTAACGGTGCCGGAAAGACAACGACATTCTATATGACTGTCGGGCTTATACAGCCGAATGAAGGCCAGATATATCTTGATGACAAGAATATTACGAAACTGCCGATGTTCAAGCGTGCGCAGAATGGCATCGGTTATCTGCCTCAGGAAGCTTCGGTATTCAGAAAAATGAGTGTCGAGGATAACATCCGTTCTGTGCTTCAGATGACGAACAAGCCCCGCGACTATCAGCGCGACAAACTTGAAAGTCTTATTTCTGAATTCCGCCTGCAGAAAGTACGCAAGAATCTCGGCGACCAGCTTTCCGGTGGAGAGCGTCGTCGTACGGAGATTGCCCGCTGTCTGGCGATTGATCCTCTGTTCATAATGCTTGACGAGCCTTTTGCCGGTGTCGACCCTATCGCCGTCGAGGATATACAGTCGATAGTATATCGTCTGAAAGAAAAAAATATAGGCATACTTATAACCGACCACAACGCTCCGGAAACACTCAGTATCACCGATCGTGCGTATCTGCTTTTCGAAGGCCGCATTCTATTTCAGGGCACGTCGGAGGAACTGGCTGAGAATCCGGTAGTTCGCGAGAAGTACCTCGGACGAAATTTTGTCTTTCACCGAAAGAAGTTCGACTGACATTATTGTTATATCATATAGACGGGGCTGTATCTTTGAGCGATGCGGCCCCGTGTTTTTATAAAATTATGAATGTCTTTTCTTTTGCCCGTTGAGTGTTGGCGGCTTTTAATTCATATTTATAATAGAAACAAATAATGATATTGCGAAAATATGTATCTGTTAGGTTACGATATAGGCAGTTCTTCCGTAAAAGCTGCGATAGTAGACGCTCTCACCGGGGTCTGCGTCGCTTCTGATTTTTATCCCAAAACCGAGGCGCCTATACGCGCCGTGCAGCCCGGATGGGCTGAGCAAAATCCCGACGACTGGTTTTTATATCTAAAAAAAGCTACGGCATCGGTGCTTGCATTGTCGGGTGTGGATTCACATGACATCAAAGCCATAGGAATCAGTTATCAGATGCACGGCCTTGTGACTGTCGATCGCGATGGACGCTTGTTGCGTGATGCAATAATCTGGTGTGACAGCCGCGGTGTATCTTTCGGTAAACGGGCTTTCGACGAACTTGGTGCTGCGACATGTCTGCCGCGTCTGCTCAATTCCCCGGGAAATTTCACTGCTGCCAAGCTGAAATGGGTGAAAGATAATGAAGAAAAGGTTTTCAATAACATATATAAAATAATGCTTCCCGGCGATTATATCGCCATGCGTCTTACAGGTGAAATCGCTACAACGGTGTCCGGTCTTTCGGAAATGATGCTGTGGGATTTCAAAGACAACGTGCCGGCTCGCTTTCTGATGGATTATCTGGGGTATGATCCGGATATACTTCCGGAATTGCTCCCGACTTTCGGCGAGCAGGGGCGGTTGACTGCCGCAACGGCCGCAGAGCTTGGTCTTGCGGAAGGGACTCCGGTGACATACAGGGCAGGCGACCAGCCAAACAATGCCTTGTCACTTAACGTGTTCAATCCGGGCGAGGTGGCGTCTACGGCAGGCACGTCGGGTGTGGTATACGGTATAAACGGAACGGTGGATTACGACACGCTTTCGCGTGTCAATAACTTTGCGCACGTAAACCATTCAGTAGAGCAGACCCGCATAGGTGTCATGACATGTATAAACGGTACGGGAATATTGAATTCATGGATGAATAAGAATGTGGTACCCGCTTCTTGTTCCTATGCGGAAATGAACGATATGGCAGCCTGCGCACCTGTCGGTTCGGCCGGAGTCACGATACTTCCTTTCGGAAACGGAGCCGAGCGAGTACTCGAAAACCGTGAGATTGGCTGTTCGATGCACGGCATCAATTTCAACATACATACACGCAGTCATGTGTTGCGTGCCGCGCAGGAAGGTATCGTATTCTCGTTCATATACGGCATGAAGATTATGGAAAACATGGGTATGGAAATAAAAAAAATCCATGCGGGAAACGCCAATCTGTTCCTGAGTCCTGTTTTCAGAGAAACGCTTGCAAGTACGTCGGGCGCGACCATAGAACTCTATGATACCGACGGGGCTGTAGGCGCTGCACGCGGAGCAGGTATGGGTGCGGGTATTTACAGGAATAATACAGAAGCTTTCGCAACATTACAGAAAATTGCGCTTATAGAACCGGAGGCGGACCGTACGCCTTATCTGGAAGCCTATATGCGCTGGAAAGAATGTCTTGACGCAGAGCTTTCGGCAGACAAAGGATGAAAATAAAAACATTTAAATCATATAAAAATGACAAAGAAAGAATATTTTCCTGCAATAGGCAAGGTTGCCTACGAGGGTCCTGAAAGTTATAATCCGATGGCGTTTCGTTACTATGACGCCGATCGAATCATACTTGGAAAGCCGATGAAGGATTGGCTTAAATTTGCAATGGCCTGGTGGCATACACTCTGCGCCGAGGGTGGCGACCAGTTCGGTACGGGCACAAAAAAATTCCCATGGAATGACGGCCCGGATGCGATGACTGTTGCCAGACAAAAAGTCGATGCAGGATTTGAAATCATGCAGAAACTCGGGATTGAGTATTTCTGTTTCCATGATACCGATCTTATAGGCGATCTGGTTGACATTCCGGATTATGAGGAAAAAATGAAAGAGATTGTGGCCTATCTAAAAGAAAAGATGGAAGCTACAGGCATACGTAACCTGTGGGGTACTGCCAATGTATTCGGCAACGCCCGCTATATGAACGGTGCAGCCACCAATCCCGACTTCGACGTAGTTGCGCGTGCTGCCGTGCAGATCAAGAATGCCATTGATGCCACAATAGCTCTCGGTGGACTGAATTATGTATTCTGGGGTGGCCGCGAAGGTTACATGAGTCTGCTTAACACAGATCAGAAGCGCGAGAAAGAACATCTGGCAACAATGTTGCGTATGGCACGCGACTATGCCCGAACCAAAGGTTTCACCGGAACATTCCTTATAGAACCCAAGCCTATGGAGCCGAGCAAGCATCAGTATGATGCCGATACGGAAACGGTTATAGGTTTTCTGAAGGCTAACGGACTCGACAAGGATTTCAAGGTGAATATCGAGGTGAACCACGCTACTTTGGCCGGACATACATTCGAACATGAGCTTTGCGTGGCTGTCGACAATGGAATGCTCGGAAGTATCGATGCTAACCGAGGCGACTATCAGAACGGTTGGGATACTGACCAGTTCCCGATCGATAACTATGAACTGACCCAGGCCATGATGCAGATTATACGCAATGGCGGACTTGGCAACGGCGGTACCAATTTCGATGCCAAAACACGCCGCAATTCAACAGATCCGGAAGATATATTCATAGCACACATTGCCGGTATGGACGCAATGGCGCGGGCGCTTATCAGTGCCGCAGAGATACTTGAGAAATCGCCTTATACAAAAATGCTTTCTGAGCGCTATTCAAGCTTTGATGCCGGTAAGGGCAAGGAGTTCGAAGACGGGAAAATGTCGCTTGAAGATGTTGTGGATTACGCCAAGAGCCGTCCGGAACCGGCCGTTATTTCAGGAAAGCAGGAGCTTTACGAAGCTATTGTCAATATGTACGTCTGAGAGTGCATGATGTTTAATTAAAAGGAAGCACTTGAAGCCGATAAACGAGCTTCAAGTGCTTCCTTTTTTGCGGATTAATAGCCCATGAGTCCGAGTATGGCAGGGGCGAGAAGCGCGGTAAGCAGCCCGTTGAGTGTGAGTCCGAGCGACGAAAATGCTCCGTAACGGTCGCTCCGTTCCATGGCTGCGGAGGTGCCCACGGCATGAGCGGCAGTGCCGATCGACAGCCCTGATGCTATCGGACTATTGATATGACTGATTTTCACAATTTTGAAGCCGGTCATTCCTCCAAAAATACCTGTGCATACGACTACGGCGGCAGTGAGCGGGGGGATGCCGCCGATCGATTTTGCAATTTCCATAGCGATGGGCGTCGTTACGGCTTTTGGTGCAAGTGACATGACTACTTCGCGCGTTGCTCCGAAAAATTCGGCAAGAATAACCACGGAAACTATGCCGGCCACACATCCGGCGAGTTCAGACAAAAGCAGTGGCAGCAACTGTTTTTTGATGGCATTCAGCTGTTTGTATAGCGGTATGCCGAGGGCTACTACGGCCGGTTTGAGCCAGAAGTCGATGTATTCGCCGCCGGCTTGATATGTTTCGTAATCGATACCGAGGCAACAGAGAAAACATATCATAGCCACGATGGCTACAAGGATGGGGTTCAGCAGTTTCAGACCTGTTATTCTTTGCAGATAGCGTGCGCCGAGAAAGAATCCGAAGGTGAGTGCTATAAGAAAATAGCGGTTGGTCAGGAAGTCCATAATTTTTTGTCGCTTATTGCTGAATCGATGTTTTTGCTCTGTCGCTACGGTTGTGCGATGCGATGCGTCGGCGGACCAATTGATGAACTTGTCCTGTCACTGCTATTATGACAATGGTGCTGCCTATTGATGCTCCGACGATCGGCAGCCACTGTTGAGTCAGTAGGCCGAGGCATTTCATCAATCCCACACCGGCAGGGACAAAGAAAAAGCCGAGATTATGGACAAGGAAGCTTGCGACTTTATCGACCCATGCCAGTTTGACGATGTCGAGTTTGAGTGCGAGTGTGAGCAACAACATTCCTATGATGCTCGATGGAACGGGAATTCCAGTAAAGTGTACTGCCAGTTCGCCTAAAGCGAGAAAAATAAACAGTATTCCGAATTGTAGGATAGACATTTTTACCTTTTATTTCATACTTTATTCAAAAACCGCCGCAAAGGTAATAATAAAAAACGGCGGGCAGTACGTTGCAATAAAAAAAGTGACCGGCATAAAATTTGCCGGCCATTTTTTTTGGTGATATGAACGGGAGATTCAGATTATTCCTCTTAGTTCGCTTATATCGTTCACTCCCTGACGTTCGCAGAATTCTGTGATTTCGTCGACGACGCGGACCGAGCTTGTCGGGTCGATGAAATTGGCCGTACCTATCTGCACGGCTGTAGCTCCGGCCATTATAAATTCCAGAGCATCGCGCCCGCAGCATATTCCTCCGAGTCCGACGACCGGTATGTCGACGGCTTTCGCTACCTGCCATACCATGCGTACGGCCACCGGACGCACGGCGGGACCTGACAGGCCGCCCGTGACGGTCGAAAGCATCGGGCGCCGGCGTTCGACGTCGACAGCCATGCCGAGCAGAGTGTTTATCAGAGAGAGGCTGTCGGCTCCGGCATCGCGTGCGGCCAGAGCTATGTCGACAATGGAGGTGACATTAGGTGACAGTTTGACCATCAGGTGACGCGGCCATGTCTTGCGTACGGCTGTGACGACTTCGGACGCACCGGCAGTAGTTGTGCCGTAGGCCATGCCGCCTTGCTTGACATTGGGACAAGAGATATTGATTTCTATGGCTTCGATTCCGGCCAGAGGTGCCAGACGTCGTGCCACTTCGGCATAGTCCTCCGGGCATGAGCCGGATACGTTGACTATTATCTGTGTGCCGCAGCCTGCAATGCGCGGATATGTCTGACTGATGAAATGGTCGACACCTTTGTTCTGGAGTCCTACGGCATTGAGCATGCCGGATGGTGTTTCAGCCATTCTGGGATATGGGTTGCCCTCGCGTGCCTCAAGGGTGGTTCCCTTGACGATAATGCCTCCAAGACGTGCGAGATCGAAAAAATCAGAGTATTCTTCGCCATATCCGAATGTGCCTGAAGCTGTCAGCACGGGATTTTTCAGCTGAAGCGAGCCTAAAGATGTCGATAGATTTACCATGTCAGATCGTTGATATTGAAAACAGGGCCTTCGGTGCATACGCATACGTTGCCGCGAACGGTCTTCTCTACGCAGCAGAGGCAGGCGCCGACTCCGCAGGCCATCATGTTTTCGAGTGAAACTTCACATGTTATATTTCTTTCGCGGCATGCCGCTGCTACTGCCTGCATCATAGGTTTGGGCCCGCAGCACATCACGCGGTCGTACTCTCTTGCACTGAACACCGGGTGTGAGGTCACAAGACCGTGGAAACCGGCAGATCCGTCGTCGGTGCATATATGGAGGTCGGCGCAACCGTCGAAACGGGCAGAGGCTACGAGTTCGGCGGCAGTGCGTGCGCCGTAGATTACCGCCGGCCACCGCCCGGAAGCGGCTATGACGCGGGCGAGATATAGCAGCGGGGCTATGCCTACACCGCCGCCGACAAGAAGAACGCGTTCGTCGGAACGTACGGCAGGGAAACCGTTGCCCAGAGGCATTACTGTGCTTATTCTGTCGCCGGGGCATAGTGCTGCTATTGCTTTGGTCCCGTTGCCTATGCGGCGTACAAGCAACGAAAGTGTGCGCCCGTCGTAGTCGAAAATGGAGATCGGCCGTCGCAACATTGTGCGACCGTCGGGAGCCTGAAGTTCAACAAACTGTCCCGGCTTTACCATCGGCAGCGCTTTGCCGTCGGGAGCAGACAGGACTATGGCGGAATATCCGGCGCCGAGGTCGTCGGAGGATTCGACGCGCAGGTCGAGCAGATGTTTTGTCATTGTATTGCTGATGAATTCTAAATCCGTTCCAAAGTTACGTATTTTTCGCCGAACACATGATTTCCTTTGCGGAAAATATGGAAATCCCCCGGAAGCACAGTCTGATGTGCTCCGGGGGATTTTTGTGTCGTTATAATTTTGTTTCGGATGTAAGGCTTACATCATTCCGCCCATTCCTCCCATGCCCGGTGCAGGCATGGGTGCCGGATTTTCTTCTTTCTTGTCGGCTATGACGCATTCTGTGGTCAGGAACATGCCTGCGATTGATGCTGCATTTTCAAGAGCCACACGGGTCACCTTGGCCGGGTCGATCACACCGGCTGCAAGAAGGTTCTCGTAAGTATCTGTGCGTGCGTTGTAACCGAAATCGCCCTTGCCTTCGCTGACTTTCTGAACCACTACGGCACCTTCGACGCCTGCGTTGGCGGCAATCTGACGAAGAGGCTCTTCGATTGCACGACGTACGATTTCGATACCGGTCTGTTCGTCGTCGTTGGCGCCTTTGAGTCCGTCAAGACGGCTGAGGCAACGGATATATGCTACGCCTCCGCCGGGGACTATGCCTTCGGCGACAGCTGCGCGGGTAGCGCTCAGTGCGTCGTCGACGCGGTCTTTCTTTTCTTTCATCTCAACTTCGCTGGGGGCGCCGACGTGGAGCACGGCCACACCGCCTGCGAGTTTGGCAAGACGTTCCTGAAGTTTTTCGCGGTCGTAGTCGCTGGTAGTGGCTGCAATCTGCGATTTGATCTGGCCTACGCGTGCGGCGATTTTGGCCTTGTCGCTGTCGCGGTTTACGATGGTCGTGTTGTCCTTGGTGACAGTGACAGTGTTTGCATGTCCGAGATCCTGCATGGTGGCGTTGACCAGCTGCATGCCTTTTTCTTCGGAGATGACAGTACCTCCTGTAAGGATAGCGATGTCTTCGAGCATCTCTTTACGTCTGTCGCCGAATCCGGGAGCCTTGACGGCACAGATTTTCAGGGAGCCGCGCAGACGGTTGACAACGAGTGCGGCCAATGCGTCCTGGTCAACGTCTTCGGCGATTATCAGCAACGGCTGTCCGCTCTGGGCTGTCTGCTCGAGAATAGGAAGTATGTCCTTGAGGTTTGAGATCTTCTTGTCGTAGATAAGAAGCAGGGGACGGTCCATGACGCACTGCATCTTTTCTGTGTCTGTAACGAAGTAGGGCGAGATGTAGCCGCGGTCGAACTGCATGCCTTCGACTACCTCGATGTTTGTTTCAGTGCCTTTGGCTTCATCTACGGTAATCACGCCTTCTTTTTTCACCTTTTCCATGGCTTCGGCGATAAGACGGCCTATGGTTTCATCGTTGTTGGCGGAAACACGGGCTACGTCCTCGATTTTCTTGAAGTCGTCGCCTACTTCCTCCGACATTTCCTTGATGCCTCCGACTACTGCGGCTACGGCTTTGTCTATACCGCGTTTCAGATCCATGGGATTGGCACCGGCTGTTACATTCTTCAGACCTACGGCGATGATTGCCTGAGCGAGAACAGTAGCGGTTGTTGTGCCGTCGCCGGCATCGTCACCTGTTTTGGATGCTACTTCCTTGACGAGCTGTGCGCCCATGTTCTGGAATGCGTCTTCAAGTTCTACTTCGCGTGCTACTGTCACACCGTCCTTGGTGATGTGGGGCGCACCGAACTGCTTGCTGATTATTACGTTGCGGCCTTTTGGCCCAAGGGTTACCTTTACGGCATCGGCCAGAGCGTCGACACCTTTTTTCAGTTCTTCGCGAGCCTGAATATTGAATTTGATTTCTTTAGCCATGATGTTATGTGTATTTTCTATCAGTTATAAATTACTTTTCGATGACAGCGAGGATTTCATTCTGGCGCATGATAAGGACTTTATCGCCTTCGAACTCGATTTCTGTCCCTGCGTATTTGCCGTAGAGCACTTCGTCGCCGGCTTTCAGGACCATCTCTTCATCCTTGGTTCCGTTGCCGACTGCTATTACCTCGCCTTTGAGCGGTTTTTCTTTTGCTGAGTCGGGGATGATGATACCTCCGAGAGTGACTTCTTCGGCTGCTGCGGGCCGGATGAGTACGCGGTCTGCTAATGGTTTGAGTTTCATAACTGTATGCTTTATTTTTAAGTTTGTGTTGATGTCGTTTTGCTTATATGTATGCAAATACCGTTCCAAAAAATACTTTTGGCACATCGACTGACATTTTGTCAATTCCGATGTGCCAAAAGTGATAACGTTTCCTTATGGAAAATGGTTCAGCGTCCGGCTACCGTCAATGTGGAACCTGCGCTGTGAGCTGTTATTTCGGGCGCATACTGGCTTTGCAGTGTGGCTATTCCTGAAACGAATGTTCCGGAGTTGTTGGCTGTCATATCGTAGCTGAGGTGGTATGTGCCGCGTGGCAGGTAGCCTATGAAGATATTGGTGGCGGCATCGCCGTTCTCGCGATAGAAATACAGGCCGTTTTCGAATATGTTTCCTGGTAGTTGTTCCACAGGTTCGAGGGCGGCGGCGCGTTCGTCGGTAATTGCAACGTATTCGAGATCGCGTTTCACCTTAATTGTAAGTTGTACGGTTATTTTTTGTCCGAGAGTGAAGTTGTCGGCGGAGCGCAGATTACCGTCGTTGTCCTTGACGAGGTATCTTTTCTCTATTGATACGTCCTTTCCGGGCCGTGCTTTGACGTCGGCGGCGGGTATTGTGGAGATCGTGACTACAGAACCGTAGGATGGTGTCACACCGTTGGGACGTACGCTTATGGTGGCATTCTTTCCTTTGACGTCGATTGCCTGGGTGAAATATCCGGAAGCGCTGTCTGTGCTGTCGATCTCGATTGGCTTTCCGTCGACAGTGACGTGGTTTGAGGCAGGAACATCGGTCCAGCATGTGCCTGTCAGCATTGTCGCGGCTATGACATAGTCGGGGTTGAAAGCGCCGAGATCATCGGTTGCCTGTGAACGTACGCATATCCATTGGCGCATGGCGTCGAGTTCGTCGGTTTCGGCGCCCATTACAGAAAAGGCCTGGATGATTGTTGCATATCCGCGTATGTCGTCGACCGATGGGAAGCAAAGACCCATCCCCGGGCGTACGACACCGAACTGGCGCAGCGAGGCAAGGATGTCGGAAGCGACATCGCTTTTTCCAACGGCTTTCAGTATCAGAATATCGTAGGCTTTGCCGACGGTCGGATCATTCTTCCAACCAGACGCTATTTGTGCCGCAGTGCGGTCGATTATAGCTTTGGCACCGGCAGTGGGCTTGCATTCGGGTAGAAGAGCATGGACAAGAGCCAGATTCCGGTCGGTGTCGGTATTGAGTTTCGAGTCAGATAAAGTGCTGTCGATGTAGGCTACGGCTGAACGGATTATCTCATGAAGCTCTTTGTTGTCCTCGGGAAGCATGTTCAGGGAATTTGCTATGCCAAGCGTTATCAGGACGGTTTCGCTTGCCCACAATGATGATTCACGACTCCATGGACCCCAACGGAATCCACCGTCGTCGTTCTGAGCTTTTTTCAGAGAGGCGATGTTAGCGGTGATGCCTTCGGCTACGGCGTCACTGTCGAATAGCTGCGACAGCATCTCCATGCGGCGGCTTTGCTCTTGTGCGGTCTGTAACCATGGTGTCTGTTCGAGCATCAGGCTTTTGAGGGAGGCATTGCGGCTGAGCATTGATGTCAGTGCTTCGCTTTCAGGAGTTTTCTTCCATTGGGCTATGACCTCTTCGATAGCAGGATTATCGGCAATTATACGTTGCGAGGCCAATATGCTGAAAAGCGAGGAGGCTGCTGCGGGTGACATGTCGGTATTAAGTCTTTTTATACCACGCATCGCGCGCACGACATTCCAGATGGGATTCTGACAGTATTGCAGTGTCACACTCTTGTTGCCTTTTTCAGAAATTGTCAGCTCGAAATCCTTGTTTTCTTTTGGATTAAGATAGAATTCAGTGCTTTCTATCACAGTTGCGGAAGAGGCGAGGACGGGTATTATGTCCTGTTCACCGTCGGCAAAGTTACCTGCTGCCGAGCGTACACGATATCCTATGGCGGCGACATCGGCAGGCGCGTTGACGCTTATGCCGACGATAGCCGATGCTTTGGCTTCGATGGTGTCGGTGCTGACAGCTGTGGATAAAACTGCCATAGTGGCACAGTCGAAAATTTCTACTGTTGTGGTTACAGTGGTCTTGTCGTCGGAATTATTGAACACTGTTGCGGGAACGACCGCTTTGTCGCCCTGACGGAGGAAGCGCGGCAGGTTCGGCTGCACCATGACCGGTTTGGATGATACACAAGTCGCTTTGTATGATTCTGAATGAAGATCGGGTGTCCATGCGAATGCGTTGAACATCCATGCGCCGTTGGCATTAGGAACATTGAATACGATATTGACAATACCGTCGGCATCGGCCACAAGTCGGGGCCTCCAGAAAGCCTGAAGCGTTTCGCCGTCGCGATAGACGAAGTTGTCGGCCGATTGTACGCGTTCTTTGTCGGACATTACATCTTGAATAGATATTTCCTTGCTTTCGCCTGATTCGGCATTGTCGGCCACTGTGATCGTTTCAGCCAGTTCAGGTATGGCTTCATCCGAGTCTTCTGCTGTTTCCATTTCCGCCATATCATTCATACTGCCGGTCGCCGCAGATTTCATACTGGCGCCATAGTATCGGCCACGAATCATTAGTCTATGACCGAAATCGTTTGAGAACAGGAAGCTCGGAGCGGACAGTGTACGAAATTTTTCCCCTTTGACAGGAAATTCGAAATAGCAGTATTGCTGTCCTTTGGCAGCGGGGTGGACGGAAAGCGAAGCGTTTCGGGTATATGTGGCTAATGAGCCGGGCCATAACAAGGATTGGAGTGAAGACAGCGCATGGTTGTAGAGTGTGGCTATCATCGCTGCCGACTCCAGCGGATTACCTTCGCTGTCGCTGATGCGGAAGCGCCATGTTTCACCGCTCCCCGGAACGAGGCGGTCACGGAAGCTTTCTGCTTCAATGCTGATTGCACGCTTGTCAGGACGGATTATTATTATGTCGCGAGAGCATGCTTTGCCGTCAATGTATGTTACGAAATGAATCCGGCCGGAATTCTCTCCTGCTGGGAGTTCTACGTCGAACGAATGGAATCCGTGTTTTCGTTCATTCACTTTTATATAATGTATTTTTTCTCCCGTGCAGAATGCTGTATATACCCATGCCTTTTCAGCAGCTACGCCAAAAGTCGCGGTAATCCGTCCGTTGTCGTCGGTCTTGTAGTGGTTGACAGGCAGGAAGAGCGTTTCATCTTCGGGCATACTGTTGTCGGCTATGTTGTAGAGGCTTATGCCATGACGTGATGAATTCGCCAGGGCGGTATCTACGGTGCTCAGTTCGATTGTATAGTTGCCGCCCGGGATTTTTTTCCAGTCGGCTTCTGTACGTTTCCCTGATATGGTATTGCCTGAAGCAATAGTTTTGTTGCGTTTGTCGAGCAGCTTCCATGTCAGTGCGATTTCTACTTTCCGACCATCGGCATCGTATGCCAAAGGCGTGAATACGGCAGGAGAGGATGTGTCGATGTTGTTTTCCATATACTCCATGTCAAGAATATACGGTTTGCCGGTTGTGAAATTTTTTGAAGCTGATGCCGTTTCGGCAGTTACAGCCGTTACGTTTACTGAAGCTATGAAATCGCTGTACGGAGTGTCGCTTCTGTAATTTTTTTCTTTCAGCATATCAGCCGGTACGTCTATGGTGAATGTACCGTCAGGAGCTGTAACAGTATTTATTTCACCAAGCTTTTGGACAGGGTTGAACCACCGCCAGCGGTGTGCTCCGTTTATAGTGGCCTCCACTTTGGCTCCACCTACAGGCATACCGGAATAGGTGATGGCGCGTCCTTTCAGACGTATGGCTCCTTCGACGGGAACATTACGTTCTGTTGATGTCATCTCGACTTCGAATGTGGGAAGACGGAAGTCGCTTACCATTACCTGTTGGTTGCCTATGTTGCTGTCGGGTTTGCCGATTGTTGCCGCTGTCAGGTTGTAATAGCCGGTAAGTCGTCCTTTTGGGATTACGAAATCGCATGTGGCACGGCCGAAAGCATCGGTCCGGACAATGCAACTGTCTGCTTTCTGCCAGTTGGCGTCGAACAGGGAGATGATTATGTCACTGTTGGCAGATACGGAATGCAGTTTGTCTTTGTGGCGGCTGACCACGACGGCTACCGCTATGCTGTCGCCCTGGTGATAGATCGGGCGGTCGGTGAATATGTCGGCTTTGAGGAATTCTTTATCGTTGTTTTCATAGAAACGGCTTACGGGCAGATAAAAAGCCTGTCCGAGATTATATCCTTTGTATGAAAAGGAATAATGTCCATAACGGTCGGAGTTTTTATCGGTTCTGTAGTTTAAGAGTCCGTTTGCGTCAGTCCGTCCGAGTCTGATAGTTTTGTTGCGACGTTTGTTGTATGGCACCAGACTTATATCGACGCCCGAAGTTGGACGTCCGCTTATATAGTCGACTGTCGCTATATATGTGTCCTCGCATCTGCCGAAAACTACAGGCATAAATGGACTTGCAATGATTTCATCGGCGTACCCTTCTGATTCTGGCTTACCGTTGAGCATCGGAACGATGGCATAGCGTCCGATTTTGGGGAGGGTCAGTTGAAGTTTCAATTCATGTTCGATCGCAGTCGGTGTTGCGGAAAGTTTTACTTCGTCGACAAGTGACATGTCGGTGGTGATATTTTTAACTGACAAGTCGGTTTCACCCGCCGGAATAGAGTATATGCGGTATCCTACAGAGGATGCGAAAGAGTAGGTCAGGTACATGTCGGCAGAATGGCCGGGTGCTGTCACTCGTGGTAAAGAGATGCTTACACGCGGTTGTGTCAGCTCGTTAAGCCGATTTGTCAATGTTGCATTTCCCCACCAGTCGGGGAATGCGGCCAATGATTTCCTTATACATGATATATCGGCTCTGCGACGTGCGATATCCTTTGTTTTATCATTTTCATAGTTGTTGTATATATCTGATTCTGTTTCTTCAAGGTAATAATACAGCAGTAGCCGGGCATTCTCGTAAGTGCTGAAGTTGTTATAAAGCTTGCGCAATTCAGAAACCGGATTAAGGTTTTCGTTTAGGGTCTTTTGGGCGAGCCAATAGAAGAAGCTGTCGGAAGGTGTTTTCGATGCGGCAAGACGGCTTTTTATAATTGTGTCGCACAGATTCTCTGTTCCTATATATTTTACGGTTTTGCACGATATTTCAGCAGCTGCGTCGGCTATTGTCGGTAGATAGCGCGATGTCAGTGGATCGCACTCTATGACAGCCGAGTATTCAGATACGGGGTTTTTGGCGTTCGATGTAAGGCGGGAACAATCAATAATCAGTTCGTCTATACGGCTCTTGAACTGTTCTCCATTCCATGCGCTTATGTCTGCCGGCAGTGGGTAGAGCGGTGCGTCGACACGGTCGTAGGCATAGCGTCGGTTCTGATATATTTTTTTGAGAATGACGGCTTCATATAGTTTCATCAATCCGCGGGCTGTAGAGTCGGGTTCGTTTTGTGCCACACTGTCGATTTTTGCCGGCCATGCTTTCAGGCTGTCGGGATCGATACGTGAATCGGCAGCGGTCATAATCAGTAGTGCGCGCAAGCGGGTGATTCCAGCGAGCTGCGGGTCGGCGATTTTGTCGGCATCGGCAAGCAGTTTGCCGGCGTCGGCCATGGCTGTTTTAGGATAGGCGAAGTCCGGTTGTTTAAATCCGTCCGCGCCTTTTGCGGAGAAGAGAGTCATCAGCAAAGCGAGAAATATAAACAGTTTGAGATTCCGAGGTTCCTTCATGGGACGTTCATTTTAGGATATTTACATATAGTTATGACGCACAGCAATGGCAAAAGTTTAGTGTGTAAATAAAAAACAAGAGGCAACGGGTGCGATTAGCCCCGGCCTCTTGTTTTTTATAAACTTCAGCTTATTGCTTATTCAGACCGCAGATTTTACATTTTTCATTAATCTCGGTGAAGAAGTCGTTGCCTTTGTCGTCCACAAGTATGAAAGCAGGGAAATCTTCTACTTCGATTTTCCAGATCGCCTCCATACCGAGTTCCGGATATTCGAGCAGTTCCACCTTCTTGATTGAATTCTGGGCGAGAACAGCCGCCGGACCTCCTATCGAACCGAGGTAGAAACCGCCGTGCTTGTGGCAGGCATCTGTTACAGCTTTTGAACGGTTGCCTTTTGCAATCATTATCATAGAGCCTCCGGCATCCTGAAATTGGTCGACGTACGAATCCATGCGTCCGGCTGTCGTCGGACCGAAAGAGCCGGAGGGCATTCCGGCGGGAGTTTTTGCCGGTCCGGCATAATAGATGGGATGTTCTTTGAGGTAGTCGGGCATAGGCTCGCCACGATCGAGGCGTTCTTTGATTTTCGCATGTGCGATATCTCGACCGACGATGATTGTGCCTCTTAGCGACAGGCGTGTCGATACAGGATATTTTGACAGTTCGGCGAGTACTTCGGCCATAGGACGGTTGAGGTCTATTTCAACCACTTTTCCTTCGCCGGCTTTGCGCATTTCTTCGGGGATAAGTTCGCCGGGATTGGCGTCGAGTTTTTCAATCCAAAGGCCTTCACGATTGATTTTTGCTTTGATGTTTCGGTCGGCAGAACAGCTGACACCCATTCCTACGGGGCATGATGCGCCGTGGCGAGGCAGGCGGATTACGCGGATATCGTGGGCATAGTATTTCCCTCCGAATTGTGCGCCGAGTCCGAGTTCTTCGGATGCTTTCTTGAGCTGAGCCTCAAGTTCTATATCGCGGAAAGCGTGGCCGTATTCATTGCCTTCGGTTGGCAGTGAATCAAGATATTTTACGGATGCTTTCTTAACTACTTCAAGATTCTTTTCAGCCGATGTGCCGCCGATAACGAATGCGATGTGATAGGGTGGGCAGGCAGCAGTGCCGAGGGTGCGCATCTTTTCGATAAGGAAAGGCAGCAAAGTCTTGGGGTTGATCAAGGCTTTCGTTTCCTGATAAAGATATGTCTTGTTAGCCGAACCGCCGCCTTTTGCAACGAATAGGAAATGATATTCGTCGCCTTCGGTAGCGTGGATGTCGATCTGTGCCGGAAGATTGCAGCCTGTATTCACTTCGTCGTACATGTTCAGCGGCGCATTCTGGCTGTAACGCAGATTGTCGGTAGTGTAGGTCAGATATACACCTTCGGATATACGTTCTTCGTCGTTGCATCCGGTGTAAACGTTTTGTCCTTTTTCTGCATGACAGATGGCTGTGCCTGTATCCTGACAGAATGGCAACGCTCCTTTGGCTGCCACTTCTGCATTGCGCAGCATCGTGAGGGCTACGAATTTGTCGTTTTCGCTGGCTTCGGGATCGGAGAGGATTTTGGCTACCATAGCATTGTGTTCGCGACGCAGCATGAAAGCATTGTCGTGGGTGGCCTGGCGGGTCAGTACGGTGAGTGCCTGCGGGTCTACGACCAGAAATTCGTGGCCGCCCCAGTTTTCAACTTTTACATAGTCTGATGTCAGGTGGTAGTACTCGGTGGTGTCGGGACCGAGAGGAAACATCGGTTGATAGTGGAATGGTTTTGTTGCCATAATTGGATTATATGGATATATTTTAGCTGTTTATACTTGTCTGCGCAAAGATAGCAAATTTTTTTTGAACGTGTTTAAATCCATGTGGCACGTTTCCAGATATATTCGAGAGGTCCGTGTTTGTAACGGCCTGCCCATATACGGCAGAATGCGTACTGTACGGCAAAGATTGCGATGCCGACGAGTTCGCTTGCGCTGATGCCGAGCTGGAGAAAAAGTCCCCAGTGATAAAACAGGGCAGAGCCTATTATGCCTTGTGTCACATAGTTTGTCATGCTAAGACGTCCATAGGGTATAAGCCATGAAAATATACGGTTTAGGCGCCTGCTGCAGTAATATCCGAAAAGGATTCCGGATGTCAGCATAAGCATGAAACACAGATCTGAGAGAGAAGACAACAGGATCAGTAGCGGTGTACTTATATTGGGGTTCGAAATATATTCGCTTGTCATTGCGTTGAGTCCGTGAAGCGGGAAGAAACATACAGTGGAAATGGCGAGCACCCATCCCCATTTGTGCAGTTGCGGACGAAGAAACCAGCCTTCGCGTCCTATCAGCATGCCGGCCATGAAAAGTCCTGCCGTCTGTAGCAAGCGTCCGTGTTCCCATGCCCATGCGAGAGATGCAAGCTGGCCTTCCCAAAGGTTTACCCTGACTGTTTCCCAGAACGAACCTGCCGACTGCACGGCGAAGGTGGCAGCCCAAAGAGGAGCGGAATTGATGTGTGCTATCTCGTAATCGGGCGACACAAGGGCGCGTATAATCTGATATATACAAACCGGTTGCAGCAGACATATAGCGCTGAGCGTGATTATCCATTTGCGTGGAAGTCGGCATGTCAGTACGAGGATGAATCCGATCAGTGAATACATCACCAGAATTTCGCCTGTGAAAAAGCATGCGTTGATGTTGCCTATTATGAAAAGCAGCAGAAGGCGCCAGCAGAACCTGAGGCGGAAATCCTTGCCTTGCATTCTCTGGTTGTCATGCTGTATGAAAAAGCTGAATCCGAAAAGCAATGCGAAAATAGCGTAGGCTTTTCCGCCGAATGCAAAGAAAAGGCCGTCCCAGATAGCTTTGTCGGCAAAATTCAGCCACCGGCTTTGTGTTGATGTGTCCGGGAATGAATAGAAGTTGAAATGTTCTATGGAGTGGAGCAGTATGATCGCGAGCACCGCAAAGCCTCGGAGGACATCGGCCACATCGACTCTTGCGTGTCGTTTGATGGTTTCGTTCATGCTGTTGTATGTTCGTAATGGATTATTTTTTTATTCCGCGTCGGTCGAGCGCACGTCTATAGGCTGCGGCGTTGCTGAGGTGGCGGTCGTAGCTGTCGGTGAAGTCATGACGTCCTGAGAAATCGGCTTTCGCGCACATGTAGAGTTGCTTGCCTGATGGGGCGTTCAGGACTGCATCGATTGTGCGTTTGTCGGCAATTCTGATTGGACCCGGAGGAAGTCCGTTATTGCGGTATGTATTGTAAGGCGAATCTTTTTCAAGCATACGTTTTGTGATTCTTCGTGCCGCGAAATCACCGTTGGCGAATTTTACAGTAGGGTCGGCTTGCAGCGGCATTCCTTTGGACAGGCGGTTCAGATACAATCTTGCTATCATTGGATGTTCGTCGCGCGATGCGCTTTCTTCCTCGACAATTGAAGCCAGCGTGCTCACCTCTGTCGGCGATAGGCCGAGAGCAGACGCTTTGTCGGAGCGTCGGTCCGTGGACCAGAAATGCTCTGAAGTGGTTGCAAGGCGCTCGACTACTTTTTCAGCCGGTGTTGTCCAATAGAATTCGTACGTGTCGGGTAGAAAAGCGGCAGGATAGGTGGTGCGGTTTTTGAAACCGCGATTTGTCAGAATGCTGTCGCAGGCGGTCATGAAGTCTGCGGCGGTGAAATCGAAACGGGATGCGGCCCGGTCGGCAAGTTCGTCGATTGTTCGCAGATTGTTGAATGTAAATCGTATCGGATCCTGACGTCCGTTGCAGATGCGACGGCTAAGGGACAGGGCGCTTTCGCCTTTAAGAACACGGTAGTGTCCGCGTGCTCTTCTGGCGTTTCCTTTCTGAAGTTTCCATAAACGCGTCACGGCTGCACCGAAACGATTGCCGAGTCTGCCGCGCAAAGAATCTCCTATGGCATCGCTGCTGTTGCCGGCCGGAATATATACATCGGCATATTCGGAGGGAAACGGCGTAAGGATTTCTTTACTAATATATATATATGCTGTCGCTGAAATTAAAATTGAGGCAACTACAATTTTTATACCGTTTGAACGTTTCATAGAACAAAGGTACAAAATTCCATCAAACACTTCATTGCTTACGGACGTTTTTAAACTAAACATAATCTTATGGACAGAAAAGACAACACATTAAAGACCGAAGCCCTCGGATATCACCGTTTTCCCCAGGCGGGAAAGATTGAAATAGTTCCGACGAAGCCTTTCGGAACTCCGCATGATTTATCTTTGGCGTATTCGCCGGGTGTGGCATATCCGTGCCTTGAAATTGCCGATGATGCCGACAATCAGTATCTTTACACCAACCGTGGCAATACGGTCGCTGTTGTAAGCAACGGTACGGCTGTTCTTGGCCTTGGCAACATAGGCGCGCATGCGGCCAAACCGGTTATGGAAGGCAAGGCTCTTCTGTTCAAAGTATTCGCCGGCATAGATGCTTATGATATAGAAGTGGATGAAACCGATCCGGCACGCTTTGTCGATATTGTGCGTGCCATAGCTCCTACATTCGGAGGCATCAATCTTGAGGATATCAAGGCTCCTGAATGCTTCGAGATCGAGAAAAATCTTGTGGAGGCATGTGATATCCCGGTGATGCATGACGACCAGCATGGTACAGCTGTTATTGTAGCTGCGGCCATGATCAATGCTCTTGTCGTGCAGCAAAAGCAGATTGGCGAAATACGGCTTGTTGTGAATGGTGCGGGGGCGGCGGCCATGGCTTGTACGCGCCTGCTGGTATGCCTCGGAGTAAAAAAAGAAAACATAGTCATGTGCGACAGTCGCGGTGTAATACGTACTGACAGGCCGAAGCTCGGCGAGGCCAAACGTGAGTTTGCTACGACACGTACCGATGTGACTTCACTCTCCGATGCCATGCGTGGTGCCGATGCTTTTCTTGGTCTTTCTGTTGCCGATGTGGTGAATGCCGAGATGCTTGCATCGATGGCGGATCGTCCCATTGTCTTTGCTTTGGCAAATCCTAATCCCGAAATAGCCCGGGAACTTGCATTGTCCACACGTTCAGATCTGGTTTATGCAACAGGGCGTTCCGACTATCCGAACCAGATAAATAATGTTTTGGGATTTCCTTATATATTCCGTGGCGCTCTCGATTCGCGAGCCGGCACCATAAATGAAGATATGAAGCTTGCGGCCGCCCATGCTATCGCAGCACTAGCTCGTCGCGAGCCTTCCGCTGATCTTAAACGTCTTTATCCTGATGAGGAGCTGGAATTCGGACGGGATTACATACTTCCCAAGCCATTCGACCGACGTCTGCTCCAGGCTGTGGCTCCGGCTGTTGCCAAAGCGGCTATGGACAGCGGTGTAGCCAGACGTAGTATTGATGACCTTGAAAAATATGGTCTTGAGTTGCGGAGGTGTGTGGTCTGTGCCGATGCCGAGATGGAAAATTTCCTTAACAATACATGTAGGCTGTCTTAAAAAAGATTATTTAGAATTATTTCAAATAAAACATCTGTAAAATTTCGTCGTGCGCAGATTTTTTCGCAATTTTGCATCGCGAAAAAATCTGCGCTTCGATGATTAAACTGTCACAACTTAAGACCGGGGAACGTGGTATTGTGGTCAAAGTGCTTGGCCATGGAGCTTTCCGTAAGCGTGTCATAGAGATGGGATTTGTCCGCGGACAGGAAGTGGAAGTTCTTCAGGCTGCCCCTCTCCGCGATCCGGTCCAGTATCTTGTGATGGGCTACGATGTGTCGCTCCGGCGTTCGGAAGCCGATCTTATCGAGGTCGTACGCAGCATTGATCATACAGAAGAGGATGATGAAAACCGTTTTTCCGCGGCAGCACAACCTAAGCATAATACCGAAGAAGTAAGACGCAAGGTCGATACCCATGGCCATACAATAAATGCGGTGCTGATAGGAAACCCGAATTGTGGAAAGACATCTCTGTTCAATTCTCTCTGTCACACTAATGAACATGTCGGGAACTATAGCGGTGTGACTGTCGATGCCAGACGTTCAACCCTCAGATACGGTGGCTATACTTTCAATATCGTAGACCTTCCGGGCACTTATTCGCTGACCGCATATTCACCCGAGGAGCTTTATGTCCGTCGTTACCTGCGTGATTTCACTCCTGATGTGGTCATAAATGTAGTGGATTCTTCGAATCTCGAGCGTAATCTCTATCTTACGACTGAGCTTATCGACATGGACACACCTATGGCGATTGCTCTGAATATGTACGACGAGTTACGGTCTACCGGCGGAAAACTCGATTACGAGGCTCTCGGAGCAATGATAGGTGTGCCTATGGTGCCGCTCGTGGCGCGTACGGGTGAGGGACGCGACAATCTTCTTGATACTATAATATCGGTTTTCGAGCGTCGCGATCCGGTTGTGCGTCATGTTCATGTCAATCTTGGAGCCGATATCGAGAATGCAGTGCGTCGCCTTGTCGATGTGCTTAAGGCCGAACCTGCCGTCGACAAAGGATTTTCGCCACGCTATATGGCTATACGCCTGCTTGAGGGAGATCGTGAGATTGAGGATAGTCTGCCGTCGAATATAGCGGTTGTCCCGCGTCCTGACACGATGTCCGATGATGGCGCTCCGCTTTCTTTGCAGTCAAACCGTCTGCTGATCCTGCGTGACAGTTTGCGCGGTCGTATCGAGAGTCTGCACGACGAAGACATAAATTCAATAGTGGCTGCTGAAAAATATGGTTTTATAGCCGGAGCATTGGCCGAAACATTCACACCGGGTAAAGTCGACGGAAAGCGTGCCACGCGTTTCCTTGATGCTGTGGCAACAAATAAGCTGGTTGGTTTTCCGGTATTTTTCGCCATAATGTTCTTCATTTTCTGGCTGACTTTTGTTCTGGGACAGTATCCTGTTTCATGGATTGAAAATGCAGTTGCGTGGATAAGCCGTACGCTGAATCTGGTCATGTCGCCGGGTCCGCTCAAAGATCTTGTCGCCGACGGGATAGTAGGAGGAGTAGGCGGAGTTATAGTATTCCTGCCAAATATACTGATATTGTATTTTTGCATCTCGTTCATGGAAGATTCCGGTTACATGGCCCGGGCCGCGTTCATAATGGACAAGGTCATGCATCGCATAGGCTTGCATGGGAAGTCTTTCATACCGCTAATAATGGGTTTCGGATGCAATGTGCCTGCAATTATGGCGTCAAGGGCGATCGAAAGCCGTTCCAGCCGTATAATCACCATATTGATAAATCCTTTCATGTCGTGTTCGGCGCGACTGCCGGTCTATGTGTTGCTTGTCGGAACGTTTTTCCCGACGCATGCCGCTCTGATCTTTATGGGGCTTTATATTCTCGGAATACTTGTGGCTATGCTGACGGCACGTTTGCTTAGACGTTTCCTTTTCAAAAAGGATGAAACGCCATTTGTCATGGAGCTACCGCCTTACCGGTTGCCGACACTAAGGGCATCGTTGCGTCATACATGGGAGAAAGGTAAGGAATATATAAGGAAGATGGGTGGTATCATACTGTTCGCCAGCATAGTCGTCTGGGCTTTGAATTATTTCCCCATGCACCGTCAGCAGTCTTATGAAGTTACGGTCGCAGAGAATATGGACGATGATATTATCGACCCGTCGCGCGATTCTTATCTGGAGATGATGGGCAAATTCATAAATCCGGTCATGAAACCTCTTGGCTTCAACTGGCGTGCCTCTGTGGCGGCATTGGCCGGTGTTCCTGCAAAAGAGATTGTGGTGTCCACTCTCGGAGTGCTCTACACGGGCGATGGAGCGGACGATTCGGAACGCCTTGGCGCGCGCCTGTCGTCGTCCACTGCCGGACGTCAGGGCTTCACACCTGCGGTGGCTTTGTCCTTCATGATATTCATTTTGCTTTATTGCCCGTGTCTGGCCACTGTCGCGGCTATCGCACGGGAAACGGGAACATGGTGGTACTCATTGTTCAGTATTGTGTATAATACTGCGGTGGCGTGGCTTATTGCATTCGCCGTTTACCGTATAGTACTCTTGCTCTGATTTTATTTATAGCCTTTTGAGCAAAATTGCGTTTGAGTTTGTTAGGAGAGTATAATTAATACTAATCCTGACAGCTAAGGTTCACTTCAATTCCTTACAGAGGCTATGAATAAGATATCATTGCGGATTATCTGCTTTATTTCACTTTTTGCTTTTGCGGCGGCTCCGCTTGCTCATGCCGGTTCTCTTTCGCCAATAGAGGCTCTGAACCGTGTTTACAACGGCAGGCATAAAGCTCCTGCCAGGCTTCCTTCAGCGCCATCGTTGTCGCTTGTCATGACAGAAGATATGCCGGGAAGAGCCGAAGCGGGATGTTATGTGTTCGCATGCCGCGATGGCCGGGGCTTTCTTGTTGTGAGCGCCGATGATGCCGTGTGTCCGCTGTTGGGATATTCGGCCACTGCATGTGTTGACGGTTCTTCTGTGCCGCCTGCCATGCGTTACTGGCTTAAAACGTATGCACGCGAAATTGAAGCGGCCGCATCAGAAGGACGGTCATACGTCGCATCTGCCGTTTCGCGGCGTGTGCGTCCTGCGATAGAACCGCTTGTGTCTACACGATGGAATCAGGATACCCCATATAATAATATGTGTCCAGATGTAGACGGGGCACGAGCTGTCACAGGATGTGTCGCCACGGCTCTTGCTCAGGTTATGCGCTATCATCGTTGGCCGCAGCAAGGGCATGGAGCGAACAGTTACATGCTTACCGACGGAACTGAGGTGTCGATGAACTTTGCCGACAGTTATTTCGAGTGGAACGAGATGCTCGATGACTATGCGCTTCAGGTGGCTACTCCGGCACAGAGTTCCGCTGTGGCTGAACTTATGTTTGCCTGCGGTGTTGCAGTCGACATGCAGTACACATCAATCGAGAGTGGCGCTCAAGTTCTTGATGTTCCGGTCGCCATGGTTAAATACTTTGACTATGATAAGGGAATACGCTATCTTTCGCGCGACTATTACGGTTTATATGACTGGGAGGATTTGATATATGACCAACTTGTCGAATTCGGCCCTGTGCAGTATTCCGGTCAGAGCAACGAGGGCGGACATTCTTTTGTGTGCGACGGTTATAGTTCCGACGGATATTTCCACTTCAACTGGGGCTGGGGCGGAATGAGCGACGGATATTTTCTCCTGACAGCCCTTGATCCTGAAGAGCAGGGTATAGGCGGCTCTATGTCAGGATTCAGTTATGATCAAAGTATCATAGCTAATGTCAGCCGACCGGCCGGAAGTGAAACAGTCGTTTATGAGAATATACTTTTCGACGGAGATTTTGCTGTGGGGCCGCGGCAGACCGATGCCGGTTCTGCTGTTACAGTTTCAGGATCTGTCGGTAATTTTTCAATAGATGCCGTTTCCGGTACACTTGGGATGAAAATAAAGTCTTCCATGCCGTTGGCCACACCGTTTTATGCCGAAGGTCCGGAAATCCGTGACATGAATCCGGGCGGGTTCCTGCGGGGATACCAGGTGTTTCTGCCTGGATATATTCCTGACGGTGAATATATTGTCAGTCCTGTTTTTCGCGGAGCATCCGGAGAATGGACTGATATTCCAGTGCGGATTTCCGATGCTTCTTCTGCGCGTATGAATGTTTCCGGAGGGATATGTACGTTTATCGATATTTCAGGAACAGAAGTTGAGATTCTGAATCTGAAAGCCCGGACTCCTTTTTATCTCGGTTGCGATTTTCGTATTACGGCAAAAGTCAGCAATCGGTCCGAGGAGGAATTTTACGGAGTTGTAAGTGCTGTTCTTGCAGAACCGGATACAGATACGCCTGTAGCTCTCGGCGGTAATTTTTCTCTCGATCTTCAAGGCGGACAAAGCGAGGATATAGAATATATTTCGGCATTCGAACGTTTTATTTCGGGACAAGAACCGGTCGCAGGAATTTACAAACTCTATTTTGTCGACACCGATACCGGTCGTATCCTCGGTGATGGAATCGAAGTTGAATTACACGCACGGCCCGGGAATGTGGTTGTTGCTGTTACAGGACTTACGCTTGCCGACGGACGAACGACTGATGTCGACAAGACGGAACTTTCTTTTAGCGCGACTGTCGATTGTACCGAAGGCTATTTCGGCGGAACTCTTACGGTAGCTATATTCCCTTATACGCAGGACAGCAGTGAGATGCGATCTATAGCCACATTCACTTCGGAGCCTTTGTTTGTCGAAGCCGGTGCTTCTGTGCGTATGACAGCCGGTGGAGATTTTGCCGAAGGCGAGGAGAACCGCACTTATATGGCTGCTGTTTTCGACGGACAGACTCAGATCAGTAATCCGCTGCTGTTCACACTCGCACGTGACAAGGTCGACGTACGAGGAGTCGAAAGCCGTGATGAAGTGCGACTTTATCCTAATCCGGTCGAAGGACTGCTTTATGTTGAATCAGGCAGCCGGGTATTAAGTCTTAGTGTATATTCGGCGGTAGGAGCCGTAGTGCTACATAATCGCGGAGAGTCCCAGATCGACATGTCATCGTTGCCGTCAGGCATCTATTTTATAGAAGTTAATACCGAAGGTGTCGGAAAGTCAATACGCCGTATCATAAAGAAATAAATCCGGAGGAATGTAGGGGCGGGAGCCGATGTGCCTGTCGTGGGCGCGGCTCCCGCTCCTGTATTTGAAACAACAGGACTATATTTCTCAATTTCTTTGTCTGATTAGGACGATTGTGTTAAATTTGTGGGATTTTTAAGCGTTTGATCGTTTTTATGAACGTAAGTTACTGGATTTCGCGTCGACTTCAGTTGCGTGGCGGTCCCGGCTCGGGCAGTTCGGCAGGGGCTGTCATTGCCGTGGCAGGGATAGCTTTGGCTCTCGTTGTGATGGAACTGACCATAGCTGTCGTGATAGGATTCAAGGAAGAGATCCGGCATAAACTCATGGGTTTCGACGCACAAGTGACGGTCTATCCCGCTTATGACCCGACTACCGGTTCAAGTGCGCATTCGATAGACAATTATGACAATTTACGTTCAATAATCAGTGAATCGACAGGATCTTCGGATATAAGGGCGGTGATCCGTCAGCCCGGGATACTGAAAACCGATAATGATTTTCAAGGCGTGATATTCATCGGCCAAAGTTGTGATGCTCCTTTTGAATTTGAACGCAGCAATATCACTGAAGGGTGTTGGCCTGATTATTGCTCTGTCGGTAGCGATGCCGATCTGGTGATTTCGCAGACGCTTGCACGTTCGCTGGGGCTTTCGGTAGGTGACAAACTTTTTTCGACGTTCATTATCGACGGAGAAGTGAAATTGCGGCGCAACCGTGTTGCCGCACTCTACAGTTCCAGTTTCGGTGAATACGACCGCAATGTAGTATACGCCTCTCTTAGAATGTTGCGACGTGTGTCAGGACTTGATTCATTGAGCTGTACGAGCATAGACGTGCGCGGGATAGCCGATTCCGACATAGCTGCCACGGCATCTGTCCTGCAGTCCGATCTGCTTGAGGCTTCAGCACGTCCCGATGGTCCGGGACTGCATCCCGTATCGTCGGTGATGGAGAGCGGAGCTTTGTATTTCAACTGGCTTGCACTGCTTGATACCAATGTGGTGGTGATATTTGTCTTAATGCTCTGTGTGGCTGCTTTTACGCTGATTTCAAGTCTGTTTATCCTTATTCTTGAGCGTGTGCGTACCATAGGAGTGCTTCGTGCTATAGGTGCCGACCGTCGTACGGTGGAGCGTGTGTTCATGTTCATGGCTATGCGTCTTGTGGCTATGGGTATGCTTTTGGGTAATCTGGCCGGTATCGCTTTAGTTTTGATTCAGCACTATACCAACGCGGTGCCGCTTGATCCCGAGATGTACTATCTGCGTTCGGTGCCGGCGGCTCTTGAGTGGGGATGGTTCCTGCTCCTTAATGTGGGCGTGGCGTTGGCAGCATGGCTTGTACTTGTGCTTCCGGCACGTCTTACGGCATCTGTCGACCCGGCCAGAGTGATGCATTACGAGTAATAAATTCCGAAGCGTCGCACATTTTTCCGATTCACTTGTTTTAAAGAAAGCAAATAATCCACCCGCGGAGCTGCTGCGCGGAGCAAATTCAATTTATTTGATTATCTTTGTCGGAGAAATAAAGTTAAATTTTTAATGAACGATTCATCCAAGCTTAAAGAACTTATAGTAGAAGGAATCCGCGACCGCAAGGGTCGCAAGATAACTGTGGTCGATATGGCCGATATCGACGAAGCCTCGGCTCGCAGTTTCATAATTGCAGAAGGCACATCCACAATGCATGTGGCCTCAATCGTCGAAAGCGTGGCGGATTATGTGCGCATACATTCCGGCATAAAGCCATTCAATGCCGACGGAAACGACGGTTCGGAATGGATTGTACTTGATTACGGCGACATCTGGGCACATATCTTTCTGCCGGAAGCACGTATGCGATATAATCTCGAGGATCTGTGGGCTGATGCTGTAATAAGTGAATTGCCCGATTTGGATTAATCATTCCACACCAATAACAGAAAACAACAATGCCTATTTCTCCGAATATCAATAACGGAAAAAATAAGAACCCGTTCAAGTTCAGCCTCTGGTGGATGTATGCCATCGTCTTTTTTGTGCTTGGCGGCATACTTTATTTTGATAATGACACCGTCAACAAAGAGGTGCTTTATTCCGATTTCGAACGCTATGTCGAGGTCGACCACGGTATACGTAAAATAGTTGTCTATCCTGACAAACGCGAAGTTCAGGGCTTCCTGACCGATTCGCTGGCTTCCGTGCTCTTCCGGGGTACTAATTATGCCTCGGACAGGGGTGTCGACGCTACCGTAACTGCCAATATCCCATCGGCCGACCAGTTGACGGAAAAAATTGATAAATGGCGTGAATCCGGAGCTTTCACCGGCGACTACAAGGTGGAAAATTCCGGTAATTTCACACATCTTATCTATGGCATTCTGCCTCTGGTGCTTATGGTTGTGTTCTGGATATATCTTATGCGGCGAATGTCGGGCGGTGGTTCGGCCGGTCCCGGTGGAGGTGTATTCAGTGTCGGCAAATCGAAAGCAATGCTTTTCGATAAAAATAATTCCGATAAAGTTACGTTCAAGGATGTCGCCGGTCTGAGTGAGGCCAAGACGGAAATTGAGGAAATCGTCGAATTTCTGAAAAATCCTGATCGCTATACAAATCTTGGCGGTAAAATACCAAAGGGAGCCTTGCTTGTAGGACCTCCCGGAACAGGTAAGACCCTTCTTGCCAAGGCAGTTGCCGGCGAAGCCGATGTGCCGTTTTTCTCCATGTCGGGAAGTGATTTTGTCGAGATGTTTGTCGGTGTCGGAGCCTCGCGTGTACGCGACCTCTTCCGTCAGGCCAAGGAAAAAGCTCCATGTATAGTATTCATAGACGAAATCGACGCCGTCGGTCGGGCACGTAGCCGCAATGCAGGCATGGGATCGAACGACGAACGTGAAAATACCCTAAACCAGCTGCTTACAGAGATGGATGGTTTCGGCAGCAACAGCGGCGTGATTATTCTTGCCGCTACTAACCGCGCCGACATACTCGACAAAGCTCTGCTGCGCGCCGGGCGTTTCGACCGTCAGATTTACGTCGATCTGCCGGATCTTCCCGACCGTGTCGCCATCTTTAAAGTGCACTTGCGCAAGGTGAAGACTGCTCCTGATCTTGATATTGACCTTCTTGCGCGCCAGACTCCCGGATTTTCAGGAGCTGACATAGCCAACGTCTGCAATGAGGCTGCGCTGATTGCAGCCCGTCACAATAAAGAATTTGTCAGCAAGGACGATTTCTCGGCAGCTGTCGACCGAATTATCGGCGGTCTTGAAAAACGTTCCAAGATAACTACCGACGAAGAGAAGCGGGCAATCGCCATACACGAGGCCGGACATGCTACCGTGTCATGGCATCTGCGCTATGCCAACCCGTTGGTCAAAGTAACTATCGTACCTCGCGGCAAGGCTCTTGGTGCGGCATGGTATCTGCCGGAAGAACGACAGATAACGGCATCCGATGTATTACTCGACGACATCTGTGCCACTCTTGGCGGTCGTGCGGCCGAAGAATTGTTCCTCAACCGGGTATCCACCGGTGCCGCGAACGACCTGGAGCGCGTCACCAAGCAGGCCTATGCCATGGTGGTTTACTATGGAATGAGCGATCGTCTGCCGAATCTATGCTACTACGATTCCTCCGGTCAGGACAGCATTTTCACAAAACCGTACAGTAACGAGCGCGCCAAAATCATCGATGAAGAAGTGTCGCGTATCATCAACGAGCAGTACGAACGAGCCAAGACCATCCTTCGCGAGCATGCCGAAGGCCATGGACGCCTTGCCGACACGCTGATCAACCGTGAGGTAATTTTCACCGAAGATGTCATCACTATTTTCGGCCCGCGCAAGTGGGCGTCGCGTACCGATGAGATTCTCAAAGCCAACGAGTCGCAGACGCTTCCGCCTCCCATCACCGATGTTGAGGCCGCCGAGGTGTCGTCATCGGTAATTGACGCTGATGCCGATGAAAAAGAACAATCAGAATCCTCTAAAGAATCATAAAAGGTAATTAAAGGCTTTTTTGTCTTTGAACCGCCTGATAATGCGTTATATCAGTACAAACAGTCCCGGGACTTCCGTTTCTCTCAGCGAAGCCACATGCCGCTGTGTCGCTTCTGACGGCGGCTTATTCATGCCGGAATATGTGCCGGTAGTGCCCAAGGCATTTTTCAACAATTTCGAGGAGATGAGTATACGCGACATAGCCTATGTCGTGGCTACAACCTTTTTCGGCGATGATATAAATCCGGAATTGCTGAAAGGTATTGTGGACTATGCTTTCGTTGCCGATGCGCCGTTGGTCGAGCTTTCTCCCGATAATTATGTACTCGAACTCTTCCATGGACCGACTCTGACGTTCAAGGATTATGGAGCACGTTTCATGTCAGGATTTCTGGATGTTGCCGCTGCCGTCGACGGACGCCGCCGATGTGTCATAACCGCCTCTACAGGAAATACCGCTGCTGCTGTGGCTAATGCCGCTGTAGGAATGAAAGATGTCGATATATTCATACTTTTTCCACATGGCAAGCTCAGTCGTATGGCAGAGGCTCAGTTCACTACTTTGGGGCGCAACATACACCCTATAGAGGTGAATGCCGGAATAGATGAATGTAAAAGCCTTGTCGGCGAGGCTATTGCCGCAAGCGATTCGATAGAGGATTATTGTCTTATAGGAGCCAATTCAATCAATATAGCCCGCCTTTTGCCGCAGATTGTGTTTTATTATTATGCTTGTTCGCGGCTGCGCAAAAAAGGGCACAGGCATGTGGCGTCAACACGTTTTGCCATCCCTTGCGGCAATATGGGGAATCTGGTGGCCGCTGAGCTTGCGCGCCGTACCGGGCTGCAGACAGGGCGTATCATTGCCGCCTGTGCGGCCGACAACAGCGCTGTAGCAGGCGAATGGCAGGGCGGCGGGCATCCTGCCGTAAGCCTGGCTCCCTCAATGTCCATGCGTGATTCATCCAACTATGCCCGTTTGCTTCATCTCTACGGAGGCAACAGGGAAGACATGGTGCGTGATATGGAATTTTTCGGTGTGGACGATGCCGATATAATCCGTACTATAAATTATGTACGCGACCGTTATGGCTATACATTCGATGCACATGGTGCAGCGGCATACGCCGCACGCCTGCAGGCTCTTGGCGGTGACGTATCGGCAGGAGTACCTGTTGTAACTCTTGCCACGGGGCATCCGGCCAAACTTCTCGACACCATGACCGCCATTACGGGGGCTTCGGTCGAAATGCCGGAAAAACTTGCATGTTTCATTAATGCACGACGCGTACCTGTACATAAAATTCCGCCTACTATGCCCGCTTTGCGTAAAGCAATAAGCAAGGCACTGCATTCCAACGACAACAGATAATTCCTTAACCCTTTTAAATAAAACTGAAATGGCAAACAAACGTAATCTTAAGAAGCTGATCCGACGAGTGTGCGGAGAAATCGCGGCTGAAGCGATTATCGCTTATCAGACCATACCTTCCATGTCATCCGAAACAGTCGGACAGATTCTGGGTGATGTGGCCGAACTGCAGTGTGAAACTTTGTCACGCATAAGCTTTTCTTTCGACAAATCACGGGCTGACTTCGAGAACGGAGCCGCCTATCGTGCTGCACGCCGCCGTTACAATGCCGCCGCTTTCGCACGCCTGAGAACTGATTTCACCGAGGGTGTGAACAAAGTGTTGAAGGAACTTAACGCCGCCATTCCCGCCGAAGTAAGGGAAGCCAACAAGCAATGAACCTCGCGGGTCTTATTCTGAAGATGTTCGGCTGGAAAGTCGAGATCACAGTGCCGGACTATGAAAAGGCCCTGATATGCGTGGCGCCACATACAAGCAACTGGGATTTTATAATCGGAAAACTTGCCTACGCCTCTGTCGGGCGTAAGGCAGGGTTTCTGATGAAAGAAGACTGGTTTTTCTGGCCTTTGGGTCCTGTGTTTCGCAGTATAGGAGGCATACCCGTACCTCGGCGCCGTAAGAGCGGGTCGCTGACCGAAACGATAATAGAGAAATTCAGAACAACAAATAGTCTTGTTCTGGCCATAACTCCGGAAGGTACGCGCAGCCGCAATACCGACTGGCATACGGGCTTTCTGCATATAGCCCGTGAAGCCGATGTGCCCTTGTTGCTGGGAGCTATAGATTTCGCCGACAAACGGGTGCTCATATCAAGACGTTTTCTACTCTCAGGCGACATTGCCGCCGACATGGCTGCCATAAAACGCTATTACCGGCCTTTTAAAGGCAAACATCCGGAAAAGTTCGCAACCGAATAAAGATATGGATACTTACGATATTTTTCGTGTCGCATCCGCGCCTCTCGATATAGTATGGGCTGATCGTGATGCCAATCTTGCCGCTGTCGACGCCATTGTGGACAAGGTGGAGGATGGTACTGATCTGCTTGTGCTTCCTGAACTCTTTTCCACCGGCTACGTCAACGATCCCCAGCTCCTTGCCGATATAGCTGAAACCAATACGGGCCGTACTGTGGATCGTCTGAAAGAATGGGCGTCACGCCGCAGTATTGCCATTGCCGGCAGCTTTCTGGCACGCACTGCCCACCGCTATTATAATCGTGCTTTTTTTATCGAACCGTCGGGAGAAGAAACGTACTACGACAAACGCCATCTTTTCTCTCTCAGCGATGAGGCAAAGGTCTACGCACAGGGCGTGACCAACAAACCCATAATTCGTTTCCGCGGATGGAACATATCCATGATTGTGTGCTACGACCTGCGTTTTCCGGTATGGTGTCGCAGCATACGCAATTCCTACGACTTGCTCCTTGTGCCGTCTAATTGGCCGCAGGCACGCGGATATGCTTTCGAGCATCTGCTGATAGCCCGTGCTATCGAGAATCAGGCGGCTGTGGTAGGCGCAAACCGCGGCGGCGAGGACGAATATGGGAAATACGACGGCCTGTCGTATATTTTCGACTCCAACGGTAAACCTGTCGCGCGCCGCGACGAACGCACCGGCCTGTTATATGCTGAGTTGAACCGTGGTCGCTTGCGCACACAGCGCGAGCGTTTCCCCGTTGTCTACGATGCCGACGAATTCCGGCTTACAGCTCCGGAGCTATAGGGAATGATACTGCAACCGTTCCCGGCGGATTGCGCGGCAATAATGGTTTGATGCGATGGATTTCAGGGGTATTTTTTTGAAAATTCGGTAAAAGGACTTACCTTTGTCAGTATAACGTGCGGGTTATGGATCCGACCATTCCCGACGTGCCTTAAATCGTTTCGTAAACAGAATTTATACTTATAATTTTTTTAGATTCCACGCTATCAAGTTATGGCAGAAAAAAAAGAAAAATTGTTCGACCAGTTCCCGGGCGTCAGCTATGAGGAATGGCGGGCAAAGGTTGAAGCGGACCTGAAGGGCGCCGATTTCAACAAGAAACTGGTGTGGCGCACCAATGAGGGTTTCAACGTTGAACCTATCTATCGCGCCGAGGACATTGCCTCCTTCAAAACTACGGAAAGCTTGCCGGGGCAGTTTCCCTACGTCCGCGGCACACGTGCCGACAATGACTGGCTGCATCGCCAGAACATCATCGCCGACAGTGCAGCCGAAGCCAATGCCATCGCTCTCGATGTGCTCGGCAAGGGCATCAATTCTCTCGGTTTTAAGGTGGCCGACGCCGCAGATGTGGCAGTGCTGCTTAAAGGCATAGATCTTGCTGCTGTCGAGATCAATCTTAACTGCTGTCCTTCGAAAGCAGTAGAAGTGGCTCACGCTCTTGTGGCTTGCGTCAAGGAGCAGGGTGCTACAGACTCATTCCGCGGTTCTGTGGAATACAATCCTCTGCGTCGTGCGTTGCGCCATGGCGATACAGCTGTCGACACAGCCGCAATCGCCGGGCAGGCCTGCGAACTTCTCGATGCCGTCGCCGAAGTCAAAGGAATACGCTGCCTCGACGTGGCTTCCGTAATTCTGGCGAATGGCGGAGCTTTCATTTATCAGGAACTCGGTTATGCCCTGAGCTGGGGTTCGGCGTGGATGACCATGCTTACCGAAGCCGGACGCAAGGCTGAAGAAGTGGCCGCCCGCATCAAGTTTGACATGTGTGTGTCGTCGAACTTCTTTATGGAAATCGCCAAATTCCGTGCCGCCCGCATGCTGTGGGCGCAGATTGTAGAGCAGTACAAGCCTGCTTGCGACTGCGCTGCCAAGATGATGGTATGCGCTACGACATCCACATTCAACCAGACCATTTACGATGCCCATGTGAACCTTCTGCGCAGCCAGACCGAGGCATTCTCGGCATGTGTGGCAGGCGTCGATTCCATGGTGGTGACACCTTTCGATGCACCCTATAAGCGTCCGGATGCGTTCTCCGAGCGTATCGCCCGCAACCAGCAGTTCCTGCTCAAGGAAGAAAGCCACATGGACAAGGTCGTCGACCCTGCCGGCGGTTCCTACTACGTCGAAACGCTGACTGTGAATCTTGCCCGCGAAGGCTGGAAACTATTCCTCGAAAGCGAGGAACAGGGCGGATTCTTCGCTGTCGTTGCAGAAGGCAAGGTGCAGGATGCCGTTAACGCTTCCAATGCCAAGCGCCATACCGATGTGGCACGTCGCAAAGAAGTGCTGCTCGGCACAAACCAGTTCCCGAATATCAACGAAATGGCTGCGGACAAAATATCTCAGACCAGTTGCGGTTGCAAATGCGGCTGTGGTGTCGAAAAAGGTCCGCATGCACTGTCGATGAAGCGTGCCGCTTCCGATTTTGAAGCTTTGCGTCTGGCTACCGAAGCCTCCGCGAAACGCCCCAAAGTGTTCATGCTTACTATAGGCAACCTTGCCATGCGTCTGGCACGAGCGCAATTCTCTACAAACTTCTTTGGCTGTGCCGGTTATGAGATCATTGATAACCTCGGTTTCGATACAGTAGAGGAGGGTGTCGATGCAGCTCTTGCCAAGGGGGCGGATGTAGTCGTGCTCTGTTCGTCCGACGACGAATACGCCGAACTGGCTCCCGCAGCCTACCGTTACCTTGCCGGCCGCGCCGAATTTGTTGTGGCAGGTGCTCCGGTTTGCATGGAAGCACTTCAGGCCGAAGGCATCACCAACTTCGTGCACGTACGTTGCAATGTGCTCGAAACACTCCAAGCATTCAACGCCAAACTTCTTAAATAACACGGTTACAACAGCTATGAAACCCGATTTCAAGACAATCGACATAAGCGCCGCCGCTGCCGGCGCCCAATCCTCCGCCGCGGTAACCGCCACGGAAGACTGGCTCACTCCCGAACTTATCCCCGTAAAATCAGTCTACACCAAGGAAGACCTCGAAGGTCTGGAACATCTGAACTATGTGTCGGGTATTCCTCCGTTCCTTCGTGGCCCGTACAGCGCCATGTATCCTTTGCGTCCCTGGACAATCCGTCAGTACGCCGGATTCTCGACGGCCGCCGAATCCAACGCTTTCTACCGCCGCAACCTTGCATCAGGTCAGAAAGGTCTTTCGGTGGCATTCGACCTTGCAACTCACCGAGGCTATGACGCCGACCATTCCCGTGTTGTAGGCGACGTAGGCAAGGCGGGTGTGTCCATCTGCTCGCTCGACGACATGAAAGTTCTTTTCGACGGTATCCCCTTGAACAAGATGTCCGTGTCGATGACAATGAACGGTGCCGTTCTTCCCGTACTCGCATTCTACATCAATGCCGGACTGGAACAGGGTGCCAAACTCGAAGAGATGGCAGGTACAATTCAGAACGACATTCTGAAAGAATTCATGGTGCGCAACACCTATATATATCCGCCGGAGTTCTCGATGCGTATTATCGCCGATATTTTCGAGTATACATCGCAGAATATGCCCAAGTTCAACTCGATTTCCATATCAGGCTACCACATGCAGGAAGCCGGTGCTACATGCGACATCGAACTTGCCTACACTCTGGCCGACGGACTCGAATATCTGCGTGCCGGTGTCAATGCCGGTATGGATATCGACGCTTTCGCTCCGCGCCTGTCTTTCTTCTGGGCAATAGGCATGAATTACTTTATGGAAGTGGCTAAGATGCGTGCCGCTCGTATGCTCTGGGCCAAGATCGTCAAGCAGTTCAACCCCAAGAACCCCAAGTCGCTGGCCCTGCGTACACACTCGCAGACATCCGGATGGTCGCTGACAGAGCAGGATCCGTTCAACAATGTCGGACGTACCTGTATCGAAGCCATGGGCGCCGCTCTCGGACATACCCAGTCGCTTCACACCAACGCTCTTGACGAAGCTATCGCCCTGCCAACTGATTTCTCTGCGCGTATTGCCCGTAATACCCAGATATATATCCAGGAGGAAACTCAGGTTACCCGCGAAATCGACCCATGGGGCGGTTCTTACTATGTCGAGGCTCTTACCAACGAGATCGCACACCGCGCATGGGAGCACATCCAGGAAATCGAGAAACTCGGCGGAATGGCCAAGGCTATCGAAACAGGACTTCCCAAGCTGCGCATCGAGGAAGCTGCTGCCCGCACACAGGCGCGCATCGACTCCGGTCGTCAGACAATCGTAGGTATCAACAAGTATCGACTTGACCACGAGGATCCTATCGATATCCTTGAAATCGATAATACAGAGGTGCGCAAGGAACAGATAGAACGTCTTAACGACGTGAAGGCTCACCGCGACGAAGCCAAGGTGAAAGAAGCTCTTGCCGCCATTACCGAATGCGTGCGCACCAAGCAGGGCAATCTGCTCGATCTGGCTGTGAAAGCTGCCGGTCTGCGTGCCACACTTGGTGAAATTTCCGACGCCTGCGAAGAAGTAGTAGGACGTTATAAAGCAGTAATCAGAACAATTTCAGGCGTGTACTCGAACGAAACAAAAGAAGATCCGGATTTCCTGCGCGCTCGTCAGATGTGCGAGGATTTTGCAAAGCGCGAAGGCCGCCAGCCTCGTATCATGATTGCCAAGATGGGGCAGGACGGTCACGACCGTGGTGCCAAAGTAGTAGCTACCGGCTATGCCGACTGCGGTTTCGACGTTGACATGGGTCCGCTTTTCCAGACTCCTGCCGAGGCTGCTCGCCAGGCTGTGGAGAATGACGTGCACATTCTCGGTGTATCGTCGCTGGCTGCGGGACACAAGACTCTTGTTCCTCAGGTCATCGAAGAACTTCGCAAACTCGGCCGCGAGGATATCATGGTGACAGCCGGCGGTGTTATTCCAGCTCAGGACTATGACTTCCTTTACAAAGCCGGTGTAGCCGCTATCTTCGGTCCCGGTACGCGTATTCCGGCATCTGCAATCAAGATGCTTGAAATTCTCAACGAAGAATAACAAACTCAACATTCCCTCCGGATCCTGCCGACTTCCCATTAAGGCAGGATCCATATATCCCGAAACCGGCGTCTGTCGTGATGACAGGCGCCGGTTTTCAGTCGATAAAAAAAGCCGCGCAAGTGCGCGGCTTTTAATCTATATCTATGTTTTTCTTATAGTTGTGTAGCGGGGTCGATATTGGCGGCCTCGATGTCCTTGAAGTAGCGGTATGTGCTTACTTTCAGTTCGGCGCAAGCGTCCTCGTCGGCTACGATAAGAGCCTTGGGGTGCATCTGCAGGGCGGAGAGAGTCCACATTTGGGAGATGCCGCCTTCTACGCCGTGATGCAGCGCGCGGGCTTTGTTGTAGCCGTTGACGATGATCAGTACGCTGCGGGCGTCCATCACAGTGCCCACACCGACTGTCAGCGCTGTCTTGGGAACCTGATTCACGTCGCCGTCGAAGAAACGCGAGTTGGCGATTATGGTGTCCTGGGTGAGGGTTTTCATGCGTGTGCGCGAACGCAGGGATGATCCGGGTTCGTTGAACGCGATGTGACCGTCGGGTCCTACTCCGCCGAGGAAGAGGTCGATACCGCCGTAGGATGCTATCTTTTCTTCATAGCGGCGGCATTCTTCTGCGGGATCGGCAGCGTTTCCGTTGAGGATGTTGACGTTTTCGGCAGGGATGTCGATATGGCTGAAAAAGTTGTTCCACATGAAGCTGTAGTAGCTTTCCTTGTGTTCGCGGGGCAGTCCGCAATATTCATCCATGTTGAAAGTCACTACGTTGCGGAACGATACTTTGCCCTCTTTGTTGAGCTTAATCAGTTCGCGGTACATTCCAAGGGGTGAGCTGCCTGTGGGGCATCCGAGGATGAAGGGGTGTTCTGCCGTGGGGTTTGCTTCGTTGATGCGGGCGGCCACGTAGTTGGCGACCCAGCGGGAAACGTCGCTGTAGTCTTTTTCGATAATAAGTCGCATAACGTAAAAGGTTAATTAAAAGATTAATAAGTGACGTGGATTTATAAATTTAAAAACACGACCCGGAAAAATCATGTTTCCGGGTCGTGTTTTTGTTTTTTCAGAAGAGCCAGGCGGCTGTTACTGTCCAATAGTTATTCTTGCCGTCGATTTCAGTGCCTTGATAGCTGCTTACTTTCTCGACAACGTTGGTCATGCCAAGACCGTATGACGCACCGATCTGCAGATGCGAGAACAGTTGTACGCCAAGACCGAAGTTCCAGGCGATGTCTACGCTCTTGTTCTTGTAAGCATCTGTTATCGCTTTCTTGGAGCAGAGGAATGCGAAACTTGGGCCGGTGAATACGTAAGGGGTGAATACTTTGCCGATAAGGGGCAGATTGAGTTTGTATTTGAGGTTTACGGGGATTTCGATGTAGTCGCGGCTACGGAATTTCTTGTCGGTTAGCACGCCGATTATTTCCTGGCTGTCGCTGTTTGAGGTCGCGCCCTGAATGTTACGGTGTACGTACATGACAGAGGCATCGAAACCGACGTTGATGATAGGCACAGTGAATTCCACCTGTACACCGCCTGTGAAGCCGGCGCGGTTTTCGGAATCGAAAATTTCTTTGTTGAAGCGCATCGAGTTCACCTCCATGCCCACTCTCGGACCGATTGCGAACTGAGCTGAAGCTGTGCCTGCGGTTGCGATTATGGCAACAATGGCAAACAGAATTCGTTTTGCGATGTTCATAGCGTTCTATTTTATTATGGTTGAATATATTGATCTTTTATTGTACAGAGTCAGAGCCGCGAGGCTTTTTCGTCGGCAAAGTTAGTGCTTTTTTTGAGTAAATTGACTTTAATGTGAAAATTCTTTTAAAAAATCCACGGTGTTATTTAATTAAGGGCGAAAAATATTATTTTTGTGGAATATGACACAGGACGAACGCATAGCAATAGAAGAAAAGGTTGTGGAGATGCTCCGCACCGTTTATGACCCCGAGATACCTGTCGATATCTACAGCCTCGGACTTGTATATCGTATTGAACTTTCGGATGAAGGTGAGCTTACGGTCGATATGACTCTTACCGCGCCCAACTGTCCTATGGCGGACTTTATAATGGAGGATGTCAGGATGAAGCTCGAATCGATAGACGGTGTAAGTGCTGTCAATGTCAATATAGTATTCGAGCCTGAATGGACTCAGGACATGATGAGTGAAGAAGCCAAGCTTGAACTTGGTCTGCTTTGAAAACTGGCCGGGAGTGGAGAAGCGTCGTAATACATATTTTATAAGCGATCTGCATCTGGGGGCACGATATGTCGCCGACCGTCGCGCACAGGAAAAGCGAGTGGTGTCTTTCCTGCGCTCTATCGCCGGAGATG
>Ga0209064_1000623_pt1 | contig 75301 bp, 68 predicted proteins | sample Inofromicrocosms_FD_187498 | JGI IMG/M metagenome (GOLD analysis project Ga0209064, IMG submission 187498) | Mouse cecum microbial communities from Vienna, Austria - Inoculum for glucosamine and mucus D2O microcosms (SPAdes) (version 2) | ecosystem: Host-associated > Mammals > Digestive system >...
GCAGGCTTTACTGTTTTTGGTTCTTGTTCTTTCTGAATTTCCCTCTTGCCTTTTCAGGCTGCCCGTTAACGGGCTTCTTCTTTAAAGGATTTTCAGGGTTGCATTGCTGTTCATTTGCCAAGGTTCAAACCATTTTATCACGTTCTTTTCTTCTTTGCTAAAAAGCACCTTCGCCACTTCATGTCCGTCTGGCCACGGAATTTCCTATAAGGCAAAAAAGAACTTTTATTATAATGATAAAACGGAACGGAGAAGGAGGGATTTGAACCCTCGCGCCGCTATTAACGACCTGCACCCTTTCCAGGGGTGTCCCTTCAGCCATCTTGGGTACTTCTCCAAACGCTGATAATACTTACCGTATTACATTATGTTCTATGAAATAAATCTTCCGGAGAAGGTATCTCCAGCGGAGAGGGTGGGATTCGAACCCACGCGCCCTTGCGGACAAACGGTTTTCAAGACCGCCTCGTTATGACCACTTCGATACCCCTCCATGTCGGTGCGCTGTCATCTGTAGACACATGGCACTTATGAAGTGCTGCCGCCTAACAATTCATATATTTATGAATCTGAAATGCTGTCTGTAAAACTGCATTCCTCAGCAGCGCAAGGATTATTCTAGCAAAAAATATGTAAGGTGTCAACTACTTTTTTCACTTTTTTATTTTTTTATTTTTTTCCCCATTTCTATGGGTGAAATCCATCCTTCAACAGCACATCGGCCAGCTGCAGATCCTCTGGTGTTGTAATTTTAATGTTGCTATAACTTCCCTCTATTAACTTCACTTTTTGTCCGATAAGAGTCTCTACCACCATAGCGTCATCTGTAATCTTAATGGATTTTTGCAGCAGTTCCCTTTCTTTCTCTATCAATAAGGAATATCCCCTCTTTATTAAATCATAGGAAAACACCTGTGGAGTTTGTATCGTCCAAACTGTGTCCCGGTTAGGTGTATCCTTTGCAAATCCTTCACCATCTGCAATTTTAACAGTATCTTTCGCAGGCACCCCTATGACACATGCGTCATATTGTATGACACATCTGTAGGCGCGCTCTAACATATCCGCTGTCACAAATGGGCGTGCCCCATCATGGATAAAAATATAATCACAATCTGCTGCTTTGATTCCTTCATAAACGGAATGGTATCTTTCTTTTCCTCCGGCTACGATTTTCGTCACTTTACTGAAACCATATTTTTCTACTACATTTTTGCTGCAATATTCTATTTCATCCTTGGAAGCCACCAATATAATTTCATCAATAAAGCTATCCTGAAATGTTTTTAATGCATAATAGATAACCGGCTTATCCCCAAGTTCCAGATATTGTTTGGGAGTCTGGCTATGCATCCGTTTTCCTTGGCCGGCAGCCAGAACAATTGCTGTGCAGCGCCTTTTTCCCTTTCGGCTTTCTTCCATAATGTGTAACCATACCCTTTCTTACACTGATTCGCCCAATTTTAAATTAGGCACTGCATTCAAGTCCAGCCCATGCCGAACACCTTTTCTGTATTCATAATAGCCGGCAGTACCTATCATAGCAGCATTGTCTGTACATAGCATAGGCGAAGGATAGTAAAAGTCAATTCCGTTTTTTTCACATTCCGTTTCAAAAGCCTTTCTAAGAGAAGAATTGGATGCTACGCCTCCGGCAATGGCGAACTTATTAAACCCGTATTCCTTCACCGCATGAATGGAATGCTCCACCAGCACATCCACCACCGCTTTCTGGAAAGAAGCGGCCACATCTGCCTGGTTCACACTTTCCCCTTTCATTTCACAAGTATTTAGATAATTCAAAACGGCGGATTTCAGACCGCTGAAGCTGAAATCATATTCCGCCCCCACCACCTTGGCCCTGGGAAAATGCACCGCATCCGGGTTTCCTTCTTTAGATACCTTATCTATCTTAGGGCCTCCCGGATACCCCAGGCCAATCGCCCTGGCCACCTTGTCGAAGGCCTCTCCAGCCGCATCATCCCTGGTCTTTCCGATAATTTCATATTCGCCGTAATCTTTCACCACAACCAAATGAGAATGCCCGCCGGATACCACGAGACAAACAAAAGGCGGTTCCAGATTTTTATTTTCAATAAAATTAGCGCTGATGTGCCCTTCTATATGATGTACCCCAATCAGCGGAATCCCCGATGCAAAGCTTATCGCCTTCGCAGCAGAAACCCCCACCAGCAGCGCCCCTACCAGGCCAGGCCCATAAGTCACGGCAATGGCACTCATATCCTGCAGTTCTTTTCCTGCATCCACAAGCGCCTGCTTTATGACCTGATTGATTTTTTCTATATGCTTTCTGGAAGCAATTTCAGGCACCACCCCGCCATAAACCGTGTGCAGTGCAATTTGAGAGTATATTACATTGGACAGTATTTCCCGCCCATTTTTTACTACAGCCGCTGCCGTCTCGTCACACGAGCTTTCGATTGCCAATATCAATATATCATCTTTCTTATCCAACATGTTCCCATTCCTATTCTTCTACCAGCTTCCAGCCATAAATCTTCCAACGGCCATTTTCATCTTTTCTCAAAAGAAACTGTTCTACCGTATTGATGATATCGGTTCCCTTCCTGATATTAAAATTACAATACAGTTTTGCCCAGTCATACCCGTCCTGGCTAAAATAGTCCACATCTGTACTGCTTGGAAGGCTATAACTGGATATCACATTTTCGCTCATAGAAAGGATATCTAATTTCAGGTTTTCCAGATATTCTTCCTCTGTTTGGTTTTCCACCAGTTCACTGTCATAAATTTTCTGTATCTGCCTGCCCAGTTCCTCAATTTCCTCTTCCGTATGTTCTTCATTATAAAAACACTGGGTAATATCACAATAATATTTCACCACTTCCTTCGGTGACGGGGGATAATTGCTTTCCAGGTTTCTCATCAGTACCTGCTGCGATTTTGTAACCTTTGTTTCCTCTTCGCTCCCCGCACTGCTTTTATGGGCCAGATAGTAGTAAAATCCTACAAGCATAACTCCCAAAATACAAACTGCCACAACCACCCTTATGGTTCCATTCCCTTTTTTCTTCCCGCTTTTTGCCATAACCCTACTCCTCTTCAAACATAAGCTCTGCGCTTTTCCCATCCTTGCCCGCTTCGGCCTGAGGAAAAATCTTTTTCACATCCTTCATGAAGTCCTCGGGGCGGATAAGGGAAGGGCTGTAATGGGTCAGCCACATTTTCGCCACATCTGCCTTTTTCGCCAGTTCTGCGGCTTCATGGAACATCATATGCTTATATTCTTTCGCTTTTTCCTTCTTCTCCGGCTCCCCGTACATTCCTTCGCAGATAAAAAGATCCGCACCTGCCGCATTCCTCACAATACTTTCCGTAGGCCTGGTGTCCGTACAGTAAGTAACTTTTAACCCTTTTCTCGCCTCCCCCAAAACCATGTCCGGAGTGTAAATTTTCCCATCCAGTTCCACGTTTTCCCCCTTCTGGAGACGATTCCAGTATCTGCGCTCTATTCCAAGCTGCATTGCTTTATCCACCTGAAACTTTCCAATACGGTCAACCACTATATTATATCCATAGCATACCACATTATGGTTTACACGGAAAGCTTCTATCCTAAAATCGTCAAATTCGAAACATTGCTCCGTTTCTGTAATTTCCCGGCATTCTATATCAAACGGAAGTTCCGGGGCAATCACCCGCAAAGCCGACACCACCCTTGTCAGCCCTTTCGGCCCCACTAAAAGAAGCGGCTTAGTCCGTTCCGCATTCCCCATAGTAAGGAGCATCCCGGGCAGTCCGCTAATATGATCCGCATGATAATGGGTAAAACAGATAATGTCAATCGGCTTTGGGCTCCACCCTTTTTCCTTCATGGCAATCTGCGTGCCCTCCCCACAATCAATCAATATACTTTTTCCATGAATCCTGGCCATCAGGGAAGTCAGCCAGCGATGCGGCAGCGGCATCATCCCCCCTGTACCAAGCAAACAAATATCCAACATACGTATCCTCCCTATCCTTTCCTTCGCCGGATTTACTCCGGCAGGCTATTAGGCGGTCAATGCATCAATACGCTGGCCGCCCGGTATCTAAACCGATTACCCTGATTTAGCCCAAAGCCTGCAAGGCAGATAGGAAGGACAATTCCGGCAGCACTCTTTATAAAAGTTCCGTTGCCTCCCGTTTCTGTGCAGGTATCCTAAATCTGGCAATCATTTTATCATAGCATTCTTCACATAAATCAAAACTGTGAATCTGGCCATCCTTTTTGCTAAAATAACCGAAAACTGCATCCCCTTCAAAACAGCCTTCCTTTAAAATTCCATTTTCTACCAATAAATGTTTTCCGCATCCGTTACAAATAACAGATGTCAATTCATTACTGCTTTCTTCCAGATATTTACGCATAGTCTCATCCTCCCAAGATGTACTAAAGTGAGTCGCTATATCTGTTATTATACATGGCTATTCGCAGGAAAAACAGTGGTAATTGTTCCATCCATTGCCTGCCTTTTCCACATAATCAGGGCATCTTCCCTTTCCCCATTTTCCTGTAGTTTTTCATAAAAGCCCTTGCGGACCCCCTCTCCCCGGAAACCAAATTTCTCGTACAACCTTATGGCTGGAGCATTGCTGATGCGCACCTCCAGCGTAAAATCCCGAATGCCCAGCTTCCCGCCTTCCTGAAGGGTATGTTCCAGCAAGGCCGATGCCACCCCTTTTTGCCGATAACGGATGTCCACCGACACATTGGTAATTTCGCCTTCACCGGCTATATTCCTAAGGCCGCAGATTCCTATCAGACGCCCTCCTTCTTCTGCCACGTAATAATAGGCATAATCCAGGCGAAGTGTTTCCTCAAAATCATGCTCCGTCCACCCATCAGAAAAATTATCCGCCTCCAGTTCCGATGCCTGCCCTGTATCCGTCTCCCTCATTCTTCTTATAACTGCCATCCGCGGTAGTTCCTTCCTTTTACCTTATTTCGAGCCCTGCTTCTCTTCCCGCTCCCGCCTCTCCCTCTCCGCCTGGGAAGGACGCAGATAGATAGGCACATGATCCTGGGAAGAAACTTTTTTTCCTAAGCGGTAATACACTCCGCCCAGCGCTGCGATGGACGCCGCCCTTTGCCTGTTCATATGAGCCGGCGCAAAGCTATATCCAACCTTCATCAGGTTAGCCAATTTTTCTTGAAAAACGGGCACCCCGTCTCCTAAAAATATGACTTCATGGCCCATTTCATTCAGAATTCCTACAATTTCCTCTATGGGCACCGCGCACTGCCCCTTCACCGTCACCAGTTGATATCCGGCCCCGCTTCCCTCTTTCTCAAATTTATAAATTCCTGTATATACCTGCCCTCTACGCGCATCCATCATAGGGCATACATAGTCCCTAAACCCGTATATGTTATAGGCAAGCCCCTCCAAGGTTGGCACTTCTACCAACGGAATATCCAATGCCAGACCTAATCCTTTCGCTGTGGCGGAACCTATCCGCAGTCCTGTAAAAGACCCAGGCCCTGCCGCCAGAGCCACCGCATCCAAAGAAGCCACATCCAGATTGATCATCTTCCTTATTTCATCCATCATTGGCAGCAATGTCTGGGAATGAGTTTTCTTATGCTGGATATTATATTCCGCCGTTAAAATATCATCTTCCATCACCGCCACGGAAGCCACCAGCCCGGAGCTGTCCAATGCCAATATTTTCATCTTCTTCCCCATTCCTCCACTAATTCTATTCGCCCTGCCCTACGAATTCTTTCCAGAATCCTTGCCAGACACGGTTTCTCTTCTGCCTGTCTTCCAACCAAACCCTAACCGATTGTTATTTTCCTATAATCCAACCCTTTGCTCAAATCCTTGCTAATCGTTATTTTCCTGCAATTCTTTGGAAGAATCTCCTCAATCAAATTGGCCCATTCGATGAAGCATACACCATCTCCATAAAAATAATCTTCATAGCCGATTTCGTCCATCTCTTCCACACAACCGATACGGTAAACATCGAAATGGTAAAAAGGAAGCCGCCCTTCCTCATAAACCTGCAATATTGTAAAAGTAGGGCTGTTCACCGCTTCCTTAATCCCCAGCCCCTTTGCAACGCCTTGGGTAAAAACGGTTTTTCCCACTCCCAGATCACCCGTTAATGTATAGACTTCGCCGGGAACTGCCGCCTCACCTATCTGCTGTCCAAGCGCAAAGGTATCCTGTGCGCTGAAAGAATCCACTGTCATCTAGTTCCCCCACCCCCTGATGCTTACTTTTGACGGGGGCATATGCGTCGAAATCATTTCAATCACCCCTGGAGTCAGCTCCCCCAAATCCTGTTTTGGAAAAATAGATGCATTCACCCGGGAAGTGTATACAATCAAACTTTTTGGGGTAGAGACTGCTTTATACATATCCGTCCATTTCTGTGTCTGCACTTCCTCTCCCTGGGAAACCTCCATCCCTTCCTCTGTCAGCTTATAATGCAGGGGTTCTTTGAACGCCGGAGTATTCATCATTTGCTGTCTCGACTTTATGAATAGAGTCCAAGGCAGATAGGCCAATATCACCAAGCCTGCGATGAGAAATATGATTCCTCCCCTATAAAAAAAATAGACAATCATCAAGGCTCCTACGATTGTTCCAATAAGGCCGGAAGCGCTATAATAAGTGTGTCTTAACATATAATCATATAAAACATTTGCTGTAATCTTAACATCAAATTCCAGTTCCATAATATTGCACTCCGTTGCTATTTAGTTGCTGATACTGTTTCTGTTTCTGTTTCTGTTTCTGTTTCTGTTTCTGTTTCTGTTTCTGTTTCTGTTTCTGTTTCTGTTTCTGTTTCTGTTTCTGTTTCTGTTTCTGTTTCTGTTTCTGTTTCTGTTTCTGTTTCTGTTTCTGTTTCTGTTTCTGTTTCTATATTATTATACCGGAAATCTTTGAAAGTGCAAGGAAAATATACGAAAGGGATGATAGCTGGCAGCCGTTCAGCCCAGGACTTTAAGAAAAGTCCATACAAATGCGCAGATGTGATAAAGAATCCGGCCCTCTTGCCACAGAGAAACCGGAAGGCCAAACTGTTACAAGGCGGGCGTAAGACGAAATGAAAATTCATCTCTATAACCACCCGGGAAGTTGTGTGTCATCCCCAATTAGTAGGAACAATACAGCTTTCTGGCGGGCGGCGGCACGTCAAGAAATATATATGGAATTTTTAAAGAATCCCCTGGAGCGTGGGAGCGGTCAGCCTGTGACCTGCCCCACTTCCGGTATATGTTTGAGATTAAAATGGATTTCGATAGAAATGTGTCTTGTTTTGTCGCTGTCTATGGCTTCATGGACAACGATTTCTTTAATCAGGCGGTTTAGGATGGAAACGTCCAGTTCGGTGATGTACCGGTACTCCTGTATGGATTCCACCCACTGCCTTGCGTCCACGGCAAGCCGGTTTTGTGAGTGTTAGCGCAACTCATGCACATGCCATAATCGGAAAGAAACCAGAGCGACAAGACATTGTTTGCCGCTGCCAATCTTGTTATGCCGGCATCACATTCCGTTTTAAGCTGGTATAAGCCAGCAAAATATAGATTGCATAAATCAGGAAGAAAATCCCCAGCGAGATCGTCACAATAGCCAAAGGACTGCTCATTCCAACCATCACCCCTGGCTCAGGCGCACTGGCCAGATGAAGGATAAAAGGCACACCGATCAGCACCGGGGGAACGGCAGGCAGGACGTAGTAAATGGCGAACTGATTTCGCAGAGTCCTTGCCATCTCTCGCGGGTCCATGCCCAGCTTTTGCAGGAGCTGGAACTGCCGCCTGTACCGTTCTGTCTCGCTGAGCTGCTGGATGGTGAGGATGGTGGCGGCGGCCATGGTGAGGGCCAGGGCCAAGTAGAACAGGGGGAATGCGATGTCAGCGGTCCAGGCCGCCGCGTCTGACTTCTCCAGCGCTTTGACGCGGATGGTGTCATAGCTCCGCGTAAGATCCTGTTCCCCCAGTCTGTAGTGGATTTCGTATAGGCCGTCGAACTGCTCCGGTGTCACCGGCTGGGCCGTCTTCGCCGCATAGGCATAGTGATGCACCGGAAGGCCCTCCGCAACATCGTCCGGCACGACAAGAGTGAATTGTGTCCCATTGCTTGCGTTGTAGTCCTGCATCAGATGTTCTGTATGCACCCCGCCGAGGGTCAGTTGGGCGTTCCCAACGGATAGGGGCTGAGGATAGTTTGCCAGATGCTCTTCCAGATAGGACCAGCAGTGGATCAGATATTCCCCCGGCTCCAGCTCCACCGGCGAATATCCTGCGATGGCCCGCAGCGCCGCATAGTCGCTGTACCGCAGCACCGGATCCCGCTCATAGTAACGAAAATAGTCCTTCTCATTTTCTTCCACATAGTCCAAAACCCGGCTGTCTCCAGTCTGGTAAACGCTGTAGTTTAGCGACTGTTCCACTGGGATATTCACCCGGATGTAGCTGAAATAGTCCTGGCTGAGGGGTGTGCCGTCCTCACTGCCGAGATACAGATCAAAGCAGCCGCTCTCTGCCGCCCGGCTCTCGAAAAGTCCACGGAACATCATCCCTGCTCCCTCGGAGATGAGGGTGGCGGTGAAAATCAGGGAAATGATGGCCATGAGCATCCCCATAGTAGCCAGCTTGGCGGTGAGGGTACGGAACACAAGCAGGTTTTGCCCCTGGTATTTCCGGCTGGGCCGTTTTTCAAAAAAGGCAGGAACACCGGAGGCAAAGCTAAGAAAGAAGCCAAACAGGAACGCAGTCAAGCACCCCGCCCCAATGATGCCCAAGATGGACCCTCCCGCCATCAGCAGACATGTTCCGGCCACACCCAGCACAATGGAGGCGGAAAAAATCCAACGGCGCATTTTACCCGTCTGGATTACCATACCCTCGTTGACCTGATCAACATAGATCAGGTCGTGAATCTTCGCCCTGCGGATATATTTGCGGCTCCGGCGCAGGGCAAAGAGGTAGATCAAGGCAAAATAGGCCACCGTCAGCCCCAGCGCGGGGAGGGAGAAGCCGAAATCAAACTGGTAAGGCAGACCGAACAGGGCGAATAAAATGGCCCGCAGCATCTGATAGAGCAGACTGCCCAGGGCTGCCCCCAGCACTAGGGCGCAGCCACCAACGGCTAAGTTTTCCAAGAAGAACAGACGGGCCACCTGCTTGTTGGTCAGGCCGATGAGCAGATAAGTCCCCAGTTCATGGCCACGGCGGGAGAGCATAAAACCCGTGGCATAGTTCACCAGCCAGCCAAAGACGCACACCACCACAATGCTTGCCAGGACGAGGGTCAGGCGCAGGCTGGAGAGGCTTTTGGAGAGGGTTTGAACCTCCTGAGAGAACACCAGGCCATTGAAGGCATACAGCAGGGCAGCCGCCATGACTACGGTGACAAAATAGACCAGATAATCCCTGGCCTGCCTCTGAGCGTTTCGGAGGGACAGCTTAGATAATGTCACTGACATCACCCCCTAACGCAGCAAGAACATCCAGAATTTCATGATAGAATACAGGCCGTCCTCGATCCCCCCGGAGCAGCTCGTTGAACACCCGTCCGTCCTTCAGGAACAGCACCCGTTTGGCATAGCTGGCGCTGTAGGCATCGTGAGTGACCATGAGGATGGTGGCCCCCATATCCCGGTTCATGGCAGTCATGATCTCCAGCAGGTTCTTGGAGGCTTTGGAATCTAACGCCCCAGTCGGTTCATCTGCCAACAGCAAAGACTGTCCTGCCACCATAGCCCGGGCGACAGCAGTGCGCTGCTTCTGGCCCCCGGACACTTGATAGGGAAACTTGGGCAGGATGTCGGTGATGCCCAGCTTCTGGGCGATATCCCGGACCCGGCTCTGGACCGTTCCAGGATCCTGGTGATTCAGAGAGAGGGCCAGGCCGATGTTTTCCTCGATGGTAAAGGTATCCAGCAGGTTAAAGTCCTGGAAGACAAAACCCAGCCGCTCCCGACGGAACTTGGCCAGTTCGGTTTCGGACAAGTCGGCTACACTCACCCCGTCCAGGAGAATTTTCCCAGCGCTGATGGTATCGATGGTGGAGATGCAGTTGAGCAGAGTGGTTTTTCCGCTCCCTGATGCACCCATGATGGCCAGGAACTCCCCGGCCTCCACATCGAAGCTTACTCGATCCAAGGCTTGCGTGACATTGTTTTTGCTTCCGTAATATTTTTCAATGTTTTGTACTTGCAGCATATCGTTTGCCTCCTTTGCTTATGGCTCTATAGTACACCAAAAGCGAAGGCCGTTGTATCGAAGTCATATTGATTTACCTTACACTCTTGTAAGATTTTCCTTTGCGGGAAAAGTCAGCGTTACTGTAGTTCCAGCCCCCTCCTGTGAATCCATGCGCAGTTCCAATTCCAGGAAAACCGCCAGCTTCCTGCACAGATACAGACCGATGCCGGTAGAGCCGCCTCGAATACGTCCATTGCTGCCGGTAAAGCCACGCTCAAACACACGGGGAAGTTCATGCGCCGGGATACCGATGCCGTTGTCGTGAACAATAAGCTGGGCCTGTCTCCCAAGAAGCTTGGCTGAAAGGGTGATGACCGGTTCCGATCCCCGATAACGGGCAGCGTTTTGGAGCAGTTGGCCCAGAATAAAGACCGCCCATTTTTCGTCGGTATAGACGGCACAGTTCATATTTTCCATCTCTACCCGAATACCGTTTTGGATCAATAGGGAACGGTGGTTCTCAATCGCCTGAACTGCGATTTTTTCCAGCTCTATCTGCCGGAACAGGCAGTCTTGCTCCGGGTTCTCCGCACGGGCATAGAACAATGCCCGCTCTACATGAGCCTCGATTTGACTGAGTTCCGCTGTGAGTTTCCGGCGGGTGTCCCCGTCCAACTCCCGGCAAATGAGGCGGGCGGCGGTGAGAGGGGCTTTGATCTCATGCACCCAGCGTTCCACATACTCCCGGTACTCCCTTTGGGATGCCTTGGCGTCAGATACCGCACCAGTCATATCGCGGCCAGCCAGGCGGGTCAGGTCAAAGAGCCGCCGTTCAAAAAGCCCTTTTGGCTGCGGAACGCACTCCGTAAACAGGTATTTACGGTCCAGACCATCCAGAATAGATTTCAATTCCAGGAGACGGGCGCGCTGCTGAAAGAAATCAAACATATTCACCGTCAGGAAAACCAGCAGAAACACAATCAGCAAAATCACCAGAACTCCTGGCTGTGTTCCCGTGGCGAAAAGGAACAGCGTTGCCAGTCCGGCGCAAATCACTTGGAGTGCGATACGCTTCAGTCGGTCCGACAAAAATTCCCGCAGGGTCATAGTTGATACCCCATTCCTCGCCGGGTCTTGATGGCGTCCGGCAGACCGATCTCCGCCAGCTTTCCCCGCAGTCGGGTCATATTCACGCTGAGGGTGTTGTCATCAATGTAAATCTGGTTATCCCACAGGGCATCAATCAGATCGGCCCGAGAAACAATCTGCCCGGTACGAACCATCAGGCAGGCCAAAATTTGCAGTTCATTCCGGCTGAGTTCTACGGCTTTTCCGCCGGACGACACAGCCCCTTTTGTCAGGCTCAATCGCAGTTCACCGGCCTCCAATAAATCAGCCTGTTCCGGTCCGCCGCTCCGGCGCAGAACCGCCTTGATCCGGGCCAGCAGAACAGGAACACTGTATGGCTTGGTGATGTAGTCATCCCCGCCCAGGCTCAGCGCCCGTACTTCATCCGCACCAGCATCCCGGCTGGTAACAAAAATTACCGGCGCTGGAACGGCCTTCCGCAATGCGGCACACAGAGAGAAACCATCTTTACCCGGAAGTCCAATATCCAAAAGGATAAGGTTTGGGTGTTCCTGCGCTGCTTGCGCGGGTATATCTGTAAACCTCTTAATTACCAGAGTTGTATACCCCTCGTTTTCCAGGAGCAGCGCCAACTCTTCCCGAATGGCTGGGTCATCCTCGATTATCATAATTTTGGGCATACCATCCCTCCTGCTATTTTACTTACATTGTAGCACAGGGAAGGCAGATTATCAATTACGGCCAGGAACAAAGCCATTCCCATTTTTGAAAACTTCCTTGGAAAATGACCAAATATGCAGGGAACAGCACCTTACGGACACTGTTCCCTACTAAAATCAAACCGCTCCCACTGTGACTGACGCTTCAAATCCTCGGTCACGCTCTCATTCTCCGCCATCTGGTGAACGAGACACCAACAGCGACTCTGTGCCTGCTCGTTGAGGTCAGCAAGATAGGTGTGCAGCTTGCCCGTCAGAAGCAAGTGATTGAGCAAAAGCGGGGTTGTTTCTTCCATATATACTCTGTGTATCCGTCATTCATGGCGATGTAGCGCACACCGTTTCTTGGAAAGAAGTCCCCGATATTTTACAGTGCGGGCCTGGCAAGTGTGCGTCCTCCTTTCTCCCGGATTCCTGGCATAGAAAAAGCAGGATAACCTATTTAGGTTTCCTGCTCTTTGCCGCCATTGATGGATGGCTGATATTTAGTTGTCCTTTTCTTTATTCTTTCCCATAAAAGGCTTCAATCGCCTGTGCGAAAAAATCCGAAGCCCCATCTCCATACTTTTCATCTATCATCGGCTTGATTTTTTCATTGCGGTAATATTGCGCCTGCGCCAGCATGAATCCCTTTTCCTCTTTTATCTGTGAAAATTGTTTCATAACAAAGCCGTATTCCCTGACTATCTCTTTTACTTCAAAAGAATCCACGGCACAATCCCGTTTAGCGATTAGTTTTTGCAGAATTGATTCAATCCGTTTGTTATAGCTTTCTGCAACTTCTTTGCTGACAGGGTTCTGGGCGGCAGATAAAAATTTGTCTTTCCCGCCATACCATTCAACTACCTTTGCATATCCTTTCTGCATTTTTTCTGAAGATACAACTTCCATGTAATGCTTTTTCCATTGTTCAATGCTCCCAAATTCTTTTATTGCGATATTTCTCATGTTTTCTGGCATATGCTCCATCATAGTCTGGAACATTTCCTCAATCTCTGTTTTACTGAAAACTGCAAAATCCATTTTGTTTTCTCCTTTCAGGATGTCGTCAATGCTGGCTATCAGGCGTTCCATACGCTCTTTTTTTGCTGTCAGCATTTTCCTCTGCATTTGTAAAATCTGGTTTCTGTCAAGAGCCGGGTTCGCCATAATCGCTTTGATTTCTTTCAAAGGAATATCAAACTCACGGAAGAACAACACCTGTTGTAATGTTCCCAGTGCTTTATCGTCATAAAGCCGGTATCCCGCTTCACTTTTGCCAGTCGGCTTTAACAACCCGATTTCATCATAATAGTGGAGCGTGCGCACGCTGATACCTGTTAAGTTTGATACTTCTTTTACTGTCCTCATAGCTGTCGGCCTCCTGTTCTTGATATATCCACTCTAACCCATCACGTTCCGTGAGGGTCAATAGGTAATTTCAAATATTTTTGAATATACCACATTTCAAGAATGGCGAAAAGAATTTCGGCCAGACTTTCAAACTTGTCAGACTTAAAATAGCCGGCAGAGCAAAAAATAGGAAAACCGCTGTTGCATGGTATATGTTTCCATGAAGCAGCGGTTTTGTGCCGGCAGTATTTAGTTGAGAGCGTGGCTCGATAAACCGGAATCTATGCTTATATTTTTTTCTTTTGTATAAATATAAAAAATGCAATCAAAATCACATTGACAATTAAAACAATAATGCTTCCTTCAATTTTGCAAATTCCTCCGGACAAAATATCGCTTCCAGTAAAAGTCGTAACAAACAGATTTGGATAGTCATCGGCAAGTGACACACCGCCTAAAACTAATGCACCAATTCCGTTCCATAAAAAGTGCATAATAATCGGCGCTATAATAGAGCCGCTATATTCAAGGACTACTGTCATAAGCAAACTCATGGTAAGCACATTGAAAACGGGAATAATACCCGCTTCAAATGCCCCTCCATGCAATGCTGTAAAAAGTATTGTTGTCACAATCGCAGCAACGATTATATTGTGCTTTTGCTTAAGCATTTGATACAAATAGCCACGAACAAGAAGTTCCTGCATAATGGTATTAAGAAATACTGCCAGCACCCAAACAGGAAATAGGTTAATTAAGTTAGTTCCGTCAACATGGATAATTTTTGCTGCATACATTATCAAAACAGGGATAGCTAACCATACAACCCCTGCGATTACCCCCAATACCATTCCCTTTACTGGATTATCGAATAAATGTAACTTTACATTTTTCTTTTCAGCAAGCCAAAAGATGAGAGTAAAAGCTGCTACTGCCAATAGAGGTGTGATTTCTGCCCATAATCTCCATATAGCTTGTTCCTTTGAAGACGATAACGGCAATATAGAAACCAATATTGCCCATCCCAGAAAAAAGCCTATGGATTTTAAAATTGTAATACCGACTTTTTTCAAAATGAATACCTCCCAACTCCAATTTGTCAACGACTCCATTATACCGCAATAACTTTCCTGGCGGAATAGACTTTACAAAAAATTCATTTAGTTACAATAAGACGTTACTCCTCTGAATCTGCTCTTATTCTGTCCTTTGTAATAACAAGCTGCCCCTGCTGGCATTTTACGGTAATTTTATCCCCAGCAGAGAGTCCGGCCTGTTCTGGCCGCGCCGGAAGATAATGAGGTCAGCAAAATACGGGAGCTGACAGAGCTATGGGAAAGCACATCCGTAATGCCACAGTCCAGCGTTTCGCAGATTCGTGCCAGCGTGTCCATGCTGATATGTTTCCCCTCTTGTGCGGCTAAGTACGTCCGCCTGGCTCGCCGCCCGCAGGAAAAAATAACAGATAATTTACCGCCGCATGCAATTAGTACTCGGCTGAATATTCTGGCCATATCTTCTGCGAGAACCCTTTTTATGCCATGAAGCCAAGACCATAAAAACAGGAGGACCTATGTCCGAGTGTTTTTTTGCATTACTAGGCTTGACGGAATGTTTGGCATATTAGGATTCTCATGGAAGATATGGCCAGAATATTCTCACAACCTTTCGGATAACCATATTCAATTCTTACATGCATCGAAAATTCATCACTAAAAGCACATGATGTCTAAAACTTCCCACCCCTCTACTCGTGCCGCAGCGCCTCAATAGGGCTAAGTTTAGCGGCCTTCCTCGCCGGATAAATACCGAAAAATAACCCCACTGCCGAAGAAAATACCGTTGCACCGATTACCGTAGACATCTGTGTCTTAGTGGCAATATTCGCTATGCTCCCTATCGCATTGCCGCCTAAAATCCCTAAAACAATGCCGATAAGCCCTCCCAGCAGAGTAATAATCGCCGCTTCTGCCAAAAACTGTAGAAGAATAGACCCCGTCCTGGCTCCTAAAGATTTACGGATACCGATTTCCCTCGTCCTTTCCGTTACAGATACAAGCATGATATTCATAACGCCGATACCGCCAACTAAGAGCGAAATTGCCGCCACAAAGGATACAAATGTGGTGATAACCCCCAGGATGCTGTCGTACTGGGCTGACATGTCCGCCATGTTCTGTACCTGAATCTGTCCTTCTCCCCTTGTATTGTATTTGTTTTCCAATAGGTTTATTGCATTTTTCCCCACTTCTGCACAATAGGCCGTCGATTCTGCGAATATCAGGATATCACTAAATTCTTCTGCATAGAAATAAAAATCATTGGACAACATCGACAATGGTACTTCCATATCCACGCGCGAACTGGTGCCCATCAGCATACTCGCACTGTCTTCCCGGATTCCTATGATAGTAACTTCCTGGGATATCCCGTATAAAGTCAGTTCGAAACTCATGCCGATTACATCCGTTGTTCCGAACATAAGAATGGCACTATTTTCTGTAATAACGCAGACTCGGTTGCCGCTTTCCACATCTTCCTTCGTAAAATATTTCCCTTTAATGACCGGACCGCCATTTGCAGAATAATACTGCAGACTTTCCGTGCCGCCCATGGCCCTGGCTTCAAAGTTCCCTTTCGGGCCATCCGCATTCCCCCATCCGCCCTGAACAGGGGTCACACCCTTTACATGATCCACGTTATTCATAATCAAATCGAAATCATCCTCACTAAACCGCATTGTCACATCTTCCAATGTAGTGTCCAGGTAGAGTTCGATCAGCCCGCTTCCCATGCTTTCCAGTTCCTCGTTAATCTGATTCCTCACTCCGTTACCAATTGCCATTACCATAATAACCGAAGCAATACCGATGATGATGCCCAACATGGTAAGGACGGAGCGGCCTTTATTGCTCTTGATATTCATCAGGGCAATTTTTATATATTCCCATATTTGTGCCATATCCAGCCTCCCATTACTGTTGCGGTACTGCCATCACTTCCATACCTTCAGTGATGCCTGCGCTAACTTCTGTCAGTATCTGGTCATTTTCGTTCAGGCCTTCCTTTATCTCTATGTCCATTTCGGATGAAATACCTGTCTGAACCGGTTTTTTCACCACTATGCCGTTTTCTACCGCATATACGAAATTGCCGTCCACATCTGCATTCACCGCACTGAACGGTACTAAAAGCACCCCTTCGGATTTGGATGTACTGATAGAGATTTTCGCTTCCACTCCAAGGAAAATATTCTCATCCGGATTTAATATCTTAATGTCTGTACCTACTACCGATGCCCCGCTGGAATTTTTGGTTGCCATTTTATCAATTTTGCTGACTTCGCCGTCATAGACCATTCCGCCGATAGTCACAGTAGCTTTCTGCCCTACTTTTAGTTTTTCCAAATCATATTTTGATACGGAAATGCTTACTTTCACATCTTCTGTGCTTTCCAGCTTAAATAACTGGTCTCCCACTACCGGTGTTTTGCCTTCTACCACATTCATTTCGGTCACTACGCCGTCAAATTCGGCAACAATGCCGCTCTCTGTTGCAAGGATAGCATCCAGGGTTTCTTGGGAAGCGATATTTTCCAATTCATTTTTTGCTTCCAATTCCTGCTTCGCACCTTCATTCATTTTGCTGCTCTCTGCAGAATTTTTCTGTGCTTTCATTTCCGCTTTATACTCTTTGCAGTTATTCAGCATCTCTGTATATGTCTTGATTTCTTCTTCCCATGCCCGTATCTGTTCGTTATTGGTCTGTTCATAAGCATTCATCTGTACCAGTTTCTGCAGATTTTCATATTCATCGGAATCCGGTTCGTCTGCCCAATCGATCAAAGATATCTGAAGCAGAGCCCCTTCATGGGCCAGGGCAGCTTTCTTTTCTTCTACCTGCCTTTCCAAATCCTTTACATGATTGTCAATATCCGTAATTTGCTGTTCCAATACGTTCAGGTTTACATTTGCCTCCCCCAAGTCTCCCAGGCTTTCGTTATTCTTCTGGACGGAACTATTATAGCCGCCTTCGTTTACCTGCAGCTGCAGTTCCGCCGCCCTTTTTTCATTTGACAAATCTGTCTCGTCATATGTAAGGACCGGTTTGCCTTTGTTTACTGTCTCCCCGGCATTTACGTTAATCTGACCGATTTTGATGCTCACCGGGGCAAAATATGTCTTTGTTTCCCCCGATACCACAGAGCCGCTCGTATTAATTGTCTGCTCCACATCCCCCCTGCCCACCGGATAGGTGAAAACAGTAGGTTTGGCATTGGCACTGGCAATGTTGGAAACTATAATAAACAATACAAAGATTCCAGCCACTGAGCCTAAAATGCTTCTTTTAATAATTTTCTTTTTTCTGGCTGGGTCCATCGGTGCTTTCTTATTCTTTTTCGCTTCCTTTGCCAGCCTTTTTTGCTCCTTCTTTTCCTCTTTTTCTTTCCGCTTTTGTTCTTTCTTTTCTTCCTTAGTGAGTCCTGCGCCGATACCCTCATTTTGCAGATTATTATCACTCATGATTCTGTTCTCCTCTCGCAATAGATTCATCAACTTTTTCTTCCCCTTCGGCCGAATCGCTTACAATCCTGCCGTCCATTATTTTAATTACGCGCTTTGCCTGCGCCGCTATCTCATTATCATGGGTAATCAAAATGACCGTACGGCCTTCCTCATGCAGCCCTTTTAAGATTCCCATAATTTCTTTCGTAGAACCGGAATCCAGGTTTCCGGTAGGCTCATCGGCCAGAATAATCGGCGGAGCCTGAGCAATTGCCCTGGCAATCGCTACCCTCTGCTGCTGCCCGCCGGACATCTCCGATGGTTTATGGCTTTTTCGCTTCCCCAGGCCAACCTTTTCCAACGCAGTCTCCGAAAGCCTAGCCCTTTCCTTTCGTGAGACCCCTCTATATATCAATGGCAATTCTACATTTTCCATCGCCGTCAGGTTGGCAATCAGGTTAAACCCCTGAAAAATAAACCCGATTTCCTTATTCCTGATATCGGACAGTTCGTTATCGCTCATATGGGATACATCCTTATCATGCAGCATATAAGTGCCGCTTGTAGGAATATCAAGACACCCCAGCATATTCATCAACGTAGATTTCCCCGAACCTGACTGGCCGATAATAGCAACGAACTCATTCTCATGGATTTGCAAGTCTACATGGTCCAGCGCCCTTACCTCATTTTCCCCGGGGTTGTATACCTTACAAATATCCCGGATATCAACCAATGCACTCATTTTTACCCTCATTTCTGCGCTGCTTTATATACCTCTTAAGTTTGTGGATACAGCGCAAACACAAACTCACCCCTGTCCTATTGTATTACTCACCTAATACAATAACCGCTTTTATACAATTTGTCAACCTTTTGTCAAGACATTTTTTTCTTTTATAAAATTCAGCCGTAACAGTTCAGCCTTTCGGATTCCTTGTCGCATTTACACATTGGTACGGACTTTTTTTAAAGTCCTACTTTGCAGCAAGTGCAAAGTCCTGGGCTGAACTGTTACATTCAGCCAAACCTATCACCAATATATTTAAACATATAAATAACCATGCCCCTTCCACAGCCTGCAAGCAGCCACTTGGCTCGCTGCTTGCGGGAATCAATTTGCATGTGAAAAATTTATACTACTTGTTTCATTATATTGAAAATTCCTAACAATACCATGAGAAATACCTTAAAAATTTCTAAAAAAAATTTAAGAAAGACATGTTACCCAAAAATTAAAACGGGATAACATGTCTCTTATCTTCAAAATTTATTTTAAAATTTATTTTTTTTATGACTATTCCGACAATGGCCTCTTTACCGCAATTCTTCCATGGCCCTCTTTCAGGATTGGGCTGATCTTCTTATAGGCGAGCATGGTAACTAGGGAAACGCTTCCGCCTTTCAAAATATTCAGCGGTGCCACCGCAAAAATAACCAGCGTGGTTACGCTATGGATGGCCGGGTTAATCGCTGTACCCAGCGCTATGATTTCGTCCAAAGGCATACCGAAAAGCTGGGAGAATTTTGGCAGAAGATAAACCGCATTAAAAGCCGTTCCGAAAACCGTCATACACACAGTACCTACCGTTGATCCGAAAATCGCCATATTCTTTGTCTTTTTGTTAAAATAAAGAATAGAAGCGGGAAGTAAAAAGCTGCATCCGATTACGAAATTCGCCAAATCACCCACAAAAGCGGTGGTTGTTCCTTTGAACACAAGCTTCAATAATATTTTACAAAACTCAATCATCACGCCTGCTACCGGGCCATAAGCAAATGCGCCGATAAGCGCCGGTATCTCGCTAAAATCCAATTCATAGAAAAACGGCGCAAAGGGCACTGGGAACTCCAGCAGCATAAGCAAAAAGGCTATTGCCGAAAAAACCCCGATGACCGCTATTTTCCTCATGGAAAGCACCCGTTCCGTATCGCCGTTCCTTTTCTTTGCCGCCTTTTCAGCCCCATAGGCCACCGCAAACATCAAAACCACGATTCCTAAAAACTCCAAAACAAAAATAAGATTCTCAGTTACCGATTGCATTAAATTATTCATAATTTGACCCCATTTCTGCACGGCTTTATGAACAAGTTTGTGAATGCCGTGCGGACACAAACTTGGGATTGAAATTGTATTTGGAGATCCTTCCTCTTCACGGGGCAGTGCAATCGAGCAGGGGAACACCCTTCTCCACTACTCGCCGCGCGCCCCGTGCGCCGCCTTGCGGCTTAGTTCCTTTGCACGGGGCTGCGCATAAAAAACCCCAGACATTAAATACATGTCCGGGGCTGCATTCCGTAGTTATGCTGTTTCATTGAATCAAAACTTCCGCTGCAAGCAATAGGCTATTGCTCACGGAAATAACGGCTTTTCAAACTCCTTTGCCCTTTTCCAATAAAACAAACACTCATTTTCCTTCTCTCATCCAGACTTTACTGTCGGTTTTGGAGTTTCACCAAATCAGCTGCCGGAAAGTTTGACACTTAACCGGAACAGGTCGCGGACTATCACCGCCGGTAGGGAATGACGAATCATCGTTTCACCCAACCCCGAAGAATTTTCTCAATTATTTAATTCTCATTTAGCATATAACGCAATCTATATTTTGTCAAGAACATTTTTTTCGCCCAAACACCCCTCCTTGGCACAGTGTTCCGTTTTCAGCCATTACAGGAAAGCCGCACATCATGCTTTCCCAATCTTCATCGTAAGCGCAATTCTCTTTTTCGCCGTATCCACCGAAATAACCTGCACATCCACAATATCCCCCACACTCACCGCTTCCAGAGGATGCTTAATAAACCTGTCCGTAATCTGGGAAATATGCACCAGCCCGTCCTGATGAACGCCAATATCCACAAAGACGCCAAAATCAATCACATTCCTGACCGTTCCTTTCAGCACCATCCCTGGCTTCAAATCCTTCATTTCCAGCACATCGCTGCGCAAAATAGGAGCGGGCATATCCTCCCTGGGGTCCCTGGCCGGCTTCTCCAGTTCTTTCAGGATATCCGTCAAAGTAATTTCGCCTATCCCCAAATCCTGCGCCATCTTCTTTTTATCTTTCAGCCGTCTTTCTAAAGTGCTGACCGCTGCCGTTGCGTCTTCCTTCCTGCCAGATGATGCCAAAGCCTCATCTGACCCTTCCAGCGCCACTGCTCCCATCGCCGCTGCCAGGGCCTTTCCCATGGCAGTTCCCGTATTACGGATAACCACTCTATTCTGTTTTTTCTCCTGCTTGGGAACAGGTTTTTTGGCCTTTCCCTTCTCCTGCATCGCTTTTTTCTGGGCTGCCTTTACATCCTCCATGGTAAGCCCCATTTTATCCAATAGCTTTAATGTGGCCTCATAAGATTCCGGGTGCACACTGGTAGCATCCAATGGATTTTCCCCGTCCAAAATGCGTAAAAACCCTGCACATTGTTCAAAGGCCTTGGGCCCTAATTTAGCCACTTTCAACAGCTGTTTCCTCGATGTAAAACGGCCATTATTTTCCCTGTAATCCACGATATTCTTCGCTATTGCCTTCGTAATCCCTGATATATATTCCAGCAGTGAGGCAGATGCGGTATTCAAATCCACACCGACTTTGTTTACACAGTCTTCCACCACGCCGCCTAAGGTTTCGCTTAATTTTTTCTGGTTCATATCGTGCTGATACTGCCCTACGCCGATGGACTTAGGGTCTATCTTCACTAATTCCGCCAACGGGTCCTGCAGCCTTCTGGCAATGGATGCCGCGCTTCTTTGGCCCACATCAAAATTAGGGAATTCCTCCGTAGCCAGTTTACTGGCCGAATAAACCGAAGCACCCGCTTCATTGACAATTACATACTGCACCGGGGTGTCCAGTTCTTTAATCAAATCCACAATCACCTGCTCCGATTCACGGGAAGCCGTGCCGTTCCCTACGGAAATTAAGGAAATTCCATATTTTTTAATCAACTTTTTCAGTTCTGCTTTGGCCTCTGTCACTTTATTCTGGGGGGCAGTAGGGAAAATCACTTTGGTATCCAATACTTTTCCCGTAGCATCCACCACCGCCAGCTTACAGCCTGTCCGGAATGCCGGGTCCCAGCCCAATACTACTTTCCCTGCAATAGGAGGCTGCATCAGAAGCTGTTCCAGATTCTTTCCAAAAACGGAAATCGCGCCGTCTTCGGCTTTTTCCGTAAGTTCATTGCGGATTTCCCTTTCGATGGCGGGGGCAATCAGCCGGTGATAACTGTCATCAATCACAGCTTCCAGCACAGGGGAGGTCACTTCATTGCCGGCAGTAATCACTTTCTTTTCCAAATAACGCAATATACGCTCTTCCGGCGCCACAATCTTTACCGTTAGCACCTTCTCGGCCTCCCCGCGGTTCAAGGCAAGAATACGATGCCCGGCCGCTTTTTTCACCGGCTCTTCATAGTTATAATACATCTCGTATACGCTTTCGGCTTTATCGTCCTTCGCCGTACTGGTGATAGCGCCTTCCTCCATCGTGATATTCCGAATATAGATGCGGTAATCCGCCTCGTCGGAAATACCTTCCGCGATAATATCCTTAGCCCCCTGTATAGCTTCAGCCGCTGTTTTTACTTCTTTTTCCTCATTCACATACTTTTCCGCCTCCTCTTCCAGCGGATAGTCTGCTTTCTGGTCCAGTATCCACTGTGCCAGGCCATCCAAACCCTTTTCCTTCGCCACACTGGCCCTGGTCTTCCTTTTGGGCCGGTAAGGGCGGTATAAGTCCTCTACCACCACCAGGGTTTCCGCCGCCAGGATTTTTTCCTTTAACTCATCTGTCAGCTTTCCCTGCTCCTCTATGCTTCCTATTACCTGTTCTTTCTTCTCCTCCAGATTCCGCAGATAAGTCAGCCTTTCAAACAGGTTGCGAAGCACCTCATCATTCAGGGAACCTGTAACCTCCTTCCGGTATCTGGAAATAAAAGGGATGGTATTCCCTTCGTCAATGAGGTTCACAGCAGCCTCCACCTGCCACTTCTGTACTGCCAATTCCTCGCTCAGCTTCAAAATAATGTCCATAATCAATATCCATACCCTTTCTATATGTATAATCCGCCGTTCTTTCTTCTATTGTGAAAGCGGAAAACATCATTTCTTCGACAATAATATCCTATACGAAAACTATCTAATTTTCAAGATTGTATTATGACTTATTAAGTGATACAATAGATAATATATTACTGTTCAGAGGTCAGGAATGCGCTGAACTGCGCATTCCGTGGGAAAATGTGCAGCCTGAAAAGCAAAAATCCATTTGCGAAGCAAATTTTGCATGGATTTTTGCCTGTTACTGGAACGGAGTGAACAGTAACGATAATATATTTATTTAGGGATGCTTCCTAAAATTTGATATTGTCTCTTAATATTTATTTGTTATAAGAACGGGAGAAAAATATGGATTTTAACAATTACGGGAATGAAAATAGAAGAAATGACTTTGATGGCCAAGGAAATTCCGAAAGCACAGATAACGATATGCTATCGAATGTAAGCCCAAATACAGGCGGCGATAGAGAACATGAAATAAACCGGGATGCAGATACTGCTGCGGCGCAAAGCACAAACCAATATGCAGGTGCAGACTCTGCACAGAACATGAACCAATATACAAATGGCTATGCCGGCCATGGGATGAACCAACATATAAATGGCCAAATGGGCTCTGGGCTCAATCAACATACCAATGACAGCGCAAACTACGATACCGGCCATAATATAAATAATGACATGGGCTATGGGGGATACCCAAACAACAGCAATGGGAACTATGGTCCAAACCGTACAGGGCAATCACCCTACGGTTACCCCTATCCCCCCTCCTACAAGATGCCAGGGAAAAGCCTTGCTACTGCATCCATGATATTGGGCATTATTTCCATTCTATCCACTATTTTAATGACCCTCTATATCCCCATGATTTTGGGAAGTATCGCAATTGTGCTGGCAATTCTGTCCAAGGGCAGCAAGAACAATATGCCAGGGCAGGCAACTGCAGGGATTGTCTGCGGGGCGGGAGGCCTTGTGGTGAATGTGGGAATATTTACGGCCGCTTTGGTTTTCATTTTTTCCCATCCCGAAATCCTACAGGAAACGGCACGTACTTATGACACTTTTCTCGAACAATATTATGGGGAATCCACAGAAGAAATGTTCGGGCAGTCTATGGAAGATATGATTAATGAAACGTTTGGCCTGGAATAACCCTTACGGCATTTTTATTCAAAAATATTTACCCGGAGCCGTAGATTACGAAAATTTTTCTTTAAAAAATATTTACTCGGAGCCGTTGGTTTCGAAATAATTGATAAGCAATTCCAGAAAGGAGTTTTTTATGAGCGCAATCAGCACAATTAGCAATTCCGCCGGATATGGCGGATATGGGATTTATAACGATTCCGGTGCCGCCGGGGAAAGTTCGGGAATTACAAGGAATCCGGGAGAATCCTCTGTAAAATCACCGGGAAGGAAATCTTCCCCTGCGGAGTGTGAAACTTGTAAGAACCGGAAATATCAGGATGGTTCAGACGAAATGGTGTCCTTTAAATCGGCTACCCATATTTCCCCTCAGGCTGCCGCGTCTGCCGTGCGCTCCCATGAACAGGAGCATGTATCCAATGCTTATAAGAAAGCGGCACAGAAAAACGGGAAAGTAGTGGCTGCCAATGTTTCCATCCACACTTCCGTATGTCCGGAGTGCGGAAGAAGTTATGTTTCCGGCGGAACTACCAATACCCAGATTAAATATTACAATGAGGATAACCCTTATCAAAAAGATTTAAAAGCTGCGGATTCTTTAAAATACCAGGGAATGAACCTGGATATGGCAGTATAATATCTTTTTATATTATAGGGAATTACGCGAATTTTTTGAATCGAGGACTTTTACTTATGAATAAATACAAATCTTCCGGCCAGTTAAAAGGCATTGCAAAAGATCAGCTTTTCGGCCATTACGGAACTGCGATTGGAGCCCTGCTTCTGGTCGGCATTATTACTTTGATTATCACCGGCTTGCCCGATTGGTTTGTTTCGGCAAACAGCATTCCGGAACTTATTATTTATTACCTGATTAGCTTTATCATCAGTCTATTTACCGGCATTTTTAGTTCCGGCGAGGCATTTCTTTATCTGAAGCTTACCTGCGGGCAACCGGTTTCTGTAAAGGATGTTTTTTCCGGTTTTCAGGTTTATCCTGATAAGGCGATTGTCCTTCAGCTGGTTTTTTCCACACTGGCTTATATCGCCCAGGTGCCCATGATGATTTTTTACTACCTCTTTTTGACCACCGGGCAGGTAAATTATGTGTTGTTTCTGTCCATTTTCTGTGTCGTAGGTTCGTCTATTGCGATTGTCGTAGGGCTTATGTTTTCCCAGGCCTTTTACCTTTTGCAGGATTTCCCTCAATATCCCGCGAAGGACCTGCTGAAAATGAGCCGGCAGATTATGAAGGGGCATAAAGGACGTTTATTTTATATTTCCCTGAGTTTCCTTCCCCTGTATTTATTGGGGATTTTCTCCTTCTGCATTGTCTATCTTTGGCTGATACCTTATACTAATGCGGTAATGGCTAACTTTTATATGGATTTGATGAAAGGCAGAAGCCAGACGCCTCCGCAACAGTAAATCAAGATATTGTATAGACTTGAAAACAGGGCTTGCCGCACAATTAGCAGCAGCCCTGTTCTTTTTTATTTTTCTATTGCTCCGCCGTTTTTCCGCCAACGCTCAACCATTTCAAATAAGCATTGATAAACGGGTCCAGGCCGCCATCCAGCACCGCATCCGTATTGCCGGACTCCTCGCTGGTCCTATGGTCTTTCACCATGGTATAGGGCTGCAGCACATAGGAGCGTATCTGGTTGCCCCAGCCGATTTCTTTTACTTCTCCCCTGATATCGGAAAGCTTCTCCGCATTTTCCTCCTGTTTCAGCATATACAGCTTTGCCTTTAACATCTGCATAGCCTTATCTTTATTTTGGAACTGGGAGCGCTCATTCTGGCATTGCACCACAATTCCCGTAGGGAGATGGGTAATGCGGATAGCCGAAGACGTTTTATTGATATGCTGGCCGCCGGCGCCGCTGCTTCGGTAGGTATCAATGCGCAAATCATCATCGTTGATATCCACATCCATGTCTTCCTCAATATCCGGCATCACGTCCAGGGATACAAAGGATGTCTGCCTTTTTCCCTGGGCATTGAAAGGGGATATGCGCACCAGACGGTGCACTCCTTTTTCCGATTTTAAATAGCCGTAGGCATTTTCCCCGTTTATTTGAAAGGTTACCGATTTGATGCCTGCCTCATCGCCGTCCAGATAATCCAGCACTTCCACCGAAAAACCTTTCCGCTCCGCCCATCTCGTGTACATGCGGTAGAGCATGCTGCACCAATCGCAGCTTTCCGTTCCGCCTGCCCCTGCATTCAGCTTCAGGATGGCATTATACTTATCGTATTCCCCGGATAACAGGGTGCTGATACGGATTTCTTCGAAGGAAGCGATAAAAGAGTCCAGTTCGGAGCGTATCTCCACCGCCATATCCTCATCCTCTTCCTCGTAACTCATTTCGATGAGAGCCCCGATATCTTCGTACTGGTGCTCCAGCCCATGGATGGTATCCACCGTATCTTTCAGGTTTTTCAGTTCCTTCATCTTACGGTTGGATATTTCCGGATCATCCCAGAATCCGGGGGCCTCCATTTCCCTTTCCAGTTCTTCCACGCGCCTTGACTTATTTGCTAAGTCAAAGTGAATCCCTCACTTCCGCAAGCGGACTCTCATATGTCTGCAATTCTGTTTTCATCTGATCAAGTTCAACCACTTTACGTTCACCACACTTTCTTATTCTTTTATTTTTAATTCATCATTTCCTGCCGCAGCACTGCTTATATTTCTTCCCGCTTCCGCAAGGGCAGGGGGCATTAGGGTATATTTTCACCGCCTCCCGTTTTACCGGGGCTTTCTGAAGGGAATCATCCTTATTGGTACCCGTTACTTTGGCTACCTGTTCCCTTTCTACTTTCTGTTCGATGCGCACATGGAACAGAAGGCGTACGGTCTCTTCTTTAATGTTCTGGGTCATTTCATCGAACATCTCATAGCCGTTCAGCTTGTACTCCACCAACGGGTCTCTCTGTCCGTAAGCCTGCAGGCCTACCCCCTGGCGAAGCTGATCCATATCATCGATATGATCCATCCACTTTCTGTCGATCACTTTGAGAAGGATAACCCTCTCTATCTCGCGCATTGCTTCCGGATTGGGGAATTCCGCCTCTTTTGTCTCATACAGCTTTACCGCTTCTTCTTTCAACTGCTGTTTTAAGCTGTTCTTCTTCGGCTTCAGCACCCTGCCCGTATTCACCGGGCGCAACGGAATTGTGGGCAAAAGCAAGGTATTTAACTCCCCGAAATCCCAGTCATCAATATCGGCCTCGTCGCTGATGCTGATGTCCACCGCATTTTCCGCGATATCCGTAATCATCTTGAAAATAGAATCGCGCATGCTTTCGCCGCTTAATACCTGTCTTCTTTCTTCGTAGATAATTTCCCTCTGCTCATTCATCACCTGGTCATATTCCAGCAGGTTCTTACGGATGCCAAAGTTATTATTTTCTATCTTTTTCTGGGCAGTCTCGATTGCCTTAGTTAATGACTTATGCTCAATTTCCTGATTCTCGGGAATGCCCAATGCATTAAACATACCAATCAGCCGTTCGGAACCGAACAGCCTCATCAAATCGTCCTCCAATGAAATATAAAACTTAGATTCCCCCGGGTCTCCCTGACGGCCGCTCCGCCCGCGAAGCTGGTTATCGATACGTCTGGATTCATGGCGTTCCGTGCCGATAATCTTAAGCCCGCCTGCCGCTCTCGATTCCTCGTCCAGCTTAATATCCGTACCACGCCCAGCCATATTGGTCGCAATGGTAACCGCCCCATGGACCCCCGCATCGGCTACGATTTCGGCTTCCAGTTCATGGAATTTAGCATTCAGTACTTTGTGTTGGATGCCGTTTCTTGTAAGCATCTTGCTCAGTTCCTCCGATGCCTCAATGGTAATCGTACCTACCAGGACAGGCTGTCCTTTGGCATGGGCTTCCTTTACCGCTTCCACAATAGCATTTAACTTTTCTTTTCTGGTTTTATATACGGCATCCTGCAAATCCTTACGGATTACCGGCATATTCGTGGGGATTTCAATTACGTCCATGCCGTAAATATCACGGAATTCTTTTTCCTCCGTAAGTGCCGTACCGGTCATACCTGCCTTTTTGTAAAATTTATTAAAAAAGTTCTGGAAAGTAATCGTGGCCAACGTCTTGCTTTCCCGCTTTACTTTCACATGTTCCTTAGCCTCAATCGCCTGATGCAGGCCGTCGGAATAACGCCGGCCCGGCATAATACGTCCTGTAAACTCATCCACAATCAGAACCTGCTCGTCCTTCACCACATAGTCCTGGTCTCTGAACATCAGGTTATGGGCCCGCAGAGCCAAGTTAATATTGTGCTGTATTTCCAGATTTTCCGGGTCTGCCAGGTTTTCAATCTGGAAGAAACGCTCCACCTTGGCAACACCTTCCTCTGTCAGGTTGACGATTTTATCCTTCTCATTGACGATAAAATCTCCGGTCTCTTCCCTTTCCACGCCCATAATGGCATCCATTTTGGTCAGCGCTTCCATATCGGCCCCACGCTTTAGCTGTCTGGCCAACATGTCGCAGGCCTCATACAGCTTCGTAGATTTCCCGCTTTGCCCGGATATAATCAGGGGCGTCCTGGCTTCATCCACCAGCACCGAGTCCACCTCATCGATGATGGCATAGTGCAGTTCCCGAAGCACAAGCTGCTCTTTATAAATCACCATATTATCCCGCAGATAATCAAAGCCCAGTTCATTGTTCGTCACGTAAGTGATATCGCAGTTATACTGCTCCCTGCGCTCATCGGATTTCATGCTGTTAAGCACCACTCCTACTTTCAATCCCAGGAATTCATGTACCTGGCCCATCCATTCCGCATCGCGCTTCGCCAGATAATCATTGACCGTAACTACGTGTACCCCTTTCCCTTCCAGGGCATTCAGATAAGCGGGCAATGTGGACACCAGGGTTTTCCCTTCCCCTGTCTTCATCTCCGCAATACGGCCCTGATGGAGGATAATGCCGCCAATCAGCTGCACACGGTAATGCTCCATATTCAGCACGCGTCTGGCCGCTTCCCTCACCGTGGCATAGGCTTCCGGCAAAAGATCATCTAATGTCTCTCCGTCCTCCAGCCTTTTTTTATACTCCTTTGTCTTATCCTTCAGCTGCTCGTCCGTCAGCTGGAGCATAGCAGGCCTTAAAGATTCGATTTTATCAACAGTGCTTTCTATCCTCTTTAATTCCCTCTCGCTATGAGTTCCAAAAAGCTTATTTACAATATTCATCGTCAAACTCCTATGTTATCCATTGGCTTTTATAATCTGGCAGCCGCATTTGTGCCGAAAATGATATCAATGCACCGCTGCTTTTCCAAATTCCAGAAATCCACTGTCTATTGTAGCAGATTTGAAAATGATATTCAACTGTTGATGTGGGAAAAATAGTGGAGAAGAGAAACTGCTATAAGTTATATTCTTTTAAAAGGCGCTTTTGCAGCCCTGTATCCTGAAAGGACTTACCTTCTTCCAAACCAGTTTTTTTACCATCTTCTATCAATTCTGTTAATGCTTTGCACATATTTACTTTTCCTTTCTGCATATAGCATTGTCTGATAGGCGGCATCCGCCTTTATCAGTTCCTCAAGCTTTTCCTTATCCTCCGAACAACGGATGAAATCGAAAACCTGCTTTAAGTCGGTTCGAAATGCATTCGTATCCTCCAATTTTTTATGTCCAATAAATGCATGGGATGCCGCCATGCATCCCCAAACATGCACAGCGGCCACCCATACAACTAATATATTACGAGTACCAATTCACAAGCACTCCCCATTAGACAAAATCACATCCCGGTACCAAAACCCGGAATCTTTGATTACCCTCTCCCTGGTTTCAAAATCCACATATACCATGCCAAACCGCTCATCATAACCTCTGGACCATTCAAAATTATCCGTAAAAGTCCAATGAAAATACCCCCTGATATCCACCCCTTCTTCCGCCGCCCGTTTCAGGCTGCTCAAATAACGGTGGGTAAAATCAATGCGTTGGGGGTCATGTACCCTGCCGTCCAGATGTATCCAGTCTTCATTGGACATGCCGTTTTCGGTAATGACAATGGGTTTATGGTATCTCTCCCAATAAAATTTCGGCCCCCAATACAGCGCCTTGGGCGTAACAGGCCATGATGCCATCGTCTTGGCATAGCCCTTGCGGTGGGAAACGTTTTCACAGGTGCCCTCCCCTCCCGCCCGCCCCACATAGGTCTGGTACACATTCATGCCTACGAAGTCAATAGGTTCAGAAATCACCTTCATATCTTCCTGACTAATGCGCGGCAAATACGGCTTCCAAGTCTGTAGAAAATCTAACGGGTATCTGCCAAGCAACACCGGGTCCAGCCAAAATCCGGTTCCGCCCAAAGGATTTTCCAAAGCGGCAAAAGTCTTGTTTCGGCAGGCTTCCACATCCTCCTTATTTTCCGTCAGGGGGGACCACAGCCACCAGGAAGCCAGCGCATAGCCAATCACCGGCCGCGTCTTTGCGGCAGCCTTTATCGCCTGTGCCCCATATCCATGGCTTAGAAGAGAATGATGTGCCGCAAGAAACAAATCCTTTTTCCCTAAACGAAGGCCAGGCGCATGTTCCCCATTCTCCAAAGAAGAACTGATATAACACTGGGGCTCATTCTGTGTAATCCAGTGCTGCACCCGATCCGAAAGCCGCCTTATCACAACCTCTGCATATTCTGCAAAATAGCGCGGCATATCCCGGTTCAGCCAACCGCCCTTAAGGTAAAGTTCATAAGGCATATCCCAGTGAAATAGCGTAATATAGGGCGTAATCCCCTTAGACAGCAGTGCATCCACCAGGCGGTCATAATAATCCAGCCCCTTTTCATTCACCCTGCCGATACCCTCCGGCAAAACCCTTGGCCAGCTTATGGAAAAACGATAGCTATTGACGGCCAATTCTTCCAGCAAGGCAACATCCTTTTCCCATAACCGGTACTGGTCACTTGCCACATCACCATTGCTTTTATCCGCCACTTTTCCCTCTTCATGGGTGAACACATCCCACACCGACAGCCCCTTCCCATCCGCCGTGACGCTTCCTTCATTCTGGTAGGAGGAACTGGCCACCCCCCATGCGAAATCTTTTCGAAAACCCATCTATTCCTCGCTTTCCGCTGCATCCCCAGCTTCAAAACAAATTGTTTTCAGGCAGACATATGTTTCCTGATTTGTTCCCCGTTCCCCTGTCAGCCTCAAATGCAGGCTGTGCCTGTTTCCATCCACTTCCCCCATAAAAAAGCCGGAAAACTTCTGAAAATCATCTTCTCCCGCAGTATTCGCCAAGGCGATTTTAGCCACCGGTTTTTCCTCCCGGCCATCCAGATATACCTCCACCGCCGCCCCATCTCCGGAGCCGGAAGCTTCCAGCATTACCCGACATGGCCTTTCCGGAAAAAACAAATATTTATAGGTAACCGTATTCCCCATCCCAAAATGGGCAATATATTCATAATGCTGCTCCCCTTCCCCACGGGCATCAATATAGCAGCCCCCTTCCAGCCTGCATCCACGGTAGGCGTCCAATGGCCGGAAGCAATCTAACGGGCCTTCTATTCCTTGCGTAGTCATCTCCACCTCATCAATAGTACCATCTTCATTAAATAGGATAGGCTCTGCGCATACCTGCCTGCTAAAATGGCTGTTATGGGTAGAACGGTGATAGAAAACATACCATTCCCCGTTTATCCGGGCAATGGAGCCGTGATTATTCCAGCTTTTAGGGTCGCATCCCGTATTGTCGATAATAATACCGCCTTTTTTGTACGGCCCCAACGGCTGTTCACTGACGGCATAACCCAGGCAGGTAGGCCTGCCCCTGGAAATATCGCTGTATATCAGGTAATAAATACCATTTCTTTTCCGTATGGAAATCCCCTCATGAAAACCGTGTTCCTCTTCCGTTAAAATATCTTTTGTTATCGTATCGGAGATAAGCTTTCCTGTCTCCAAATCCAGTTTTCCCCCTTTAGCATGGTATTGCCCCCAGAAATAGTACAGGCTGCCGTCATCGTCCACCAAAATAGCCGGGTCGATTCCGTCCGTATCTGCCGGCCAGATTCCCTGGGCATTTCGAAAGGGCCCATAGGGGGTGTCACTATAGGCCACCCCCTCATCCCCGTTTCCCTGGCAGTAAAACAGACAATATTTATCCCCAATCTTTTCACAATCCGGCGCATACAACGGCACCGTCCGGCTCTGAAGCCTATGTACATTTTCGCTTCGGAAGCTTCCGGAATAAACGGTCCAGTGTTTCATATCCTCCGAACCGAATACATGATATTCATGACTGCAATAAGCATTTTCCCCTCCCCTGTCGGAGGAACCATATAAGTATACAATGCCATCATCCCATTGCCTGGCCTCCACATCGGGGATATAAAACTGGGGTGGTAAAATCGGATTCATAATCGCCTATCCTTTCACGGCACCTGCCATCATGCCCTCTGTAATAAATTTAGAAAAAAAGCAGTATAAAATAATAATTGGTATAATGGAAATGGCTATGGCTGTATATTTTGCCCCCAAATCCTGCAGCATGCCGCTGTTCATATTGTTCATTAAAATCGGTACGGTAAACTTCTCCTCGCTAAACAGCAATATCATCGGCGAAAAAAAGTTATTCCAATAGGATACAAAATTGAAAATCACCATAGTCGCAATCCCAGGCTTTGCTAACGGCAATATAAACCTGTGAAAAATCTGTACTTCGTTACAGCCGTCTATCCGGGCCGAATCCAGCAAGGCATCGTCCATCGTTGTCTCTAAAAACTGATAGATGAAAAAAATGGTGCCGGCATTGGCAATGCTGGGCAAAATAATCGGCCAATAAGTATCCAGCATTTTCAATTCCCTGCATAGCCTGAACAGGCCGATAATGCCTAATTGTCCGGGAACCATCATAGACAGCATCAAAATGGCATAGACCGCCTTTTTCATCTTGAACTTGTATTCAAACAGCCCAAATGCCGTCATAGTGCCAAAATATGCCGCAAGGACTGTAGACGATGCCGCCACGGTAAAGCTATTTAAGAACCCCCGCCCTATGTTAATCCGGGAAATCATATTCCTGAAATTATCTATGAAACTGCCCCCAGGCAGAATATTCAGCCCCGCATACAATTCATTCGTGGGATGGGTAGCGTTAACAATCATAATATAAAAAGGAAACACACATAATACTGTCAGCAGAAACAAAATCAGGTAAATCATCCCATGTCCTATTTTCTTTTTCATATTCACGCTTCCTCCTTCTTTCCGTATAACACTTTAAAGAAAAGTATGGAAAACAATAGAATAATAATAAACAGGCCGTAGGAAATAGTAGCTCCATAGGAATAATCCTTGTTTTTAAATGCCATATTATACAGATAAAGAACCATAGTCATCAAGGATTTCTGCGGCTCCCCGTCACCTTTTGTCAGTGTCATCGGAATATCGAAAATCTGCATGCCTCCAATCAGGGAGGTAACCAGGACGTAAAGCATGGTGGGCTTTAAAAGCGGCAGCGTAATTCGGAACAGCCGCTGCGAATTGCTCGCCCCATCCACTACGGAGGCGTCTATGATTTCCTGTGAAATAGCTGTTATTCCTGCCGTAAGCAGAATCGACGAATACCCAAACCACATCCACCATTGTATAAAGCTGGTGATGCCTTGTGCAAAGGCCGGGCTTCCCATCCAGTTTACCTTTTCCTCAATAAACCCCAACGACTGTAAAATACTGTTTACGCTGCCCGTCTGCCAGTCGAACAATGCAGCAAACAGCACGCCCACCGAAGCAGCCGTCACCAGATTCGGCAGATAAAACACCGCCCGAAAGAAACCGGCACGGCGGATTCTGTACTGGGTCAGCAGCACCGCCAAAAGCAACGAGGAAACAAGCTGGGGAATAAAACACATCAGCCATATTTTCCATGTGTTTGCCACACTTTTCCAAAATACTGCATCATGCAGAAGGTCCTGATAATTATCCAGCCCTGTGAACACAAAGGTCCTGCTGTTCTCCTGATAGGTAAAACTCAGATACAGGCTGTAAAGAATCGGATACAGCTGAAATATTAAAAATGTAATCAGAAAGGGCAAACAAAAAATAAGCCCCCATTTCGCTCGCTTTTCCTTCACGTAAGTACCTCCCACTATCGGATAAAAGTAACCTATTCCACCGTCAGGCTCCTGTAGTTGCCCGCTACATCCGCCTTAAACTGCTCCAGCGCCTCTTCCTTCGATAAAGTTCCGTTCAGATAAAGGTCTATATTGCTCAGCATCAGGTTCCCTATCACATCATCGTATTTGGTTACAATAGAAGTGTTAATTTTATCCAACTCTCCCGTGAAAAATTCGATGGTATTCTGGTCTTTACACCATTCATTCACATAGCCTTCTGCCACCGCCTCATTTACGGGAACGGAACTGGTATAATCCGCCTTATCTACCGCATACTGCTTCAGGAATTCCTGGTTGTTGCACACAAAGTCAATGTATAGCCATGCCAAATCCTTATTCTCACTCAGCTGGTAAATCCCCAGGTAAGAGCCGCCGTTAAAATAGGATGTGGGCAGGGAAGCGATAGCCCAGTTTCCTTTAGAATCCGGTGCCCCGGTCTGCATAACGTTTAACAGCCCCCAGGTGGGAAGGGTATATCCGAAGATGGATTTATCCGCCGCAGCAGAATACCAGGCATCGCTCCACCAGTCCAGCTTCGCGTCATAATCATTATCCCGGATAGTCTTTGCCAAATCAAAGAATTCGGAAACATAATCATCCAGGATAAATTTGCCGTCCTCCACCCAGGGCTCGGTCCGCATCCCATAGTTCGCCATGTTCCACAAATCCTGATAGCTGGCAAACATATGGGTTTCCCCATTGCTGGCCGTCTTAATCTTCTCCGCCGTTTCCAAAACGCCGTCCATGGTAGAAAGCATTTGGGAAATCTCGGCCGGGTCATCGGTACCCAGATATTCCTGCGCCAAATCCCTCTTGTACCAGAAGCCGCCAGGCGTTGCCTGATAAGTCATGGCTCTCAGGTTGCCATCCTCATCGGAAGCCAGTTGTACACAATAAGGCACCGTATTGCTCACATCCGCATTATAAGGAGCCGCAGAAAGATTTTCCCATGCTCCGGACTCTATATAATTCTTGACATTTTTAACATCGGAATAAAAGACATCCGGCCCCTCTGTTTCATTGTCCACAATCGTCTGCATTTTCGTATCGTAATCGGTGCCAATCTGTGTGAATTCTACTTTCACGTTGGGATAGGCTTTCTCAAATGCCGCAATTTGATATTCCGGGTCATTGGTCCATGACCAAACCTGGATAGTACCGCTGTAGCTTTCCGCATCCGCCGCTGCATTCCCGGCTACCTCGTTGACGGCTTCTTCCTCCGATGCCGTCGCTTCTTCCTGCGCCGTTTCCGATGCCTCCTCTGTCTGCTCCGGGGCTGGTGTCTGCGAAGAACCGAAGCCGCAAGCTGCCAATGATGCAGCCGTCAATACACAGGTTAATAACAATGCCACTTTTCTTTTCATCTTTCCTCCATTCTGCACGGCTTTCCAATACTTAGGATGGTAAGATGCCCTTTTCGAAGTCCACGGATGCTGTGCCGACATGGTCTTCTGTACTGTATCGCGATGATGTAATACGCGTTACGCCTGAACATCTTATTGCCTAATCCGCCCATTCCAAATCGCCTTCGGCGAGGGGCAGATTCTTTCCCGGCTAAATTGGTTTCTTTCATTTCACTTCTTTCCCACAAGGAAAAATGGTAGCGCTCCCATTTTATGTCAAAAAAACCTTTCGGTTTTTCATGTGGTTCTTCCTTCCACGATTTTTGCCTCAAACAACTGCTCTTTTCCGTATGGCACCTGATTCTCAATACGGTTCACCAGCGCGCCTACCATACAGGCCGCCATTTTATCAATAGGCTGTGCCACGGTAGATAAGCGGATAAACGGCTCGTAGTTCGTAAACTTAACATCATCAAAACCAAGGACAGCGATTCCGTCCGGTATCTTTACCCCTTTTTCCAAAAAAGCCGAAATAATACCATAAGCCATCATATCTGTATCGCAAAACAAGGCCTCTATCCCCGATTCCAATATCTTATCCGCCAGCCCGCTGGCAATCTTATAGCTTCTATTACCAAAAAAATCCTGCTCTAATGGAAGATGATATTTCTCCAGCTTCTGTTTAAAACCCAGATAACGTTCCTGGCCTTCGTGGAAATCGCCCTTTCCGTTCCCCATTCCATCGCCGTGAAGGTAACCTATTCTGCGGTAACCTTTCTTATATAAAAAATCAGCGCCTAACTCCCCGCTTTTCCTGTTATCAATATCTACTGTAATTGCCCCATCCTGAACAATCCCTGTTTTGAACAAAGCCACTGGCATGCCTATATTGACCAGTTTCTCCACATTTTCCTGCAATACGCCCGTCTTACTGTTGCCGGTCAGAATATAAGCATCCACCTTGCCATAAAGCAGGCCTATTTCCCTGTCGCATCCCCTGGGGGTATTATCACCGCAGACCACATACAGCGTTCCATAGCCATACCGCTCGCATTCATTGGCAATCCTGTCATTCATATACGCAAAAAAAGGGTCGCTGATAGGGAGGGCATTAATTACACCGATGACCTTATTGCTTTTCTTCGCCAGCATCTGTGCCGAAGTATTGGGTGTGTAATTTAATTGTTTTATCACTTCCAACACCTTCTCCCGCGTCTCGGCTTTGACCTTATCGCTGCCCAAAAGGACTCTGGATACGGTTGTCTTGGATACCTTGGCCTCTCTGGCTACATCGTTAATATTCATAATGATTCCCTATGTATACTCCTCTTTTACAAATCTAACTTCTTCTTTCATTTTCTTATTATATGCAAAAATGGGAGCGCTTTCAATTTACTTTTTTCACAAATTTGCAATAAAGTTTTTGGTAATAATTACTCTTCCTTCTGGGGCACGCTCACCGTATTCCGGTATTCATTGGCGGATATTCCCTCCTGCTTTTTGAAAACCCGGGAAAAGTGCGCCATATCCAGAAAACCTACGGCTTCGGCGATATCGCCAATCCGTAAGGATGGATTCCCAAGGAGCTGTTTCGCCTGCTCCATCCGCACATGGTTCAGCAGCTCCGAAAAAGTCTGCCCAGTGTATTTATTTAAAAGCTTGCTCAAATGCCATTGGCTCACATAGACGTTATCCGCCACATCCGCCAGTTTCAGCCGTTCTTTATAATTTGCCTCGATATATGCAAGGGCATTCTTGACGATAAAGCTGCTTGCGGCGCTTTCCAGCCCTTTTTCCCGGTCCTGGTTTTCCTCCCCTTCTTCCCAGGCAGTGGATTCCGCTGCGAATAAATCTGTTCCTGTCCTATCCGTTGAAGTTCCATCCTCCGCCCTTTTTCCCGTACAGCCTGCTGCTCCGTCCTCCACTTTTTCCTTTCCAAATGCATTTCCTTCTCTCCTTAACTCCGCCCTTCCCTTCAGCCTTTCTATCATAGCTTCAATGGCTTCGTTAAGTTCATCCATTTTTGAAGGCTTCAAAAGAAAGCGGCATACCCCAAGCCGGATAGCTTCCCGGGCATAGTCAAAATCCCGGTATCCGGTAAGGATAGTGATTTCCATATCGGGAAATTCCGATTTCAAGGCCGCAATCATGCTAAGCCCATCCATCTCGGGCATACAGATATCCGAAATCAACATATCCGGCCGCTCCCTGCGTATCAATCCCATCCCCTCTGCCCCATTAAAGGCAGTTCCCGCCACCATGCATTCCCAATTTTCCCACTTTACCGTTTTCTCCAATCCCCTTACAATAATCGGTTCATCATCAATTATCACAACCTTATACATAATCTCCACTATCCTCCATGCCGCACATACCGCTGACCGCGCAACTTCCAGTCAACTAAAAAACACCTATCTTCAATGCTACACCTTTCACCCGGATAAATAATCCCCTCTTTCCATCCCCACGGCCCTCAACCAACTGAAGAATGCCCGTGAAACTTCATTTCTTAACCTTTGACAGCCCCAGCCGTCAGCCCCTTAACAATATATTTCTGCAAGAACAAATACACAATAAGCAACGGGAATACTATCAGCGACACGCTGGATGCCATCAGCCCATAGTTGGTTCCCTCCTGGGAAGTCAGCAGGCTAAGGAGAACGGTCACCGAATATTCCGGTTTTGTCTTTAAGAAAAATGACTGCGTAAACAAATCATTGTAGCTCCATAGGAAGGAAAAAATGCCCACCGTCGCAAAAGAAGGCTTGCACAAAGGCATTACCACCTTAAAAAAGAGTTGGAAAATATTGCACCCTTCCATATATGCCGCTTCCTCTAATTCCACCGGAAGCCCTCCGATGTACCCCCTCAAAACCACAATCGCAAAGGAAAGATTTCCCGCTATCTGAGGGAGTATAACTGCCAGCAGCGATTTCGGTATCTGGTTCGTATTGGCCAATCCAATCACGTTCATCATCCGGATAACCGGAATAATCGTAGCGAAAGCCGGGAACATCATTCCCGCCACTACCATGCTGTTTAGCAGCCCTTTTAATTTAAAATCATACCTCACCAGGGCATAAGATGCAAGCCCCGCCAGCAGAATCACCGCCGCTGCCACACTGAGGGAAATCACTAGGCTGTTCCTGTAAGCCCCCAGAATATTTACGCGCTCGAATGCTGTTTTATAATTATCCAGAGTAAATGTTTCCCCCACCGGAAGGGAAAAAGAATCCGAACGGATAAGCTTTTTATTTTTAAAGGAATTCATAAGTATCCAGAACAGCGGATAAATGGTTGTCAATGCCCACCCTATCAATACCGCATAAACCCCTGTCATGCCAAATGAAAATTTATGATACGCCTTTTTTCCTATATTATCGCCCCTTGCCATATCCATAACCATGCCCTTTCTATCAACTACAACCTTTTCAGACAAATCTGAACTGATAACTTTTAGTAGTCCTTCTCCTTGAAAACCGCATTCACAATCTTTGCCGTAATCACGCCCAGAATGACAATCAATACCGATATGGCCGAGCTGTAGTCCACATTGTGAGATTCAAATGCGTGATAATACATATAAGTGCCTGTCAGCCATGTGCTGTTGCTGGGCATTCCTTTAGGGAACATAATCCAGGGCAAATCGAACACCTTCAAAGCCCCGGTCACCGCCAGAACTCCGCAGGTACAGATTACATTGTGCAGGAGAGGCAGGGAAATATAGCGTACCCTTTGCAGTCTGGAAGCGCCGTCAATTGTAGCCGCCTCATATAAATCGTCGGAAATATTATTTAATCCCGTGATAAGGATAATAAAGTAAAACCCCACATACTGCCACGTAACCGGTATCATCATAGTCAGCATGGCGTGGCTGTTATCCTTAAAATCAACCAGCTTGGCCGCGCCGAAGATTTCCCGCAGCTGGTTCAGCATCCCTTTGTCATATAAAAAGACCAGATTAAAAAGCAGCCCCAACGCCGTAGCCGCAATGACAATGGGGAAGAAGTAAACGGTCCTGAAGAATTTCTGCCCTTTGCTTATATTGTCCACCATAAGGGCCAGAACAATGGCAATCCCTAACTGCCCGATAATCGTAGCCGCAATCATTTTTACCGTATTGATTAGCGCTACCCGGATATTTTCGTCCTTAAAAAGCTCCACATAATTCGTATACCACGGGTCATTCCAGCCTTTGGCCGAAGAACCCAGGTTATTAATTACTTTAAAACTGTTCAATATATTCTGTAAAAAGGGGTAATACAGAAAAATCACCAAAAAAGCAAAAGCCGGAACCAGAAAGAAAATAATCGGCTTCTTATTTTTATAAATGTTGGAACCCATACTGCTCACCATATCCCTTTCATCCACATCTTCCGCAAAAGATATGTGTGTTTTAACTTCACATTTTCAAATACATGCGCCTTTTGGCACAGTTTCCTATATGGTAAGGAAAAACACTCCGCAGCAAGCTTTCCATATCCTACTACTTGCCGCGGAGTGTCTTACATTTTTACTGCTGGCCTTCTGCTACCAGTTTCAATAGTTCTTCCACCGCTTCCTTAATATCTGCTTTTCCGGTTACGATGTCGGGCATTCCGTTAAATACTGGTACTCTGGCTTCCTGTGTTACCTGATCCTGAACTGCCCCGGCCATACCGGTAGCACCCGCTACCATATCCAGGCCTGCTACAGCCAGGGAAGAAAGCTGGGATTCATCCACCTGAGTTCCGTTATTCAACGCAGTTGCAGATACACTTGCAAATTTGGATACCATTTCATCCGAAGTCATATAGGAGATAAATTCCACGCATGCCTTCTGTTTCTCCGGGTCATCCCACGCTTTCTTTGTAATATACCATCCGGAGGAAAGCCCGCCGATAATATCCGTAGATTTACGTTCGCCCTTGCCGGGTACATAAGTTACCGTAAAGTTGTCAACATCGTCCGTTGCCCCTTCGATACCGCCTACTTTCCAGGAGCCGTCAATCAAAAATGCCGCTTTGTCGTCGATAAACAGCTGGAAGGTCTCCCCGTCCGTTGCGGATAAAGTGTTCTCCGGCAGGAATCCTTTTTCATATAAAACCTTCATATCCCCGATGCCGCTAATCCATGCCTGCCCATGCTCATCATCCGCGGATCCCGGCAGAATGTTATGGGTTGCGGGTGTCAGGTAATTGTAAATACAGAATTCGAACCAATAATGGGGAATTTCTGCAAAGGATGTAGCAATGGGCGTATACCCTGCATCTTTAATCTTCTGGCAGATGTCCATGAATTCATCCCAGGTAGTATCCGCCGTAGGGATTTCTACCCCTGCTGCCTCGCAAACCGCTTTATTCACGAATAAGCCTTCCCAGTAACCGTTCACCGGCACGGAATAATTTTTTCCATCCACCGGAGAAGCCCCCATCATGCCGTCCTTCATGTTGGTGGCATAGTCCGGGTAAGTCTGGCGTATTTCATCAATGGAGACTACTTTTTCCGCTTCTACGAAAGGATTGGAATCCACCCCGTTAAAGTAGAAAAGCACATCCGGCTCAGAGCCCATTTCAAAATCCGAAATCACCCTGGCCTTAAAGGTTTCCGAAGACGAGCCCGATGCATCGTTAATCTTATTGCCCGTCTCATCCTGCCAGGCTGCAATTGCGTCCTGATAGTTCTGTGCATTGGTATCTTCCCCTGCAAACGTTGTGGTCACATTTAAAGTAACGGGGGCGCTTTCTTCTGCGCCGGACTCTGCCGCCTCGCTGCTATCGCCTGACGGCTGGCTGCTGCTCTCCGCCGGAGCACTCCCGGACGAATCGTTGCCGCAGGCCGCCAATGATAAAACCATTGCGCCCGTTAATAACATTGCCATCATTTTCTTCATACTGCATACCTCCCTGTTCTGCCCGGATGTCTTCTTCCGGCATCCGTTTGCTCTACTATGTTTTCTTCTTGTAATAATCATACAAAATAAGCAGAATTTACGGAATTGTCAGATTTGTTATTTCTTGTCTATTATTGGTTTCTTGCATTTTCACCACAATTCGGCTGACTGTCTCCCCATTTTTGTCATTTTTTACTATAAGTCCATACTTTTCCCCATAAATAATCCGGATTCTCCTGTTTACATTCCGTATGCCCAGGCTGGCAGAGCCAACCTCCCCCGGCTCAAAATCATCCGCAAGCAATTCTTTTATCCGCTCCTCGTCTGCACCGGACAATGAGCCCGTATTGCGCACCTCCACCACCAGCTTATCCCCTTCCCCAAATACACGGAGTACAATCCTGCCCCGTGCCTGTCCGTTAATGCCGTGCTCCACCGCATTTTCGATAATAGGCTGAATAATCAGCCGGGGAACCTTCACCTGAAACAGGCCTTCATCCACTTCCTTTTCCACCTTCAGCCGTTCCCCGAAGCGCTGGGAGATAATGAAAAGGTATGCTTCCACGTATGACATTTCCTCCTCCAGCGTGACAAAACGCCGGTGACGCCTGTCCATGGTGGCCTCCAGCATAATGGACAAGTTTTCAATCATACGGCTGACCGTATAATTTTCATGGATTCTGGCTTCCCAGTTGATAATTTCCAAGGCATTGTTCAAAAAATGAGGGTTAATTTGGGATTGAAGAGCCATAATCCGGGCGTCCTTAAGCGCCAGTTCCTCTGTATAAATCTTATCAATCTGGTATTGCAGCCTGGCCGACATACGGTTAAAGGCATCCTCCAGATATTCAAACTCCTGGCTGTTAGCGTTGCTTTTTATCTGATACCCGAAGTGCCCCTCCTCTATCATATGCGATGCCTGCACCAGACTGCCGATAGGAGTTGTTACTTTTCTCCGGAAAAACCGGAACACAATAAATACCAACGGCGCCATAAACAAAATAAGGACCAGGGAGATATATTTTACTACATACGTTTCGTCAATCACCATCTCCCTGTCCAATGCTATGATATAACCTATATAATGCCGTTCCGGCTTTCTCACTGAATAGGCGTAATATTCTTCCCCCTGCTTCATCAAGCGGCATTGTCTGTTATTTTCCCCAAGCAGCTGTGCCTCCACATCCGATATCCCCCGGAAAACATCTGCATTATCCCCCGTAAGGAAAACATCGTCCACATAAATTGCGCTCCCCGCATACCCCCACGTACTGTCCAGGCTGCCGAACACCACTTCCTTGTTTAACTCCATGGTCAGCACCGCATAAGGGTGATAGGAAGAAGTCATCAGATTACGGACCATGTAAATCCTATCTTCCACACCGAAAATCGCCACATCTGTGTCCAGATTGGGATAAATTTCCATCACCCTGGGCATCACCTTATCCTCAAACCTCCTGCTGGCCTGATAGACCGCATTGCTGGTACTCCCCCTGAATGCGGTAAAAAACTGCTCTTCGGGCTCATCCGTAAAAAATAAGGACGTATATAAAAAACTATCATTATAGCAATAATGCTGCTCCAAAAAAGTGTTCACCGCCCTGCGCAGTTCCAGTTCGTTCCCATCCGCTGCATACTGCCCATAGCTTTCCTTAATGGTAGGAAGATAGGAGGCATTTTTCGATGCCTCCACCGCTGCGTCCATCCGCATCTCACATATTTTAATCGCATTATCCGCCGATGTCACTATCGTCCGTTCCGTCTGACTGTTAATCTTACCCGCCGCCACATAAAACATAATATAAGCAATCATTCCAAGGGGCAGCAGCCAGCACAAGGTAAGAAGCCCAATCATACTCCAAGTCAAAGAAGCCTTCGCCCGCACTTTCTTATCCGTACCGCTCTTCCCTTCCATACCTCGCTTCCCCTCCATACCTCTCCCCTTTTTATCCCAAGAGATTATACGTTTTCCTTTTCCATACACCGTTCGCCAATCGGGAAAGCCCCTGATAACTTTGGCTGAATATTTCCTCAGCCTCTTTTAGCATTTCCCCATCACAACCTTAACCCGATGTGCCAACCCTTCGCCCATAAACGGTATCCTATCCACTTTTTCCCCATCCAGGTACAATTCCTTCACACCTTTCATCACCCCGTCCGGGTTAACCACTTCTATCTCATAAGCAGTTCCCCTCCACACCCTCATCATGGAAAATTCCTTCCAATCCGCCGGGATGCAAGGGTCTATGCACAAAGTCTCAAAGCCTGGGCGCACCCCCAGAATATATCTGGTCGCGGAGAAATACGCCCATCCGCCGCTGCCGGTCATAAAAGGATGCCTTGCCCTGCCGTGGGCCGTATGATCTTTTCCCATAATGAACTGACAGTAGGAATAGGGTTCCGCTTCTCTGATTTCTATTTTATCATTCTGCCAGTAAGGGCACAAGGCATTATAAAATTTCATCGCCCGATCCCCCCTCCCCAGCTTACATTCCGCAGCCCATGCCCACGGATTAGGATGGGAAAATACCGCTCCATTTTCCTTGATTCCCGGATATACCCGCGTTACAAAACCGATATCATCATCAGGAACCGTATAAGAAGGTGCATTCAACATAATTCCCCATGGGGTATACAGATATTCGTCCACGCTATCCATGGCAATCTTCCCCCTCTCTTCATCCGCCGCGCCGGACAGCACAGCCCAGGCATTGGATTCCAGATGCACTCTTCCTTCTTTGTCTTCTTTTGTTCCAATCTTCTTCCCATTCTTCGTAATTCCCCGGATAAACCACTTTCCATCCCACAGTTCTTCGTTGCAGGCACACTTTACCTTTTCCGCCATTTTCCTGTACTTTTTCCCGTCTTCTTCCCTCCCCAGATACTCCGCCAATTCGATAAAATTCTCCAGCGCCCAATAATGCAGGAAAGAAACCATGGCGCTCTCCCCGCCGCCCAGGTTCAGGCAGTCATTCCAATCCGCCCGCAGGCCTTTACAAATTCCGGTGGCCCCCACCTGCTTTGCGGAAAAGTCCAGGATATGCATCATATGCTCATAAACCGTTCCCTCCCCGCCATCGGCATAGGTCACTATTTCATCCACAAAATCAAATTCCCCCGTCTCTTTGATATATTCCACAATAGAGGCAATCAGCCACAGGGCATCGTCCGAACAGGCGTCCTTTAGGCCATGCACTATGCTGTCCTTCTCCGGGCTGGGAATCACCGTAGGCGACCGGAACGGCTTCGCCCCGTCATCGGGCTCAAACCATTCAGGCCGGAACAGATGCAGCCCATAGCCCTCAGAAACCAATCCTTTTAACAATTCCACAATACGCTGCCTGCATTTTGCCGGATTGGAGTGGGGAATCGTCATGGCATCCTGGGCCGTATCCCGGTATCCAAGGCCCACTCTCCCCCCCACCTCGATAAAGGAGGCAAAACGGGAAAACATCACATTAATTTCGGATTGATACAACGTCCATATGTTAATCAAAGTGTTCATGCCTTCATTGGGCGTCTGTATTTGCAGTTTTTCCAATTTTTTATCCCAAAACCTGCGCAACTCCTCGTATGCCTTGTCTGCAGCTGAAACATCCTTATACTTTTCCCTCACACGCCTGCCTTCTTCCCGTTTTCCCTCTCCCAGCATAAAAAGAATGCGGGCCTCTTCCCCAGGCTTCAGACGAATATTTTTCTGTAAAGAACCGCAGTGGTTATTCCCCAGTTCATAAGAGCCGCCGCACTGCCCTGTTTCCACGGCAACAGGGTTATCCTCCGTCCGATAGCTGCCGATAAATTTATCCCTTAAACAGTCGAACCCGTCCGGCATTTCATTGCAGGTAAAATATTGATACCCGAACTCTTCATAGAATAAATCATACTCAATCACCCCATCCTCATAGGAGGAACCGGAACAATACAGGCTCATCTGGAAATTCTGGTTGTCAATATTGATATGGTGGAAGGAAAATTCGCAGTAAGTAAACAAGCTTAAATCTCTTGGCATCGTGCCTTCATTTTTTACTGTAACATCCCACAATTCCACGTTGTCGCCAAGGGGGATGGACAGCGTCTGGCTGGCTTTGATGCCGTTGTAGCTGGATTCATAGACGGAATAGGACAGGCCATGGCGGCAGGTATATTCCGCTTTGTCCAGAGGCTTCCCTACCGGCTGCCAGGAGATACTCCAGTAGTCTTTGGATTCGTTATCCCTGATATAAACATAATGGCCTGGCCGGTCCATGGGAACGGTATTGCCGTGAAACCTGGTGACTCTGTGATATTCCGGCGTTTTATGGAACATATATCCCCCTGCGGTGTGATTGACCACCGCGCAGGTATCCTCCACCCCCAGATAGTTTGTCCATGAAGCAGGCAAGTCTACCCTGTCAATGACGTATTCCCTTTTTTTACTGTCAAAATGTCCGTATTTCATTCCAATCCTCCTATTCCGGTTCCGCACTTGTCCGAACAGTACTGTTTATTAATAAGACCCGAAGGCCAATGATAATTACTTTTATTATAACTCCTGACGGCAAGGGCGGGGTATGGATAAGGATGTGAATATTTGTCTATTCTTGTGGTGGACAGCCAGGGCTTTTGACATCCGAATACTATAAAGCCAGAAACGGCACAATAGGCAGTCTGCCCTGCCCACTGTGCCTCCTATACTGATACCTATGGCTCGTCATAAATACTGTAATCTGCCGTCAACCCATTATTGTACAGCGTTCGCCATCTATCTCCCAAGATTCCCCATTCGCTGTTTTCACTATATAAAAGATCATATATTTCCTCCATGGACAATTCATCGCTTCTGCCAATCGTTTCGCCGTTCACTGTCCATACCCATATATCTTCACCGGAATCTCCCATTTTCCAGTCTTCACGTAATTCCCTATACATTATATATGTATTATTCTGACATTTAAACTCCGCCCAGCTATGAGAGGCGGCTGTATTACGCCATTGGCTGAGTATCAGCTTATTTTCCTCATCAATCCCAGGGTTAGAAATATCCGTAAAGCTGGGTTCTTCAACAAAGCCACTATTGGTTTGTAAGAAGCAATAATATGTCAATGCCCCTTGATTGCCGTGATGCCCTGTACAAATCAGCAAGTCAGAAAGTCCGTCAAAGTTCACATCTATGTATTCAAACTTATGCTCTGCCGAAACCCACGTAGCATAGCCGCCTTCCGCTTTCACAGTTATTACTTGTGCGGTTTCGCTATCCCCTTCACGGGATACCACCAATACACCATCTTCCAAAAAATGGTTGTCATCATCTTGATAGTCTGAAATCAGCCATTCAAAAACCCATCCGTCAACCCGTAAGCGGTCATATATCACAGGATTCCCTTTTAAAACTTCCTCTGGCAAAACCTGCGCTATCATTATGTCTTCGGTAACTGATATTGCGTCTTTCCCGTTGTAGATTTCCATTACTCTGCCAGTATCTATGGGTATTTCCTGCTGATATTCCGGCTCTTGTTCATGAATCTCCAGGCCTTCTTCTGTATCCTTTTCCACACCATCCCCCGCATTATCTTCTATACTTTCTTCCGCCTCTTCCCTTATATCTTCGTCTGCACTTTCTTCTATATCTTCCCCTATATCTCCTCCTTCCTCCTCTTCTCCGTCTCCATCCTCCGCAACCCCATTCTGCGTCTCTGAATATGATATTGGAGTTTCCCCCTTTTCACTATTTAAATTGCCGCAACCGCTCAGCACTATTATGCCAAACAGAACAGCCGTTATGCTTTTAACAATATATCCCCAATTCCTCTTTTCCATAAAATACCTCATCCTTCATGTTTACTATGCCTGACTACTATCCAAAAACATTCGAAACTATATCATAATAATCATACTATAATTCCATAACATTTCCTATACAATCATGAATCATTATTGAAATATCCGTAACAGTTCAGCCCAGGACTTTGCACTTGCTGCAAATATCCATAAGACAATCATATATTACTTTTCCCCAGAAAAGATATCCCCCAAACCTTGACCTTATAAATAAGAAGTGTTATTATTTTAACGATTAGAGAAATTCTCCCCTAATTATCACATTATTCACAAAAAATAATTAAATAAGAGGTGCAGACAAATGAGCAAAACTTTTGAAGATTTAATTTCCAAGGTAAAGGAAATCCCTATGAAAAAGGTTTCCGTTGCCGTAGCACAGGATTCTGCCGTTTTAGAGGCCGTAAGAGCCGCTAAGGACAGAAAAATTGCAGATGCGATCCTTGTGGGCGATGAAGCGAAAATCAAAGCGATTGCATCGGATATCCAGGTGGATATCAGCGATTTTGAAATCGTCAATGTGGAAGACGATATCGAGGCTTCCCTTGCAGCAGTGAAGCTGGTGCATGAAGGCAAAGCAGATATGTACATGAAGGGCTTAATTGATACGAAGCATTTCTTAAAAAGCGTTCTGGATAAAGAGGTAGGTTTAAGGACGGGCAAGCCTTTATCCCATGTATGTGTATTCGATGTGGAAGGCATTGACCATCTCTTGTTTTTGACCGATGTTGCATTTATCCCTTACCCTACTTTGGAGGATAAAGTACATATTATCAATAATACATTGGAAATCACAAAGGCATGCGGCATTGACTGCCCGAAAGTGGCTCCTTTGGCTGCCGTAGAGGTAGTAAATCCTAAGATGCCTGCCACCGTGGACGCGGCAGAACTCACACGGATGAACAAAGACGGGGAAATTGCCGATTGTATCGTAGACGGCCCCCTTTCTTTGGATTTAGCTATTGACGCAGAGGCTGCTAAACATAAAGGCGCTACTGACAGGCCGATTCAGGGCGATGCGGATATCCTTCTTTTCCCTGATATCCATGCCGGCAACCTGGTATACAAGGCAATGGTACATACTGCAAAACTGAAGAACGGCAACATTTTAACAGGCACAAAAGCTCCGGTTATTTTGACCTCCCGTTCCGATTCCATGGAAGTAAAGGTAAATTCACTGGCCCTTGGCGCTGTTGTTGCAGAATATCTGAAATAAAAAAGAGTTGGCCCGGCGGCCAACTCCAAAGAATGCTTCGCATTCTTTCTTGGCGACTTACAACGCTGTGGCGTAATTTCCTATAATATAAGAAAGAAATGAGGACGATTATGGCAATCAAAAGTTTAATTATCAATCCCGGTTCCACCTCCACGAAAATCGGTGTTTTTGAGGATGAAACCTTATTATTTGAAGAAACATTAAGACACTCCACGGAAGAAATCGCACAGTATGCTTCTATTGTAGACCAGAAGGACTTCCGCAAGAATATTATTCTCGATTTAATGAAGGAAAAAGATTTCGATATGAAATCCCTGGATGTTATCGTAGGGCGCGGCGGCATGTTGAAGCCTATCCCCGGGGGCACTTATGCAGTCACGGACAGTCTGCTGGAGGATTTAAAAGCGGGTGTCCAGGGGCAGCATGCTTCTAACCTGGGCGGTATTCTGGCAAGGGAAATCGCCGATGCCATCGGTATTCCTTCCTATATCGTTGACCCGGTAGTGGTTGACGAACTGATGCCCATCGCCAGATATTCCGGCGTACCGGAACTTCCCCGCATCAGCATCTTCCATGCTTTAAACCAGAAGGCCGTTGCCAAACGTTATGCTAACGAAAAAGGGGCAGCTTATGATTCCCTGCGCCTGATAGTGGTACATATGGGCGGCGGTGTTTCCGTAGGCGCTCACGAAAACGGCAAAGTAGTGGATGTATTCAATGCCCTTGACGGCGATGGTGCATTCTCCCCGGAAAGGTCGGGCGCAGTGCCTCCCGGAGCTTTGGTTAAAATGTGCTTCTCCGGCAAATATACAGAAAAAGAAGTTTATAAAAAACTGGTAGGAAACGGCGGTTTTAACGCTTATCTGAATACCAACGATATGAGGGATGTAGACAAAATGGTAGATGAAGGAAACGAGGAAGCCCGTGAAATCCGAGATGCCTTTATCTTCCAGGTTGCCAAAAATATCGGCTCCATGGCTTGCGTGCTGCAAGGCAAAGTAGACCAGATTATTTTAACGGGCGGAATCGCCTATGACAAAGCCGTAACGGATGGTTTGAAAGAACGGGCCGGCTTTATCGCCCCTATCACCGTATATCCTGGAGAGGATGAACTCCTTGCACTGGCTCAGGGCGCCATCCGCGTTATGACAGGTACGGAAAAAGTAATGGAATATTAATTAAGACACGATTGATACACGAATATGTATATTCCGTAACAGGGAAGCCAAAAGGCCGAACTGTTACGGAATATACATATATAACTTTTGGCAGAGCACCGGGCCAATACCCCTGCTGTAATACTGCAACAACAAAAAATCAAAAACAAGAAAATAGCATCGCCTTCCCCTCTTCCATAAAATCCCGGCTTTTATACGGCGGCTTCTGAAAGTATGCTTTTATATCTGCCTGCTGTTCTTCCTTTTCGTTGAATCCTGCATCATCTGGGGCATCAGCCGGAATACCAGCGAGAACCTGGACTATATCATTGTGCTGGGGGCAGGGCTGAACGGCGACAAACCTTCCGCTGTCCTGGAGATGCGGCTGGAAAGGGCGCACCTCTATCTACAGGAGCACCCACAGACCATAGTCATTGTTTCCGGCGGCCAGGATCCTACTGAGCCTGTCAGCGAAGCCGAAAGCATGCAAAACTGGCTTTTGGAAAAAGGGATACCTGCTTCCCCATTACATGATCCGGGAATTCTTTACCATATGCGTGGACGCCCTGCTGGGAAATCTGGGCTAAACCTTTTTCTTTTTTTATAAAAATTCAAAAAACACTTCATTTTTATACTATTTAGTGGTAAAATCCATTTGTATTATACATATTTATACCTTATGCCCGCTTCGGCGGACACACGGCAGCACAAGCAGTCAACTGCAGTGCAGAAATGGAGAAAGAAATGAAAAAACAACAGAAAAAGCTATTTTACGGTACAGGCATATTAATGCTTTGCATGGCTCTTATGCCGCTTACCGCCTTGGCCGCAGAAGCGGGGGCAGAATATACCCCTGCTATGTACGCCACATTTTGGGCACTGATTCCGCCCATTGTAGCCATCGTATTGGCATTGATTACAAAGGAGGTTTACAGTTCCCTGTTTATTGGAATTTTAGTAGGCGGACTGTTCTATTCCGGCTTCTCCTTTGAAACTACACTCACTCACATTTTTAATGATGGCTTCGTAGCTGTGCTGTCCGACAGCTACAATGTGGGTATCCTGATTTTCCTTGTGATTTTAGGCGCTATGGTGAGCCTGATGAACCGGGCAGGGGGCTCCGCAGCGTTTGGACACTTTGCCAAGCAAAAAATCAAATCCAGGGTCGGCGCACAGCTGGCTACTGTTGCCTTGGGCGTCCTGATTTTTATTGATGACTATTTTAACTGCCTCACTGTGGGAAGCGTTATGAAGCCGGTAACGGATGAGCATAAGGTATCCCGGGCAAAGCTGGCCTATTTAATCGATGCCACCGCTGCCCCGGTCTGCATTATCGCCCCCATCTCCTCCTGGGCAGCTGCCGTATCCGGGTTCGTGGAAGGGGAAGACGGCTTTTCCATCTTCATCCGCGCCATCCCCTATAACTTTTATGCTATCTTAACTATTGTTATGATGATAGCCCTGGTGCTTATGAATGTGGATTTCGGCCCGATGAAAACCCACGAGGCCAACGCAGTAAAAGGAGATTTATTCTCCATGGGAGAAAAGAATAAAGGGCAGGAAGTTTCTGCTGCCAACCCAAAGGGAACAATTGCAGACCTTCTCATTCCTATCGTTGCTTTGATTATTTGCTGTGTCATCGGTATGATTTATACAGGCGGGTTCTTCGAAGGCGCCGGTTTCGTTACCGCTTTCTCCAACTCGGACGCTTCCGTAGGGCTGGCGCTGGGCAGCATATGTGCTATCATTATTACGATTATCATTTATCTCATACGCAGGGTCTTAAGCTTCACCCAATGTATGGAATGTTTCCCTGACGGGTTTAAGGCCATGGTTCCCGCTATATTAATCCTTACTTTCGCCTGGACTCTAAAAGCGATGACCGACAGCCTGGGGGCTGCGGAATTTGTAGCGGAAGCCATGAAACAAACCGCTGGTTCCCTGATGAATTTCCTGCCTGCGATTATTTTCCTTGTAGGCTGTTTCCTGGCATTTTCCACAGGAACCTCCTGGGGTACCTTCGGCATACTGATTCCTATTGTGGTAGCCGTATTTGCAGACTCTAACCCGCAGCTTATGATTATTTCCATTTCCGCCTGCATGGCCGGGGCTGTTTGCGGAGACCATTGTTCGCCGATTTCCGATACTACTATTATGGCTTCCGCCGGGGCACAGTGCAACCATGTAAACCATGTGTCCACTCAGCTGCCCTACGCCATTTTAGCAGCCGGTATTTCCTTTATTACATACATTATTGCAGGTTTTGCCCAAAGCGCCTGGATTTCCTTGCCCGCCGGAATTATTCTGATGCTTCTGGCGCTCTATGTGGTTCGCAGATTAAATCGATAGCATTTGAGTTCATTCCCCGCGGGAATCAAATACTCCGCAGACAGGGCTTTTGACACCCGAATCCTATAAATGTAAAAAGAGTTGGCCCAGCGGCCAATTCCTAGTGACTTACAACGCTGTGGCGTAATTTCCTATAATGTAAAATAAAGGGCTGTCCCGCTAAGATCTTCAGGACAGCCCTCTTATTGTATTCTTTCCAACATCTGCCATCAATTCCTGGCCCTTCGGTCTCTTCCCATCTGTTCATAATAACTGCGCTTCGCCCCATACATCAGCTGCTCCGCCTCCCGAACCAAATCGTCCATTGATGTTATCTTCTCCTCCCAATGTACACCTACCGAAATATGATATCCCCTTCTTTCCAGTTCTTTATCTATTCCCTTTATTTTATCCAGTATCTGCTCTTTCGGCCTGTCCAAATCAAAAGCCACAAATTCATCCCCGCCGATGCGATATGTATCTGCCGCGCCGAAATTATCCTGCAAAAGCCTGGCCACACATTGGAGCATCCTATCCCCGGCCTCATGGCCCTGGCTGTTATTTAATTCATGCAAGCCATTGGCATCCGCATAAATGCAGGCAATGGACTCCGTATATTTCTTTGGGTACTCCAGGATTCTTTTCTGATAGCTGTTCCGGTTCAAAAGGCCGGTCAATAAATCATTTTCCCCCATTTCTTTAATGATTTTAAAGGAACGCATATTATTATAAAACATAGAGAAACTCAAAGTAACATTCTCTAACAATATCGGGTTTTTCCAGTATTGTACCATATTTACCGCACCCAGTACGCCGATTAATTTCCCGCTCACATCTTCGATTTTGGCTGCCATGACACCCGTCAGGCAGTCTGCCTGCACAAGCAGCTGCCTTGCTTCCTTATCATTCCCTTTTTGTTCCTTTCCCTTCTTTTCCTTCGCTTCGTACCATATAAGGCTTTTCTCTTCTTCCAAAAAGTTATTTTCGAAAAAACAGTTTGCCTCCAGGACTTCTATGAGCCCTTCCCTCTTTTCCTCATTCCGGCACCACATATACAGCTTGCCTTCATTGGGCGAATCAAATATTTTCAAGAATACGGCCTCTGCGGTAGTCATTTCCCCGATCTTCTCCAATGCCCGCACCGCATAATCTTCCGTACGGTATGCAGAAAAAAGCGTTTTTTCCACATCATATATATAGTTTACCATTTCCAGTCTTTGCTTTTCCACATTGGTCTCGTTTCTGCGGTACCAGAGCAGGCCGATAAAATAAATCACAAAGCAGACCACCACAAACCCTCCATACGAGTAAAGCATGGATTTTGTTTCCGCTGCATTTTGGAAAACGGCTGTCTCCTGAATGGAAATCGCCAGCATCCACTGATTAACCGATAAAGGTGCATAGTAAAAATGCAGGTTCTCTTTATTTTCTTTGGATGCGAGTACCGAATAGCCTTCCTCCCCTTCCATCACTCCTTTCCACAGCTTCGTCTCATCATATCCTTCTCCCAGTTCCTGATATTCTTTTTCGAATATATTCCCCAATTTATTGCGCCAAGTATCCATGAGAAAATCCCCAGTTCTTCTCTCCACGAGATAAACTGACATTTTCCCGCCAAATGCATCTGCTGACCAGAATTCAGGAAGCCGCTCCAGTTCCATTACACCATATAAAATCCCGACCGCTTCACCCTCTTTGATAATCGGCACAAAATGGCGCAGCACTTCCTTCCCTTCCAGAAGATCAATTTCTTTCCCTGATATATGGACACCATGTTCCATCTCCTCTTCAAAAGAAAGGGAGCCCTCCACATTCACATTGCTGCCATCCTTAAGCAGCACTTTGTCATCGGGAAGAAGTATGTATATGCGTGATATTACGCTTCTCGTTTCATAGGATTTCAAAATATTTTTTACTTCTTCACAGTCCAGGTTTTCATATCCCGACAAAATATCCGCAACCACCTCCAGCTGCTCCCTGTCTGATGCAATATGTTTTTCTATATCTTCAGACAGCTGATCCACTTCCTGCTGCAAAGTTTCCTGACAGTCGCTTTCTGCCATTTCATTTACCTTCCAGACCATGCCCGCAAAAGCAATTCCTATGGCCGTAAGAAACACGGCCGTTATTGCCAGATATTTATTCCAGTTCATTTTTGCCCCTCCGTGTTAACTCCCCCTGCTACCAATACCTTATGAAAATCAACTACTTTCTTCTATTATATATCAAATGACAAATTTTCCAACCTTTTTTGAAAAAATATGTTATAGTAAAAATTGATCTAATTTCATTTTTTATACGAAGGAGGCTATTTATGGGAATTTTTATCTTTTTTGTTTGTGCTTTTATTCTCACATTAGATATCCTTGGAAAAATAAATGTCATGGGCAGGATACCTCGCTTTTTGTGTATGCTTTTTCTTCCCCAGGTCATTATTCTGTGCGGGGCTGCTGCCAAAGCAGGAAAACATGGAATTCTTTCTTTTCCCGGCTTTGCTTCTGCGGGAATAGTATTGCTTTACGCCTATTTGCTGGTACGCATCCATCTGTTCCCGGTGCGGAGAGTTCCTTCCTGCACACGCCGGATAAAAATTCTGCTGGGAGGGAAAATCATCCTTTCCTGCAGCTTATGGGGATTCCTGATGCAGGGGATATTCTACATCCTGCTTTTTACAGGGCATCTTTCGCCCCTGGACCGCCTTTTCGCCGGAAGCCCTTTATTGTATACTATAAATGTGATACATAGTATTTCATTTCTTTTCCTCATCCTGTTAAACGGACAAGCCCGCATTCTTTTTACCTGCTACCGCCTTGGTATTGTAAGGAGACTCCTTATCGTGCTGAACCTATGGATTCCTTTTATCAACCTCTTCCTGATGCATTATCTTGGGAAAAAGGCTGCCGAAGAATGCGATCACGAAATGTGCCGTTTTTCCAATCGGGCTGCCCGGGCCAACAGCAATCAATGTGCCACCAAATATCCTCTCGTAATGCTCCATGGCATTGGTTTTCGGGATTTACGCTATTTCAATTATTGGGGAAGGATTCCAAAAGAACTGACCCGCAATGGGGCCGTTGTCTATTACGGGCATCAGGAGGCCTGGGGAACTATAGAAGAAAATGCCGCTTTCGTTCAGCACAAAATCGAAGAAATCCTTGCTATGGAACATTGTGAAAAGGTAAATATTATCGCCCACTCCAAAGGAGGCCTGGATGCCCGCTATTTGATTACCCACCTTCATATGGAACAGCAGGTGGCTTCCCTCACCACTGTTTCCACACCGCACATGGGCTCTGAACTGCTTCTTATCCTAAATCGGATTCCTGACCGCATATACCGCTTGATTTCCTCCCGGTTCGATTCCGCCTTCCGGAAGATCGGAGACTGCCATCCTGACTGTTATCATGCCAGCAAACAGCTTTCCCCGGAATTTTGCAGGCAGTTTAATCAGGCTACCCCCAATTCCGATTCCGTATATTATCAAAGCTATGCTTCTGTTATGGGGCATTGCTGGAGCGACAGCCTGCTTAGCATTCCCCATCTTTTCATGAGCCTTGTTTCCCATGGGAAGCCGAATGACGGGCTGGTAACGGAAGATAGCGCCAAATGGGGCATATTTAAGGAAACCTTTCAAAATAAATACCGCCGCGGGATTTCCCACGGCGATATGATTGATTTAAAACGTGAAGATTACAAAGGTTTTGATGTCATTGAAACCTATGTGGATATTGTCACCGATTTGAAGAATATGGGGTTTTAAATATTAACGGAAACCCCTCTTAGCGCCTTTCCCGAAACAGTTCAGCCTTTCGGCCGGCTTACCTGTTACCCTTTTCTTCCTTCTTCTGGAAAATCTCTTGAAAGGCTGTCTCAAAGGGCGCTTTTGCGATTCCATATTCTGTAATAATAGCGGTGATCAATTCATTATCCGTCACATCAAAAGCAGGGTTATATACTTTTACCCCTTTCGGTGCCATCCTCTCTTCATACCACATCTGGGTCACTTCTTCTTCCGGGCGCTGTTCAATTTGAATGTCCGCCCCTGTTTTCGTATCTAAATCAATGGTAGAGGTGGGGGCACATACATAAAAAGGAATATGGTACTGCTTAGCAGCCACAGCCACCAGGGAAGTTCCTATCTTATTAGCCGTATCCCCATTCGCTGCCACCCTGTCGCAGCCCACAAACACCGCGTTGACCCAGCCATTTTTCATTACCATAGCGGACATATTATCGCAAATCAGCGTTACATCCACGCCGGAAGCATACAGTTCATACGCCGTTAGACGTGCCCCCTGCAAAAGCGGCCTTGTCTCGTCCGCAAATACCCGGAAACCATACCCTTTTTCCTGCCCCAGATAAATAGGCGCCGTAGCCGTTCCATATTTGCTGGTTGCCAGCTGGCCCGCATTACAATGGGTCAATATACCATCCCCTGGTTTTAAAAGGCTTAACCCGTATTCCCCAATCGTCCGGCAAACCCATATGTCCTCTTCCTTGATGGCCACCGCTTCTTTTTTCAGTTCTTCTTTTATTTCCTTTACTCCTTTTTCCCGATTCGCTTTACAAACTCCCTCCATCCGCTCCAGAGCCCAAGACAAATTCACAGCCGTAGGCCTGGCCGAATTCAGGAAATTTTTCTCCTTCACGAATTCCCGGTAAAAAAAGTCATAGTCTTCCGTATCTATCTGCTTTGCCAATAAATATATACCAAAAGCTGCCGTTACCCCAATGGCCGGTGCCCCGCGCACCTTCAAAAGATAAATCGCATCCCATATTTCCTGTGCTGTCCTTAATTCAACAAGCTTTGTAGTTGCCGGCAAAAGGGTCTGGTCAATAATCACCAGGCAGCTCCTTTCATCATCCAATTCTACCGTTTCGTATTCCATAATATTGCGTTTCATATGTCTTCCTTCCTTTTTCCATCGAAATGTATGCATATCTATATTTTCTTTATTATAGCATTTATTATAGCTTTCTGATATGCCTTTTTTATATTTTTCTTTCGCTTCTGTAACAGTTCAACCCTGAACTTATAAGGTAAAAATTTTTGCCACGCAATAGCCAATCCCTCCGCAGCAGGGAAAGGTGATGATCCAGGCTAAAATCATTTCTTTCATAATCCCCCTATTGACCGCCTTCCCATCCGAAGCAATCCCAACCCCCATAATCGCTGTCGTCTTCACATGGGTAGTGGATACAGGAATGCCTGTCAGGCTGGATAACAGAAGGCAGGCCGCAGCTGCTGCATCGGCCGCTGCCCCCTGGGCTTTATGCAGCCTTACCATATCTATGCCCACTTTTTTGATGATGCGTTCCCCTCCGATTGCAGTTCCTGCCGCCATCCCCGCACTGCACAGCAATGTCATCCAGAGGGGAATCTGAAAATTCCCGCCAGGTATTTTTCCCATTGACAGGAAAATACCCAGGAGAAATACTCCCATGAACTTCTGTCCATCCTGTGCCCCATGCATGAACGCCATGGCTGCCGCCCCTGCGATTTGTGCCCGCCGTAGCCGGCCCTTCCTTTGCTGTACCCGGTCCTTCTCTTGCTTTATCCCATCTTTCCTTTGCCATATACAGCATTTGCCCCCAAGCCAGCCCAAGGAAAACCCTAAAACACCGGAGGCTGCCAGTCCATATAATACTTTTATCCATTCCATGCCATTGATTCCTGATAAGCCATTATGTATGGCAATAGCTGCCCCGGTCAACCCGGCAATCAGTGCATGGCTTTCACTGGTAGGTATTCCAAAACACCATGCGGCAGCCGACCACAGGATTATGGAGGTGAGCGCTGCGCACAAGGCTGTCAGGGCCTTTCCCGGCGAATTTCCAAAGTCCACCATATGGCAAATCGTATAAGCCACATTGGCATTCCATACGCTCATCAGGGCCAGCCCGGCAAAATTAAAAACAGCAGCCATACGCACTGCCGGTTTTAGTTCCATCCCGCCGGAGGCTACCAGGGAGGCGATGGCATTGGGGGCATCCGTTGCACCATTGACTATTATGGTTCCTATGATAAGTATGGTGGTGATCTGTAAGGCGGGGGTTTGAAGGAAAGCAATTATAAAATCATATAAGGGTATTGTCATGTGCTCCTTAGATTCTGCCGTTTGCTGGAAGATATGCAGATATTTATGTTTATTCTCACTTAAAGTATAGCATGGGTAAATGTGAAATATGACACATGAACAGCAGAGCAGGCTTTCCGAATCATGCTTTCATACGCAAAAAACCGGTATCCATTTCAGTAAAATCTCCATGGATACCGGTCTTCTTTATTCTTCTTATTCCCTAATCAGGCCAAAACCTTCTTAGTTCTTGTTTGCCAGTTCTGCTTTCAGTTTCTCTGTCAAAGCCGGAACTACTTTATTCAAATCGCCAACGATGCCGTAATCAGCCACATCAAAAATCGGAGCCGTATCATCTTTGTTAATCGCAATGATGATGTCGGATTCTTCCATACCTGCCAAATGCTGAATTGCACCGGAGATACCGATTGCGAAATATACGTTAGGACGTACGGTCTTACCAGTCTGCCCTACCTGCAAATCCTTGGGTTTCCATCCTGCATCAACTACAGCACGGGAGCAGCTTACCGTTGCGCCCAATACCTCTGCAAGGTCATCCAAAATCTTGAAGTTTTCCGGGCTGCCTACGCCACGGCCGCCGGAAACAAGGATTTTTGCATCCATGATGTCTACGGTATCTACAACGGATTTTACAACTTCCAGAATTTCCACATACTTGTTGTCCGGTGTAAATCCAGGGTTGAACTCTTCCACTACTGCCTTAGCGCCCTCTACCTTGGGTGCCTTCTGCATAACACCAGGACGAACCGTTGCCATCTGAGGACGGAACTGAGGACATGCGATGGTAGCGATTGTATTGCCGCCGAATGCCGGACGGGTCATTAACAACTGATTATGAAGCTGCTCTTTGCCCGGAATCGGGTTCATCGGGAAATCGCCGATATCCAGCTGCGTACAGTCTGCAGTAAGGCCTGTATGAATCCTTGCGGATACACGGGGGCCTAAGTCACGCCCGATAGCAGTAGCACCTACCAGGAAAATTTCCGGTTTATATTTTTCGATAACAGATGACAGGGCATGTGCATAAGGCTCTGTCCTGTACTCTTTTAACTCAGGATCATCCACGAGAATCACCTTATCCGCACCGTAAGCTGCCAGTTCATCTGCAAGGCCTTTTACCTCGTAGCCTACCAATACTGCTGTTACTTCTGTATTTAAATCTTTTGCCAGATCCTTGCCTTTGCCAATCAGTTCCAAAGCGATTCCGCTCAGTTTGTTATCCACCTGCTGTGCAAAGACAAATACTCCTTTATACTCTGCTATATTCATTTTATAATTATGCTCCTTTCAAAGTTTCGCAAAATTGCATCCCCGGTGTGCCGCCTCACAGACGAAGATACTCTGCAAAGTTCATCCAATTTCAATGAAACAGCACACTCGCACAAACTTTATATAACGTGTTTTACTTTTAACTTGTCGATAATGTAATCAACCGCTTCTGCCGGGTCGAGGGCAACTTTTTCCCCTGCACCTTTTCTTACTTTGTCAGAAGCCTTAGCAATCTGTGTCGGAGAACCTTTAAGGCCCAGGTTAGAATCTTCTACATCAACCAGATTATTTCTTCCCCATACGGTGATTTCTGCCTGATAAGCATCGAAAATTCCGCCCGGTGTCATATAGCGGGGCTCGTTTAACTCTGCAAGTGCTGTAATTAAGCAAGGCATTTTTGCTTTTAACACATGATATCTGTCATCGAACTGACGCTCTACGATTACGCTGTCGCCATCAATTTTAATATTCTGTGCATAGGAGATAACCGGAATTCCCAAATGCTCGGAAATCTGCGGACCAACCTGTGCCGTATCGCCGTCAATTGCCTGGCGGCCTGTGATGATCAGGTCATACTCCAGGTTGCGGATAGCGCCTGCCAGCGTCTGGGAAGTTGCCCATGTATCTGCACCGCCTAAAACCCTGTCTGTTACCAGAATACCTTTATCTGCGCCCATAGCCATAGCTTCACGGAGAACTTCTTCTGCCTTCGGAAGACCCATGGTGATAACGGTTACTTCCGCGCCATATTCGTCTTTTAATCTAAGCGCTGCTTCCAGCCCTGCCTTATCATCCGGGTTCATGATAGTAAGCATCGCACCTCTGTCAAGTGTACCGTCAGGATTGAACTTAACGCCGCCCTTTGTATCAGGTACCTGTTTAATACAAACAACAATTTTCATTGTATTTCCACTCCTTATATTCGTTAGATTTTCATTTATGTGTTATTTCAACAATGCGCCGGAGATAACCATACGCTGTACTTCGCTTGTACCCTCGTAGATTTCCGTAATCTTAGCATCGCGCATCATGCGCTCTACATCGTATTCTCTTGTGTAGCCATAGCCGCCGTGGAGCTGTACAGCCTTTGTAGTAACTTCCATAGCAACTTCTGCCGCATATAATTTTGCTTTTGCAGCTTCTACGGAATATACCTTCTGGGTATTCTTCGCAATTGCAGCCTTGTATACGAGCAGCTGTGCAGCTTCTACCTTAGTAGCCATGTCAGCCAGCTGGAACTGCGTATTCTGGAACTGCCCGATAGACCTTCCGAACTGCTTTCTTTCTTTTACATATTCCACTGTTCTCTCCAGGGCGCCTTCTGCCAGGCCGAGAGCCTGAGATGCGATACCGATACGTCCGCCATCCAGCGTATGCATAGCAATACCGAAGCCTTTGCCTTGCTGTCCGAGGATATTGCCCTTCGGAATTCTGCAGTCCGTGAAAATCAATTCATATGTAGAGGAGCCGCGGATACCCATTTTCTTTTCTTTCGTACCGAAAGTAAATCCTGGTGTTCCTTTTTCTACGATGAATGCGGTAATTTCTTTGGACATTCTGCCGCGTTTTTCAACCATTCCTGTAACAGCGAAAATAACGTATACATCCGCTTCTTTACCGTTGGTAATAAAAATCTTGGAGCCGTTAAGTACCCACTCGTCGCCGTCCAGCACTGCCTTAGTCTGCTGGCCCTGTGCGTCTGTACCTGCGCCGGGCTCTGTGAGTCCGAAAGCACCTATTTTTCTTCCGCTTGCCAAGTCAGGAAGATATTTCTGTTTCTGTTCTTCCGTACCATATGTTAAAATAGGATCGCAGCAAAGAGATGTATGTGCAGACACGATAACACCGGTTGTACCGCAAACTTTGGAAAGTTCCTCCACACACATAGCATATGTGAGAATATCGCAGCCCTGTCCGCCGTATTCCTTCGGAATCGGAATCCCCATAAATCCTGCTTTTGCCATTTTCTCAACAGTTCCTCTAGGGAATACTTCTGTTTCATCAACCTCTTGTGCCAGAGGTTTTACTTCTTTTTCAGCAAATTCCCTGAAAAGAGTTCTTGCCATTTCATGTTGTTTCGTTAACATAAAATCCATGATTTTATTTCCTCCATATCTTTGTTTATATAATGGTTAGACAAGGTATCTTGCCTTAATAAGGTATCTTGTCTTGATAAGGTATCTTATCTTGAATAGTCATAAAAACCTTTGCCTGTCTTCTGGCCCAGCTGTCCGCCGCGTACCATTTTCTTAAGAAGCGGATGAGGACGGTATTTCGGGTCGCCGGTCTCTGCCTGAAGCACTTCCATAATAGCCAGTACGATATCCAGACCAACCAAATCGCCAAGGGCAAGAGGGCCCATCGGATGGTTTGCACCCAGTTTCATCGCATTGTCAATACCTTCTACAGAAGCTACGCCGTCAGCATAAATACCGATTGCTTCGTTAATCATCGGAATCAGTATCCTGTTAACAACAAAGCCTGCTGCTTCATTTACCTGTACCGGTGTCTTGCCGATTTCTTCGGAGATAGCTTTAATTTTTTCCACTACTTCATCCGGAGTATTCAATCCTGCAATCACTTCCACCAGCTTCATAACCGGAGCGGGATTGAAGAAATGCATACCGATTACCGGCCTGTCAAGCCCTGCACCGATTTCCGTAATCGAAAGGGAGGAAGTGTTGGTAGCGAAGATACAATCTTTTTTGCAGATATCCTGCAGCTCTTTAAATGTCTGTTTCTTAATATCCATTACTTCCAGTGCTGCTTCTACTACCAGGTCACAGTCTGTGCAAATGGTCTTTACGCCTGTTGTGATTTTTGCAAGAATCGCATCTGCCTTTTCCTGATCCATTTTTCCTTTTGCGATACGTTTTTCAAAACCTTTTGCAATTTTGTTTTTGCCGTTTGCCGCAAACTCTTCGTTGATATCGCAAAGGAATACTTCATATCCTTCTGTCTGGGCAAAAGCCTGTGCAATACCGGAACCCATTGTACCGGCACCAATAATACCTACTTTCATATTCGTTCCTCCTAAAATGTATTAATTTATTTTAAATCATCCGTGTTATGGCAATGTAACCTGTTGCTGCTGGCTGCCGACTTGTTATTTCGGATGATTTTCCTACACGCTTTCCACAACATCTGCTTTGCCTGTATTCTTTTTATTTGTTCAGGAATTTCTCCACTTTCCTCTTTTCAAGGAATGCGGCCATGCCTTCCTTCTGGTCATAGGATTCGAAGCAGTCACCGAATAATTTTTCTTCTATCACGATTGCTGCATCCATATCCACATCCAGGCCTTCATTGATTGCCTTTTTGCAGTTGCGCACTGCGATGGGCGCATTCTTTGCGATGCCTGCTGCCATTTTCTCCGCTGCCGGCATTAATTCTTCCTGGGTATACACTGCGTTGACAAGCCCGATGCGGAGCGCTTCATCCGCTTTGATGTTCCTTGCGGTGTAAATCATCTGTTTTGCCATGCCTGCCCCTACAAGACGAGCCAACCTCTGAGTGCCGCCGAATCCAGGGGTAATGCCAAGGCCAACCTCAGGCTGTCCGAATACCGCATTATCCGAGCAGATCCTGATATCACAGCTCATGGAAATCTCGCAGCCGCCGCCCAAAGCAAAGCCGTTTACCGCTGCGATAACCGGAACAGGGAATGTCTCCAGCTTGCGGAATACATCGTTTCCTTTTTTGCCGAAAGCTTCCCCTTCTGCTTTCGTCAGGGAACTCATTTCGCCAATATCTGCTCCGGCTACAAAGGATTTCTGCCCTGCCCCGGTCAAAATCAAACATCTTACTTCATCCAGATTTACTTCGTCCAATGTTTTATCCAATTCTTCCAGCACTGTTGAATTCAATGCATTCAATGCCTTTTCACGGCTAATCGTAATTACACCGTAATTGCCTTTCTGCTCATATACAATAAATTCCATTTTATCCTCCATTTCTGTTGCTGTTTCTTGGCCCAGCGGCCAATTCATAGTGACTTGCAGCGCCGATTTCCTATAAGGGCAAAAATACATCTAATATATACAGTCGGATAAGCAGACCCGTAAAAGCCTGCTTATCTCATTATATTTCTACCGTTTATTCTCTTGTGACAACCGTTGCGCATCCCATTCCGCCGCCGATGCAAAGTGTAGCGAGCCCGGTCTTCGCATCCTTTGCTTCCATTTCATGAAGCAATGTTACCAGGATACGGCATCCGGAAGCACCTACCGGATGGCCAAGAGCAATAGCGCCGCCATTCGGGTTGAGCTGTTTGTCCACATCAATACCCAAATCTTTTCCAACCGCTACGGACTGTGCTGCAAATGCTTCATTGGCTTCGATAATCTCAAAGTCTTCAATCTTCATGCCGGTTTTTTCCATAACTTTCTTGGTAGCAGCAACAGGGCCAATACCCATAACTTCGGGCCTTACGCCTGCCAATGCCCCTGCCACATAAGTAGCCATAGGTTTTACGCCCAATTCTTTTGCTTTCTCTTCGCTCATCACAACAATCGCTGCCGCACCGTCATTGATACCGGAAGCATTCCCTGCTGTAACAAAGCCATTCGGGTTAATCGGGCGAAGTTTTGCAAGCCCTTCTATAGTAGAGCCCGGACGCGGTCCTTCATCTACTTTGAATTCAACCATTTCTTTCTTCTTCTTTACCATAACCGGTACGATTTCTTTGTCAAATGCGCCGGATTTCTGAGCCGCTTCTGCTTTCTGCTGGCTCTTTAATGCGAACTCATCCAGTTCTTCCCTTGTCAATCCCCATTCTTCGCAGATATTATCCGCTGTCTTAATCATGTGGTACTGGTTAAAAGCATCCCAAAGGGCATCATTTACCATCGTATCCACTAATGTACCGTTGTTCATCCTGTAACCGAAACGTGCATTGGGAACTGCATAGGGAGCCATGGACATGTTTTCCATACCGCCTGCAACTACGACATCAGCATCCCCTGCCAGAATCATCTGTGCTGCCTGATTTACACAGTTAAGGCCGGAACCGCATACAACATTCATCGTAACTGCCGGAACCTCAATGGGAAGCCCTGCTTTAATTGATGCCTGGCGCGCTACGTTCTGTCCAAGGCCTGCCTGAATAACACATCCCATATATACCTGATCTACCTGTTCAGGAGCAACCCCTGCCCTGTTTAAAGCTTCCTTAATTACAATTGCGCCCAGCTCTGCTGCCGGTGTTGTGCTCAAAGAACCGCCCATCGTACCAATTGCCGTACGGCAGGCGCCTGCCAAAACTACTTTTTTTGCCATTGTTTTCTCCTCCATCCATATGCTTTACGGTTAGATGCAATGATTGTTAATTTTTTATCATTGCCCATTGCTCTTATTATATCATAGGGCAGTTGTTTTTGCAATGATTATGGAATCATCTTCGTAAAAATGGGTAACAGTTCAGCCCAGGACTTTGCACTTGCTGCAAAGTCCTGGGCTGAACTGTTACAAAAATGGAAATTTTAATTTTCAATTTCCCCATCATGCCACATACGCCGTCACAAACAATCCATGCGTACATGACTTACTTCACAAGCCTGGGTTCTCTTAGCCCGTGTATTTTGCGGGTTTGGAAAGCCCTCCCCCACTTCGGCAGGGAAGAATGTTCCGTCTGCATATTCATTATGGTGCAGGGCATTCAAGAAATCCCTCTTCTCTTATGAAATGCATAATACTATCTATGATTCCCCTTCCTGGCTGGGGAAATAAGCGAAAAAGAACAATGCCGGCTGCAATTCCAAGTATCCAAAATAAAATGTCATATATATAATATTTGACTGATGCTCTTTCCCTATAATTTTTTACTAACATGTATACCAAGAGCAGAACAAAAAACAACAGAAAAAAACACCCAGCAGTTCCAATTGCCATTTGCCCTTCTTCTGTATAGTCCAGCCAGATTCCACCAAACCCGTTAAACCCAGCCCATACTATCGCAGTTCCTGTACAAAGCATCATATACCCTGCTGCCATTAAAACAAAGCCCAGGCACAAATATCGCTTTCCCCTTTTCACTTTTGCCCCATTCCTTCTTTATCCAAATATTCTAAAAAAGCCTGGCATCCCTCTACCACATCCCGATAAGTCACGTCAAACCGCGATGTGTACCACGGATCTGCAATGCTGTCCCTTCTTCCTGCAAATTCCAGCAGCATATGAATCTTACCGCCCTTATGGCCAGTCATCCTCTCTATGTTCCTGATGTTCATCGCATCCATTCCTATGAGGTAATCGTAATAATCATAATCGGATTTTTTTAATTGAACCGCACGTTTTCCATCACAGCGAATGCCATGGCGGGCCAGTTCCTCCCTCGCCGGGGGATATACGGGACTTCCTATCCCGTTCCAGATTTCCTCCGTGCTGGTGGCGGCAGATGCGATTTCAAATTGGTCTGCAATGCCCTGTTTTTCTACCATGTCCTTTAGGACGAACTCGGCCATCGGGCTTCTGCAGATGTTGCCATGGCAGACAAATAATACGCGTATCATATATTTTTTACTCCTTACTTATCTCGGATTATCTTGGTTTTTCCTTATTTTGTGGGGATTTGCGCACTTTTTCAGTCTGCTGACCTTTTTTCCATATCTCGGCTTATTTTGGCTTATCTCGGCATGTTTATTCCATCAAATGGTCTAAAAATTGGTCTAAAATGGTCTATGATTTCAAGTTTAGACCATTCGTTTTTTCTGGTCTAATCGTGGCACAAAATTTTCAAAAATTCATAGACCACGCCTGATTTTTTAGACCATAACCGAATTCGGCAAATGTTAGAAAATATTTGCCAACCACCAATGGCTGATATTAGCAGATTCTTACGAAAATTTAGACCATTTCATAGACCACTCTTGAAATACACTTTAGACCACAAGTTCCTTCGAAACCTTATAAATACTGACTTTCTTGAATGGTCTAAACTTAAATGGTCACCGTTTTGATGGTCTAAACTGACTTTCTAAATCTGTCAGTAGCATCCACTTTCATACCAAGCTGCTTCAACTCTGCATCAGCCTCTGCCTGCTTCTTAGCAAGCTTCTCAACCTCTTCTCTCGCATCATCCAGCTTAAGATGAGTATAGGTGTTGAGAGTGACGCTGATATCCGAATGCCCCATCAGATACTGAAGCACCTTAGGATTCATTCCGGACTTTGCCATATTAGAGCAGTACGTGTGTCTGCATACATGAGGTGTGATCTTCGGAAGCTGAATGCGATAAATGCTGTTATACTTATCAACTGCGTGCTGGAAGTACTTCTCCCAGTGCATAGCCACCATCGGCTTATCGTCCTTGTCAAAGCAAAGGAAGCCTGAGTAGCCATCAATCATCGGCTCCACCTTAAGCTTTGGTCTTGCCTTGATGATATTCTGAAAGCATTCATACACATCATCCTGCATCGGAATCACTCTGGTACCGGCGTAGGTTTTCGTAGTATCGATGTAAACCAACGTCCCGGTCTTCTGAAGCTGATGGTCAATGTTAATGGTTCTGTTCTCCATGTCCAGATCCTTCAGCGTCAAACCTGTAAACTCCGAAATACGCATCCCTGTCTTAAACAGAATGTACATACCGTCATAATACTTGCAGTAGTGCGCATCGTTTTTTATAAATTCGAGGAAAGTTCTTTCCTGTTTCCTTGTAATGGCCTCACGAGTGACTGCGTCATTTACCAGTACAGTAGCAAGTTGAAACTCAAATGGATTCTTTCTTAATATATCGTCATCAACTGCCATCTGAAATGCAGGTCTCACAACACCTCTGATCGAATGAATTGCTGAGAAACTCTTTTTATCCTCCTGCTGTAATTTGATGAGCCACTCCTTTGCATCGGATAATCTGACCTTGTCAATTCTCCTTGCTCCGAATGGTTCCTTTTCCAGCAGATTGATTACAGTTCCGTAACCTGCTCTGGTTGTATGCTTAACTCCGGTCTTAGTTGCTATATACTTCCTCACAAGCTGAAGAACCGTCAAGCCGCCGCCATCAGGAACAATCATATCATCCAAATCCTTATTGATTGCCTTCTCCTGATCTCTTAAAGGCGCATTATCTTTTTTGCCGGCTGGAATACTATCTGTAGCCACCAATCTCCAACTGTAAACTGTCTTGCGCTTACCATTGGCATCAATGTATCTATACTTATAGCGTCCATCCGCTTCCTGGCTCTCTCCTGTGCGAAGAATGCGATTCTTACTATCGCGTCTCTTTTCGCTCATTGAACATCGTCTCCTTTCGATTGAGGGAGCCATGCTATAATATTTATTTAACATAGTTCATAGTATGTATCCGACTATGTATCAATATACTATCACATACACGGCTCCTTTTCCACAAGAAAATTGAAAAATTTTTATGAACTAAATCACATTCATCTGACTGTCCATATACTTTTCAAATTGCTCACGCTTGATCAGTGCTCTGTTTCCGTTCCAGAGGATAAAATCCTCATCGGAATGCTCCTGAACAAACATCTTCAGTTTCTTGTAGCCAATCCCGAAATACTCCGATGCTTCATTCAGCGTTAATGTGTACTTCTGCCACCAAGGCAGCTCTCTTTTTTCGATACCGTTCATCTCAGGCACGTCTCCTTTCCAATCCGGTCCGCGCTAAACGGATGTCCACCGGACATCCAGCGCCCCTTCTATCTTCCTAAGCGCCTTTTGACGAGATAATTCCGGTAAATACCGAAAAAAGATAAAAAAGGCCTCCAGAATTTACTTTTCTGAAGGTCTATGCGAATAATTTAAGGTCATGCTTGCAATTATACTTTTCTATTCTTTTTATTTTTATATTCCGGCTTCATCTTTTCAATTGTATGTATTGCCGATATCCTCTGATCATCGCAAACAGCCTTATCCAATTCCATCAACTTATTTACCATCATGTGACGATTATTATGACTATCACGCTTGCTAGCGTTTTTCCAAGGTTCCTTTCCCGGTCCGTTATAAACCTCATAGATATTACCACTTTTATTCAGGTACAGAACAATAAGATAATCCGGCTCATGATTAATAACGATGTTATCCTGCTGTGAAATCTTAATCTGAACCTTCTTTCCATCAACTTCTCCATCATGAGCAACCGCCGATGCAGTATATAGTTCCACACCGTAATAATAGGCCGCCATAACTTCTCCGATGCTTCCCACAAGATGCCCATCCAAAGTGAAATGTCTCCCTGGAAAATCAGCCTCCAATTCATTTACAATACCAATAAGCTTTTGAACCTGAAGCTTGATATTATTCATCTTTTCTTCCGTGTATGATATTCTACCTGTCATTTATCCATTTCCTTCTCTAACCAAAGTAATTTGCGAATTCCTTCTTTGCCTCAACCATTTCATTTGACGAAAAAGCACATAGCTTAACATCAACAATATAGCCAGGGAAATCCTGCACGAACTTATTATAAGCTCTGCAGCATTGTTTTGTAGACTCAGCAACCGGATTAGGCAAATTGCCTCCAAATATTCCTGCACTTATCAACGGAAACGAGATGCTATGATACCCATTTTCCTTTAGTACGACTAAAGAATTGTAATATGCCTCAAATAATTCCTTGAAAGCAGAAGGCGTTCTGCCAAAATCAGGTCCAACTGCGTGTATGATTGCTTTTGCATTGATCATATTAAAAGCAGGCGTGATTACTGCTCCACCATCCTTTACCGGTGTTTGATGTTTATTACAAGCATCAGTGAGTTCTCTCATACCAGCTTTTTTAAAAATCACACCACATATTCCGCCACCAGCCCATAGACCGCCATTAGCAGCATTAACTACAACATCAACTTCCTGATCTGCACAGGAACCATTGATCAAAGTAATCTTACTCTTACTCATCTGTCTCTTCCCCCTCTATCTTTTGATTCATTTCCGGAATCGATTTAAGAAAATTCAATATAGTCTCATCAATAGTTCCACCGCCAATATCACCATTGAATTTTCTCTTTCTATTATCTTTGTATGTAATTGTTAATTCATAGCTGCATCCATCGCAAACATGACAATCTACGATTTCTGTCCAAGGACGATATAGCCATATAACTTGATTGTAGAAATCATTTACTCTATCTGATGAAATACGAACCTCATCCTGATCCAGAACTCTACGACTCGCCCTCGGATATGCAAAATACTTGATAGTTCCATCCGGGAATACTTCAAAAGCCCATTGTTCTTCTGTTAATAATTCTGAATCCATAAATCCCCAGTTCGACCAATATCTAAATCTGACTTTAACAATGTCTTCAGCAGGAAAATGATCAACGCTCCATTCAAATTCACAATCTTTACAGAACTTATCTGGCATATCACAGCCATCAATATAGACCTCACAACCTCCAAGTTTCAATTCTCCTGCAACAGCTGCTTCCATTGCCTCCGGAGCAGGATAACCATACATAATCGGTATAATATTTTCAGATTTGCATTTTGGGCATATACATTTAGCCATATAGACTATCCCTCTCATTCATAGATCTTGCTTCATAAGTGTGCTTACAATAACTTGTTATTCTTTATTACAAATATGTTCAACACAGCATCCACCAAACACTCCTGCTTCGTAAACGGTAGATAGTGCGTACCTCGACTGCAAGGGAAAAATGTGTGACAATAGACTATATTTCTATCACGAGTGTCAAAAGTTAAGTCTCAATTTTTGATACCGCTATCAGGAGGTAAGTCTATGAGTTCAGAAACAAGCGTGGCGGCTGAGCAGTGCCGCCTCCAGGAATGGGCCGCACAGATCAGGGACTGCCAGAGTCGCCCGGCCGGCATGAGCATTGTAAGCTGGTGTGCCTGCCACGGCATTACAAAAGCGAATTATTATTACCGGCTCCGCCGTGTAAGGAAGGCCTGCCTGGAAGCTATCCAGACGGAAATGCCTGCGCAGCAGATGGTTCCTGTTCAGCCCGAACTTTTACAACACCAGGAACAGATTGGCAGAAACCTGCGGCCGGGACTGGATATTTTCATAAAAGGATTCTCCATCCATGTAACAGAATCCACATCCATGTCTCTTCTGGCAGATGTTCTTAAGGTGGTGCGACATGCTGAATGACGCCACGTGTTTTAAAGCCGTTTATATCGTCTGCGGGTACACGGATCTGCGGGCGGGAATGGATCGGCTGGCGGCGCTGGTGGAGGCACAGACTGGCAGCAGGCCCTACGTGCCGGATACCCTTTACCTTTTCTGCGGACGGCGCACGGACCGCATCAAAGGTCTCGTATGGGAAGGGGACGGATGGCTCTTATTATACAAGAGACTTTCAGAAAGCCGGTTCCAATGGCCCCGCAGTCCGGAGGAAGTACGTTCATTGACGCAGCAGCAGTTCCGCTGGCTGATGGAAGGGCTGACAATCACACCAAAGAAGTCTGTCAGGCCGGTGGAACCACCGGAATATATGGGATGACATTGTGCAAAACAGAGAAATTTCTGAATGGTTCCGCCATTTCCGGGGCTTGTGCATTCCGGCAGTATACAGCCAGCCGTGAACGGCGGAAAAGCATGTCAGGCGGGCGTCATATGGATTCGTGTCATTTGAAAGCCTCCATAAAAATCTGCTCATCACAAGCCATAACCCGCAGCCAGAGGCATGGGCATTATGACGGATGCCGCTGGGGAACCGATTCGCAAAAAATGCGGATTTCTGGTATAATAGGGGCATGAATATCAGGAGACAGCGACATGGCTTTGGAATATACGGAAGAAAAACTGAACAGCCTTGACAAGGAAACGATCATCCAGCTGTTCCTGTCACAGCAGGAGCAGCTTAAGCAGATCGACCACAACCTCCAGCTGGTGCTGGAGCAGGTAGCGGATTTAAAAAGGCACCGTTTCGGCAGTTCATCTGAAAAGCACGAACCTGATGAACAGATCTCCTTCATGGAAATGGACGGAAAGATTGTATTTTTTAACGAACCCGAAGCCGTGGCCGACGAAGAGACCGGTGAAACCTCAGAGACCGTACCCCGTCGGAAATCGAAAAAGAAACAGGGAAAGCGGGAAGAAGATCTGGAAGGATTGCCGGTCGTGGTGGTCGAACATTCCATGACGGAAGCAGAATTGGAAAGATTGTTCGGAAAAGAAGGCTGGAAGCAGCTCCCTGACGAAGTGTACCGCAGATATGGTTTTACCCCGGCAAAAGTCGAAGTAGAGGAACATCATGTGAAAGTATATGCAGGGAAGAAGACGGATGAGATCGTAAAGTCGCCGCATCCGGAGTGCCTGTTAAGGGGAAGCCTCGTGTCCCCCTCGCTGGAAGCGGCCATAATGAACGCCAAATATGTCAATGCGGTGCCTCTTTACCGCCAGGAGCAGGAGTTTGAACGTTACGGTCTGCACATTTCCAGGCAGAACATGGCGAACTGGACGATCCAGTGTGCGGATCGCTACCTTGCAGTCCTTTATGATTACCTGCATGAAAAAATGTATGATTACCATGTACTGCAGGCGGATGAAACGCCCGTACTGGTAAATAGGGATGGCCGTCCTGCCGAGAGTAAAAGCTATATGTGGGTATACCGCACCGGAAGGATGTACACGGACCGACAGATTGTCTTGTACGAATACCAGCGGACACGAAACGCCAGCCATCCGAGGGAATTCCTGAAGGATTTCAGCGGGATATGCGTCACAGACGGGTACCAGGTCTACCATACGATCGAAAACGAGGGTGAAGACCTGGTGATTGCCGGATGCTGGTCCCATTATCCCAGAAGTATTGTTATTCTAGGAGAACTGCCAACATCAGCGTAAATCGGCAGTTCTCCGATTTAAATCCCGAATAACAATAACTACTTTTTACCTTAAGAATTCCGGTATGTTATTTTTGCCATTAGTGTTCTCAAAATGAGAATTATCCTTGAGAAACCATTTGTCATTCCACGATTTAAGCTGTTTGTTCATGGTATCCTGCGTTATCTCTGTATATATCTGAGTGGTCTGCAAGGATACATGCCCGAGAAAGTTCTTAACCACAATAAGCGGAACCCCTGCTTCAAGCATATGGGTGGCAGTAGTATGCCTCATGGAATGTGGCGTGTAATTATATCTGAACATTTCAGGATACTCTTGTTTTGCCTTCTCAATGTACTTGGAGTATATTTCCTCAATACAGGAAACTGACATCTTCTCATGTGTCTGACTTGAAAACACATGCCGCTCTGTATCATTGATTATTCTACGATGTTCAATATATTTTTTCAACATATTTGAAGCATCACATGGAATACCTATACGGCGTACCTTTTGACCTTTACCATGTATGTTGATACCGGCCCGGTCAGTATAGAACTGTATGTCCCCAACTGTTAAGTCACATACCTCCTGTGCTCTTGTCCCGCTGGCATACATAAAACACAGCAAAGTCTTGTCTCTTAATCCGATTTCATTACTTGAATCAGGTAATTCGAACAGAGTTTTAACTTCATCCCTTGTGAATGAGCTTCTGCCTTTGCGGGGTACTTTCTTCTTTGGAACCTTTAGCACACAGTTTCTGAAAATAACTGCTGAACCAAAATCTCTATTCTGTGCATATATCGAGAATGCTGCAATAGCAGAGAGCCTCTGGTTTCTGGTGCTGACACTGCAGCTGCGCTCTGTTTCCAACCAGCTTAAGAACTCCATGATCAACTTATCATCCAGGGTACCGAACTCCACCATATCAGCAGGAATACCTTTTACTGTATATAAGAATTCCATGAGTATACGGAATGTTGCCTTATACGAAACTATCGTTGATTGCGATAAGCCCTTTACAGTTGGTAAATATATATTGAAATAACACTCAAGATGATCCATGAAGGAAACTTTTTTATTCTTCATAGTCCACCTCCGGAAGCAGGTCACTCATAAATCTGCCAAAGGAATCGATAGACTCCGGAAAAAGCTCATTGCTGAATTTAAGGTACTTGGCTGTTTCATTAATGCCTGCATGTCCGAGATAAACAGACAAGACTGGAACAGCGTCATCAAGATGCCTTCCTTCCCGTTCGGCCTTTGCAAACGATTTAAACGCAAACACATGGCGCATACAATGCAGGCATGGACCACGCTCGTGTTTCTTTCGGTTATAGACTTGAATGCCATTATTATGAAGAATGTACTCAAATCTGCGCTTTACTGATCTGTCGGATATATGTCCCTCATTTTTAGAGGACGGGAAAAGCCATATGCTGTTTCTGCCGATAAGGTTCATTGCAATGCAGTACTTGTATAGAATATCTGTCATGGGCGCTGACATCGGGACTAAACGCTGCTTATTGCCCTTTGTGTTTATAAGGCGAAGGATGCCACCATCCAGATCTACATCATTCATATTTATTTTGACCGTTTCACCGATTCGAAGGCCGCAACTGTATAAAAGCCTGAGAATCACCGGAAACTCTATCACCAGATAAGGATCAGCCTTTGGATCCTTTTGAACGATGTTATCAGCAGACTCGAAAATACAATCCAACTCCGTATCACTAAAGATATATGGGACATAGTCATCATGAACCCTGGGTATGGATGGCATGGCAACACTTTCTCCGGTATGCTTGAGAAACTCCAGAAACTGTCGTATTACAATGATTTCATTCTCAACAGAACTGCTTTTTCCTGAAAGGGAACCAACCCACCCGTTGATGAAATCTTCCGTGATGTGTCCGGGAGAATCTAACTGTTCGGAAACATATGAATCAAAGCGACGCAGATAGCATAATTCGTGTTTTTCTGCACTTTCACTCAATGTTTCTCGACGCAAACCGTAATACTGTGATAACTGTTCTGAGTAAATACTATCAAACATGAGTGATCACCTCCCTGCCGGAAAGATAATCACGGAAAATCCCTGTTGGAATCGGAGGATCTATAGAACACATCCTCAGATTTTCAATATCCGCTTTAGCGTAATGCTTGACAACATCAGGATTTGAATGTCCCAGTATCCTTCTAACCACCTCATAAGATGCATTATCGTTTACCATTGAACTTGCAAGGGATGACCGAAATGCATGTGGACCATGCTTTTTCCCTGCTGTATTGACATTTGCTGCAGCAAAGCATTCATTTAAAGCGTGTCGTATTATGCTTGTAGTAATGCGTCCATACGGAGCCGTCAGGCTATGAAATACATACCCGTCTTCTAAAGAGTATTTGTCATTGTCAAGATGCATCGAAATGGCATTAACAACTTCACAAGGCATTTGCAGTGTGAGGGGTATCCCCGTCTTTTCTTGGGTTATACTAATGTATCCCGTACTAAAGTTGATTTCCGATAGTTTAAGCTTTGCAATGTCGCCTGCACGGAGCCCCATTCGTGATGCCAGTCGGATGATGGCAAGGTTTCTCTTTCCAATAGCAGTATTGGTATCAACAGAAGCTTCGACCCTGCTGATTTCATCTGGCGTATATGTCGTAGGAAGCACCATACCTCTCTTATAGTGCGGAACAATCCTGGAAAGATCCACTTCTATGATGCCTTTTTCAGCAAGGCAATTCAGGAACTGACGGATACGTGCATAGGCATCCTTGTTGGAGAATGTAAGCAGGGCCTGTGATACAATGCCAGCGTTTAATTGAGAAAGGTCAGAACAACCAGCATTTTCCACAAAGTTCAAAAAGGATATACAGGTTCTTCCTTTTGAGCAGATCGTAGCCGGTTTATTGCCATTATCTATGCATTCCTGAAGATACCCAGACAAAGTGTCCGCAAACACCAGAGGAATCTGTTCGTCATAATCACCATGATGGCACCTGTAAGGTTTTCCGTCAATGTAGTCATCCAGCCTTCGTACTGCACAGGCATAAGCTACAAAGGTGGACTTGCTAACATTTGAATCGGCAAGAAATGCTTTGCCTAATTCATGAGTGTATATGTCCGTGCCATGATGATTCAGAAAAATGTGAATGCGATTGTAGGTTCGTCGATATACGGTCAACGTTGAATCCATATATTTCTGAGATTTTA
>Ga0209064_1000628_pt1 | contig 74933 bp, 72 predicted proteins | sample Inofromicrocosms_FD_187498 | JGI IMG/M metagenome (GOLD analysis project Ga0209064, IMG submission 187498) | Mouse cecum microbial communities from Vienna, Austria - Inoculum for glucosamine and mucus D2O microcosms (SPAdes) (version 2) | ecosystem: Host-associated > Mammals > Digestive system >...
CTATTATATGATTAGACACTCTTTGAAAACAAATTAAACCGCCGTATGCCGAACGGCACGTACGGTGGTGTGAGAGGAAAGGAAACGAAAGTAGGCCAGAAAACTTTCGTTTCCCGACCTACTCGATTTTAATAAACATCCAAATCTCTAAATAAGAGATTTGGATAAGCCGTAATTGGCTGGCTATTAGCTGAGTGAAGACTAAGGCATAGTTAAAATACTAAACAAGACCCCTCTATTTCAAAGTTTCATTGAAAAAATCACACCCTCTATTGCTTATAAATCAAAAAAAATCCGTAACTTTGCACAATCATAACTATCTCTTATTTAGAGAGTGGGTTCAAAGTCTTTAATGTACAAAAAAAGGAAGATTGATGATATTGTAACGGCAGGGCCTTCGTGCGTTGACGGTGCCGTAGGCGTGCCCGAAGCTAAATGGTTTGTAGCCATTGTAAACTCCCGGCACGAAAAATCGGTTGCTGAAAAGCTACAAGCGACAGGCATAGAAACCTACGTCGCGGCTCAGAAAGAGATGAGAGTCTGGGCTAACGGCCGACGCAAAATCATAGACCGCGTAGTGGTACCTTCGATGGTTTTTGTGAAATGCACCGAATGGCAACGTCGTCAGATAGTCAATCTGCCATATGTCAACCGCTTCCTTGTCAATCGTTCGACTGATAGCGGGGGGCTCAATAAACCTGTGGCTGTCATAGGCGATGCAGAGATAAAGAAACTAAAATTCATGCTTGTCCAATCAGATACACCCGTTGAGTTTGTGCCAATGGAATTCCGCATCAACGACACCGTCCGTGTAGTCCGAGGGAGTCTCCGAGGCCTTGAAGGCGAAATCCGCACCGCCTCCGACGGCACCAATACCCTATTAGTAAGTCTCCCCCTCCTCGGCGGCGCCACTGTCCACATCGACCCAAAGGATGTGGAGAAGATTGCATGATTGATGCAATATCATATAAAAGATGCAACGCATATAAAGTAGGCGCAAAAATAACACTGTAAGCCGAGTCAGAAATCACTATTTTATGAATCAAGTCAAGGCCGGGGCTGCATTAAACTATGTAATAATCTGGCTCAACATCCTTACTGGGTTGTTGTACACTCCTTTTATGCTCCGTTGCCTTGGGCAGAACGAATACGGCCTATATTCGTTGGTAGCCTCTATAATAGCTTACCTTACTTTGCTCGACTTTGGTTTTGGCTCGGCTATTGTGCGTTATACAGCCAAAATCCGAGCTACCGGAACCAAAGAGGAAGAATGGAGCCTTTATGGGATGTTCCTCTCGGCCTATGCTATTCTTGGCCTGCTTGTCACAATCGGAGGCGTTGTGCTTTACTTCAATACAGACAGGATGTTCGACCGCACAATGACTCCGGACGAGCTACAACAGGCCCGGATAATGATGGCCTTGATGGTCGGCAATCTTGCTGTCACATTCCCGTTCTGCATCTTCGGCTCAATCATATCGGCATACGAACGGTTCGTATTCCAACGAGTGCTGTCGATTGTGCGGATTTTGCTGTCAACAGCGGTTCTAATAGTGGTCTTACTTCTCGGCTACAAAGCAATTGGCCTTGTGATAGTGCAAACCGTATTTAGTATCAGTACGCTTTTGGCAAATGTTCTATACTGTCGTTATAAGCTACGAATAAAAATCAACTTTAGGAATTTCAATATTCCGCTTCTCAAGGAAATAGCAGTTTTTAGTTTTTGGAACTTCCTCGGAGCAATAGTTGACAGGATATATTGGGGAACGGGCCAGTTTATTCTCGGTATTTACTGTGGCACTGTAGCCGTAGCCATATTCTCGTTAGGAATAACGCTAATGAACCTTTATATGTCTATGTCAACGTCTTTCAACAGCGTGTTGCTTCCTCGCATCACCTTGCTTGCCGTAAGCGGAGACCACGACAAAGAGATATCCGACTTATTTATCAAGACTGGACGTTTACAGTTCTGCGTATTGTCATTGATTCTGTCGGGCTTTATAGTTCTGGGAAGACAATTCATATTTATATGGGCAGGTGCTGACTATGCCATGTCCTACACTATCGCGCTGGTTTTCTTTGTATCCTTGCTCTGCCCACTGATTCAAAATGTTGGATATACAATCCTCTTGGCACGTGGACAGCAAAAGTTCCGTTCCATCGTCTACCTCGGCATCGCGATTGTCAGCCTCGTTTGCCAAATATTGGTCACCCCGCGCTTCGGTGCGTTAGGATGTGCAATAGTTATCGGGCTTACACTCTTTATTGGCCAGTGGGTGGTAATGAACATCTACTATAAAGTCAGACAACATATTGATATAAGCGAGTTTTGGCGTGAAATTGGCAAGATGGCGATATCCCCAACTATATTGACAGGTTTAGCCTTGTGGTTGGCACAAAGAGTCGAGATAGACAATTGGGCAAGCATTGGCACTGCCGGTTTTGCTTTCATTATCATCTATATCTCCACGTTCTACTGCTTTAGCATGAACAAATATGAACGAGAGATAACCCTGGCTCCATTGAAGGCTCTTAAACAACGACTTGGTCTATGACGATATTTGCGGCACATAATCCCGATGCCGAGATAAGGCGCGACAGCTCGGCTGGCGGTATCTTTTCCATGTTGGCGGAACGGGAACTTTCAGATGGCGGAGCTGTTTACGGGGCCTCATTTGATTCAGAATGGCACGTAAGGCATATGCGTATTGACAATGCCGATGAACTATGGCGTTTGCGTGGCAGCAAATACGTCTTCAGTGATATCAAACCCATCCAAACGGAAATTGAGCGTGATATAGAATTTGGTCGTAAAGTACTTTTTAGCGGTACCCCATGCCAAGTCGCCGCAATAAGGAAACGGTTTGGCGACAATCCGGCCATACTATTAGTCGAGACGGTATGCCATGGTGCCCCACAACCAGAATATTGGCAACATTATCTTGACGAACTTAGTCAAAAGCTTGGCAAGACCTGTGCAGATATTGAAACAATAAATTTTCGCGACAAACGTACTGGATGGAAAAACTATTCGTTTACTATACAGTTCAAAGATGGGAAGACCTTTACCCAGCTTCATGCCGACAACCTCTATATGCGGGCGTTTCTCCAAAACCTGACATTGCGAAAGGGGTGCTTTGTTTGCCCATTCAAATATCCCGATGGTAGTCATGCAGATATAACCCTCGGCGACTTTTGGGGTATTAGTCAACTTGCACCTGAAATCGATAATGACCTCGGCACGACAATCGTAATCGCCCGAACCGAGAGGGGGGCAGAATTTACAGATTATCTAAATCAAGACTACCTACTCTCATTAGAAAAAGCAAGCCAATACAATCCTGCTATAACAAACTCGGCAACCGAACCACGAGAATATGGTAAGTTTCAATCAGTGGTAAAAACTTCAAGCTTTTTTAGAATAGTACGAAGATATACATCGCTGCCACTCTGGCTTAGATTAAAGAGACGTCTCTGTCGACTAATGCATTAGTAAGCGTCCAAAAATGACGTCTTGCGAGGAATAACAAGAATACAAATCTTTGCCGTCGATAATCAAAACCATCGGACTTCAACGGCTGAATACCCCATAATAAGTAAAAAATCAAAATCAATTTAACGCGATTTAACGGTTGCCGTCTCCTGCGGTAGCCCATAAATCCACAACGTGAAAATTGGACGCTTAAGTATACTATGTCTTTAATCAAGATTTATACATATTTCTTGTTGACTCTCCCTGCAATGATTGCTTTCGTTGCGCAGAAAGGAGAAAATCGCAGGAAGATAATAATGGACCTGGAACGTTTGGAGACTGTCGAGCGCTTAAATTCATCGTCTCCTGTGCTTTGGCGCCTATATAAAGCCCTGGCAACAGCAAAAACATTCCGTTCGATATTTTATATGCGTGTAGGGCGTATTTCGCATCTTATATCATTCCTACTCCCCGGCGAGATTCATTGCGGCATAGCTTCTACCAAATCAGCCAATGTTGGAGGTGGAGTCTATATACAGCACGGCTGGGGCATGGTTCTTGATGCCGAATCCGTTGGTGAAAACTTATGGATTAATCAGAATGTTACAGTTGGATATAGAGGGAATGGACACCCTCGTATAGGAAATAATGTGCGTATAGGCACTGGAGCCGTTGTCCTCGGTCCCATCACGATTGGAGACAATGTAAATATAGGTGCGAATGCTATTGTCACCAAAGACGTTCCGAGTAATACCACCGTAGTTAGTCCCCATGCATATATTTGCAAGCGAGATGGGGAAAGGGTTCACGAAGAATTATAATCACATGAGAAATCTCCATATCATCATGCCGATGGCGGGGGAGGGGAGCCGGTTCCGCAATGCAGGATGGGCAACGCCCAAGCCGCTCATCGAGCTTAAGGGCAAGCCGCTCTTCGTCAGAGCTATCGAGAGCGTGAGGGTCGACGGGGCGCCGATGAAATATTCTTTCATAGTGCGTAAGGAGCATATCGACGACTATGGCGTTGACAAGTCAATAAAGGCTATCCTCCCGGGAGCAAACATATATTCGGTCGAAAAGACAACCCGTGGTGCCGTTGAGACGTGCCTTATCGCAGAAGAGGGCATTGCTGATGACGATGCAGTGGTGGTGATGGACTGCGACTTGGAGTTCAGAAGCTACGAGTATCGCAGACTTATCGAAGAAGCACTGAATACCACCGGTGACAAGGCCTGTGGCGGTGCACTGGTTTCGTTCGAGTCCGACGAGCCAAAATACAGCTACGCAGAGGTCGGCGATGACGGCTTTGTAAAGCGGACTGCAGAAAAAGAGGTGATTTCAAACCACGCGCTTTGCGGTGCCTACTTCTTCGCATCGGGGCGCGAGTTCAAGGCCGTTGCCCACCGCCTGCTCGACGAGCCGGTGATGCTCAAGCCGGAATTCTACGTCTCGCTGCTCTACAACTACCTGCTCCGCGATGGTTCGCCTGTTCGCCTCGCCACGATGGAGATGTACCGTTCGTATGGAACCCCAGAAGAACTGATGCAATGGCAATAAGACTGCTTATCAGCGACTTCGACGGTACGCTCGTCGATACTTTCGAGGCAAACTACCGCGCGTATGCCGGGGCGTTTGATTCCGTAGGTCTCGACCTCGGACGCGAGAGGTACCGTGAGTGCTTCGGCTTCAGGTTCGACAGGTTCATGGATGCCCTCAGCATCAGCGACAGCGATACCCGTGCAGCCATAAGGGAAATGAAAGCCGAAATGTACCCCTGCCATTTCGACTGTCTCCGTGTCAACCGGCCGCTGGTCGACTTTATATCTGCATTCCACGCCTCGGGCGGCATGACCGCGATTGCATCCACCGCTCGTGGAAAGAACCTCCGCAACGCTCTCGACTATTTGGGCATAAGCGCGGATTTCGACCTCGTCCTTGCCGGTGAAAGTGTCACCAAGGGCAAGCCCGACCCGGAAATCTACCTCTCGGTTCTGAACAAAATGGGTGTAAAGCCTAACGAGGCCCTCGTATTCGAGGACTCCGAGGTCGGTTTCAAGGCCGCAGAAGCCGCAGGGATAAGATACATAAGGATAAATTCTGATTTTTTCGATAATGGAAATTGAAGTTAAGGGACATTCGGGCTGCCAAATCGACGTCGTGCGCGAGGACGGCCAGCTCTACGTCTACAAGTCGTCGCGCGACCCCAAGTACCTCGCCCGCCTGGCGCTCCAGGCCGAGAAACAGCACCGCGCGGCCCTGCCAGAACTGCAGCACATCCGCGTTCCCAAAGTCCACGCCATCGACCGCATCGACGGCATGGTTAGCGTCAAGATGGACTATGTTTACTCCAAGAACTTCGTCGAGTTCTTCGAGCAGGCCGGGTTCGAACAGGTCGGCTACCTCGTCGATGCCCTGATAATGTACCTCGAGCGCGAAATAAAGGACTCGCCGCTTGCTGTGGTGCCAAGAAGTGTCGTCACCGACAAGTTTGCCGACGTCCGGGACAATACTCTCGCCAACAAGTCGTTCGAAGGAGATGGCGAAATAGAGGAGATAATGGATGCCTCGCAGCGCGTGTTCGACGCCCTCTCCGACATGCTCATCCCTGTGGGCACGTGCCACGGCGACCTCACGTTCTCGAACATCCTCTTCAACGGCAACAACTACTACCTCATCGACTTCCTCGACTCGTTCATCGAGTCGCCGCTGCTCGACATTGTCAAGCTGCGCCAGGACACCGCGTGGTTGTGGAGCCAGCTGATGTACGTGCACCCCTGCGACACCATCCGTCTGCGCATAGCTTTCGGTAAAATCGACGCAGAGCTCGACAATTATTTCGCCTCGCGCTACGAGTGGTACGGACGCTACTACCGTCCGCTGCAGCTGATGAACTTCCTGCGTATACTCCAGTACGCCCACGAGCCCGCAGTAATCGACTACCTAAAACAAGCCATCAATGAGCAACTCAAAGAATTTTAGCCTGATAGTTCCTGCCGCATCCGACAAGGGTACGGAAGCCGGCACAATGCCTCATATATTCTCCACAGGGCGCGACGGTGTGCTTATGTGCGTAAAGTCGGTGCTCGGCCTCAACCTCGAGGCGTTCGACAGCATATACTTCACTATCCTGCGCAAGCATGCCGAGGCTTTCGACACAGACTCGCTGCTGAAACTGCAGTTCCGCCGTCTTGGCCTCGGCAACGTGAACATAGTGATTCTCGACGAGCCCACGGCAACCCAGGCCGAGACAATCGTGCGCACAATCGAGAAGGAGGAAATCACTGGCTCAATCTTCGTCAAGGATGCTGACTGCTTCTTCCGCGCCGAGGTTTTTCCTGAAAATGGGGTGGCTGTGTACCCACTCGAACATCTCGAGCTCGTCGACCCTCGCCACAAGAGCTATGTGGCAGTTGATGACATGCAGCACGTCACCAACATCATCGAGAAGCGCGTGGTGAGTCACCTTTTCAATGCCGGAGGGTACTGCTTCGAGGATGTTGCGAAATTCCTCAAAGCCTACGACAAATACGCCTCGCTGGGCCACGTCTACCTCTCGCACCTCATCTACGCCATGCTCCTCGACGGCGACCTCTTCCGTCCCATCCAAGTTAAAGAATATAACGACTGGAATATACAATGACGAACGCAGCCACAATAGACTTCGGCCCCGACAAGTCGCAGATACTGCGCGGTCTGGCAATCATTTTCATGATTACCCTGCACAACGACACGTTGCCGGAGTTCAAAATCTGCGTTCCGATTTTTACCTTCCTTGTCGGGTATGGCTATGCATTTGCCAAAGAGAAAAACCTTCGCCACGGGCTGAAGCGTTCATGGCACCTGCTGAGTCATTTTTGGCTAATCTTGCTCGGGCTGTTCCTGCCTGTGGCGATATGGAAGGGTGGTTACGAGCCTACGATCGGCAATGTGCTGCTCAACATGTTCGGTCTCGAGAGCAACCTGAACTGGTATAGTTGGTATATATACTTCTACATCTTTGCAATGCTGGCAATGATACCTGCGTCGAGACTGATAGAACGGTTCAAACTACCGGCCCTTGGAGCATTGATTGTTGTGTCGCTTGGCCTTTGCGCTGCGATTCATCTTATTCCTGACTGGAGTTCGAATGTCTGGCTCCAGGCCATACATGATTGCTTCCTCTGTTCCCCGGTTATGTATGCGGGCTTCTATCTTGCTGAGGGGGGGGGGATTACACTTTTGGAGATAAAGCACAATCTCAAAAATGCGGTGGTGGCATTGCTGGTCGCAGTCGGCATATTCTTCCTCCGAGGCTTGCCGTTTGCCACATTCTTAGACTTTGCAACCGTGCCCGTATTCGTGGCTGCAGTTGTGATATTTTTCAATATCGTGAGCTGGCGACCAGTTCATAGTCTATTTACAGCACTCGGTAAGGAATCGATGAACATGTGGTTTATTCACGCCATATTCGCCACGGCTTGTACGGCGGTTGTGTTTGCCCCACTCGTCGATTGGTTGTATTATAAACCGTTGCGTATTGTGATAATGTTAATCGTATCATATTTCGTATCAAAACTATTGTCTGCAATTTATCAGAAATTGCTGTAAAAATTTTTAGAGGTTATGAAACTCGTGTCGGTGATTATACCGGTCTACAATACGGAAAGGTATCTTAAGAAATGTCTTGATTCGGTATTAGAACAAGATTATCCCCAATTAGAGGTTGTTACAATTGACGATTGTTCTATGGATACCTCTAAAAATATCCTTGTTAATTATGAAAAACGATGGGCTTGTAGGGGGGGCAACAAGCTGGTAATAAGCGTGTTATAAATGTATTTTTGAGCCGAAACCAAGGGGTGGACAATGCCCGTATCGAAGGGTTGAAAAGAATAACGGGAGATTATGTGATTTTTGTGGATTCGGATGATTATTTACCGGAGGGCGCTATCTCAAAATTGGTTGACGAGTTAGAGAGGACTGGTGCAGACATTGTACAAGGGTCATATCGCAGGGTTTTGGGTAATAATGGTTTTATTAAAAAGGATTTCGTTTATTCATATGTAGAGATTGAACAACCAGAATTATTTGACAAATATTTCGTCTCATTTTTTGGGAAACCACTTTTAAGAGTCGGCCTCTGGGGTAAAATATATCGTCGTGAATTATTTCAAAAATCGCATATAGAGCCTTCTGGTTATCGATTTGGTGAAGATGCGATAATGAACATGAAGATTTTTCCGTGTGTCGGGAAATATGCAATAGTCCCGTCAATCATATATTGTTATCGCTATGGCGGGATGACAAATAAGTACAAACCTTATCTTTATGATGAATTGAAACATCAATACCAATATAGACTGCAGGTTTTGCGTGATTATAACTATGAGACTGGGATTTCTCCATTACATTACGAGATGGCAAATAATTTTATTGGTATTCTCAAAATAATGTTGAAAGCGGGGGTAAACTGCAAAGATGTTCATGCTTTTTACAAACAAGAGTTGGAAAGCGGAGAACTAAGGCAATTTGTAGTCGAAAGACATGAATGTAAAAATATATTATACAATCGATTATACAATTCGGTAATCAATGGGATGGTTGATGAAACATTTGTAGAAGAAATAAAGAAAAATTATCAACCAGCGTTAAGAGATAGACTTGTCACGATTCTATATAAAATTTTTGGAAGATTTTTGTAAATCAATGAGAATTAATATTATTACTCAGCCATTATTTTGGAATTATGGCGGTATACTTCAAAACTATGCGTTACAAGAACTCCTGCGTCGCATGGGTCATCAAGTGATGACTGTCAATGTACCTCCAGGAAATGTTGCTGCTCGCCCAGATATGAGATGTTTTGCACATGTAATGGTAAATATGGTCAAGAAATTTTGCGGATTATATGATCGGCCATATTTGAATCCACATACACTTGCGCTTAAAGAAAGGGAATTATCGTATATACAGCGAAAATTTGTGTCGGAGCATATAGTTAAGAGTGATTGCTTTGTGCCATTTAGTTCTGAAACTTGCCGTAAGTATGAATCTGATTTATGGATTGTAGGCAGCGACCAGGTGTGGCGGCCATGGTGCTCTCCAAATATTGAAAATTATTTCTTTGATTTCCTCGATGACACGACTCCCCGAATTGCATATGCTGCATCTTTCGGAACCGACCGCTGGGAGATTTCAGAAGAACAAACACCGCGAATAAGGGAATTGGCTGCGCGATTCAAGGCAATCTCGGTCCGCGAGGCATCAGGAGTGGAGCTTTGCAAGGATTACCTCGGCATAGAAGCGCAACACGTACTTGACCCCACTCTGTTGCTGACTGCCGAAGACTATATTGCATTGACTGGCGAAAATGATTATCCACAAGAACGCTATATAGCGACATATATCCTTGACCCAAATCCGGACAAGAAAAAAGCGATAAAAGATGAATCCAGGGCTTTTGGCCTGCCCGTTGTTCCTGTTGGCCGGATGCACCGAGACAGCTTCGATTCCGTCGAGTCGTGGCTTGCCACCATAGCCCATGCCGACAGGGTAATAACCGACTCATTCCATGGCACGGTGTTTTCAATAATTTTCAGGCGCCCGGTTAAGATATTAGAAAATGACATTCGTGGAAATTCGAGGCTTAAGTCATTGATTGTAATGCTCGGACTGTCTCTTGATGTTGATGGTTTTTATCAAGTTGATGAGACCTCCTTACAAAAATTGGCTTCGTATAGAAAGTTGTCTATGGATTTTTTATTAAGAGCAGTTTCGTGATAACTGTTTTGTATAATTCATATGGATACATTGAAAAAACGTAGGGTGGTTTTCGTTAATCTGCACGGAAACGAGTTTCTTGTAAAGACACTTAACAAAATCGTATTTGGACAAAGCGTTGCAGTCAAGCATCGCTATCTCCTTGACTATCTATTAGGTTGCGATGATATTGAGGTGTGTACATATATAAACGAGCGAGGGCTATCGTTATCATATACTACACGTAATCCGTTATTGCAAAGTTTCCGTTTTATCGAGCATAAAATAGCAATGAGAAAAAACGGAATCCCACTTGACAAAATCACAGTACTAAAAAAAGAGTCTGAGATACGTCCTGACGACATAGTAGTGTCGTATAGTTATTATGGACAGACTCAGTTAGTTTTCTCATCAGTACCTGATGCTGTCAGAGTAATTTGTCAAATCCATTTTGGCACTCAAAATTCAGCCGTTGAGCAAAAATTCACCCCTCATGCCATGTATAACGAATCAGACTTGAGGAAATACAGCGGTATGTGGCGTCGCGACTTGCCATGGTTTGACAAAATTTTCATCACTATCCCATTTGTATTCGAGACACGTTTTAAACGCAACATATCATTCGATAATCGAAAAAATAAGGCAGTAAGTGTCGGCACAATAACCTATATGTATAATATCACTGATTATTATGGTGATTCATGTGCGCAACCTGCCCGGAAAAATTGTAGATTTTTGGCACAGGAACGTCCTGACCTTATTGATTCTTTTAATTTTGATTATCTCGAGAATCAACAATCAGACAAACAAAAAACAACACGCAATCCTTTGATTAAGACCTATCGCAGACTAAAGGCAAAAATCACGGGTGGGCACCAGAAGCAGTATTATAGCTTTAATATGGTAGACAAATTAAACAGCTATAAAATTGCTGTTGTTGGTGAGGAGATAATGGGTATACCAGGTATAGGGTTTGTTGAGGCAATGGCCTGTGGTTGTGCATTTATTGGACAAAATATAGGCTATTACGAAGATTATGGTATGATAGATGGTATACACTATATTGCGTATGATGGTTCAAAAGAAGACCTTGTGTCTAAAATCGAATATTGGATAAGACCTGAAAATGCTGATAAGCTTAAGCGAATAGCTGAGGCCGGACATGAGTTCGTGACGCAAAATTTTAATAAAGATATAGTCGCAAAACAACTTGTCGATAAATTATTGGCATTGAAAAAATAGGTTATCCCGCATGACTGTATCTATACTTGTCCCGGCATATAATGCTGCGAAATATATACATCAATGTTTGGAATCTATATGTAAGCAAACATATCGTGACCTTCAGATTGTAGTTATAGACGATGGTTCTTCTGATGAGACACTCGGTATATTGCAAACGTTTTCGAATTATGATGCAAGAATCGAGATTCATTCACGAGCCAATAAGGGCGTTGCGGAAACTCGTAACGAACTTATAGCGTATGCCAAGGGATTTTATACACTATTTGTTGACGCCGATGATTGGTTAGAACCTGATATGGTTGAGACACTCCTTGATATGGCTCTTCATCACAATGCCCAAATAGCTATGTGTGCTAATACGGATGAGAATGAATTATTACCTATAGAGCTGGAGAAAAGTAAGCAGCCAGTAGAATCGTGGACGAAAGATATATTTCTCAAAAAGTTCCTCATACACAGACAGCTTACAGGAGCATTATGGAACAAGCTTGTAGAGACAAAGTTGTATAAGCAAATACGATTTGATTCACACGTATCTTATGGCGAGGATGCTATGGTGATGTGGGATGTTCTAAATCTGACGTCAGTTATGGCTCTAACGACAAAGCCATTGTATCATTATAGAATGAATGGTGAAAGTCTTTCGCATAGGGTGTTTTCAGACTTTAAGATGTCGGTTATCACCGTTTGGGAATATATAAGTAATAGTTGCGAAGAAAAACACCATGGATTGGTGTCATTGGCTAAAGCAAGATACGGGGCAGAAGTTTCGCTTCTATTATTCGAAGCTGCAAGAAACGGAATAAATTCAGATGATAATAAGATTTCAATCCTTAGAACCAAATTGAAGGCCTTGTTATCTTTTATGTTTAAAGACAACAACTTGTCATGGCGATTTATGTTGTTCGCCACTATGGCAAGATTTAATTGGACATTGACGTCGTTTTTGCTGCATGAGAATAATTTAAAATCAAATAAATAAACCGAGTTAGATAGACAAATTTTTTAATATGAATAATCCATTGTTATCAATCATTGTCCCCATTTATAATGCAGAACGCTACTTGCATCAATGTATTGATAGTATTCTGGCTCAAGATTTTGAAGATTACGAACTGTGGCTCATAGACGATGGCTCTTCTGATTCTTCTATCTCGATAATCAAAGAATACGCATCAAAAGACAGCAGGATAAAAACCGCCTTTATTAAAGGGCACGGCCCTTCGATTCCACGAAATTATGGATTGCGCAGGGCTATTGGTGATTACATTTTATTTATTGACAGTGACGATTATCTACCATCTAATGCTTTATCGACATTGGTAGAAAAAACGAGGAAATATCCTGATGCAGATTTTATCCGTGGTAATCAACGCATACTGGTTAATGAAGAAAGAGAAGCAAAATCGATATTTGCCGAACCTCGTTCGAAATACGCGGAAAAGTTGATTTCTGGCGAAGCTTTTATGGTCGAAGTCCTTGATAAGGACTATGCTCCAATCGACGCCTTGTTCAAACGGGCATTTCTAAAACAACACAATATCGAGTTTCATGAAGAGTTGGTAATACTTGAAGACGGCCCGTTTATAATCGAAATATGTAGTAATAATCCAAATTGTCTATACATCAACGAAGAGACTTATGTATATCGACTCGGAAATCCGACTTCGGTAACCAATAGCAAAAAGAGCTTCTCAAAATGTCAGTCTTTGATAAAAGGGGCTTCATATAATGCCGAACTCATGAGATGTTTTTCCAAACCAGGATATGACCATATCATGCATCGGTCTGTAGAACATGCTGTGTCTGCCATTTTCCAAGCTGCGACATGGTTAAAAAAGGAAGAATCTGACATAATATATAAATCACTAAGGGATTTATGGCCAAAATTGCCAAATGTCGGACGCAGTAAATTGCATAGTGGATTTATTATTGCGTATAACTTTAGTCCGAAACTTGCTTATAATCTATTACGATTTATGGGATGTTATTTCCGTAACAAAGGCAAATAACGTACTCGAATTTTTATTATTATGTTATTGAATCTGGCTGATTGGTATCTTATTGTTGTACTGATACTAAGCTTTTTGTATTCAGTTAATTTATCACATAAATCAGCGTTACAATTAAATAATAATAGAGCTCAGACACCAGTTGTCATAATGCTTGTGATTGCATCAATAATGGCATTTTGGCTTGGTTTCAGACCTATTGACGGAGGGTATGGCGACACATATGGATATGCGATAGTATATGATAGAGGTATATCTTACGGGAACTCGGGAGAGGATGAATGGGGGTTTGGAATGATTATGGATTATTGCCGTCCTTTTTTTGATGCCTCTGGCTTTTTTGTTATCATTGCTTTGGGGTATTTCTTATGTACGGCTTTTGCAATGAAGAAACTCCTGAATGGAAATGCTTATGGTGGATTTCTGATTTTTCTGGGGGCCTTTTCTACTTTTTCGTATGCGACTAATGGTATCAGAAATGGACTGGCATGTTCTATTTTGACAATTGCAATAGTATTGGTTGCACGTGATAGAAATTTTAGGTCTTTGATTTTTGCTGCTCTTTTAGCTTTTGTGGCAATGACTATCCATCGTTCCACTATCTTGCCTATAATGTGTTTATGTTGTGCTGTTCTTATAAAGAATCGAAAAATTCCTTTTTATTTTTGGATTTTGTCGATATTCATCTTTTTTACTGTAGGGAATTCTATCGGGAACTATCTTTCATCTTTAGGTTTTGATGACCGTATGACGAACTATTTGAACGCGACGGAATCATATTCACAATTGAATAAAACTGGATTTAGACCAGATTTTTTATTGTATAGCGTCATGCCTATTGTTTTGGGATATTATGTGATTTTTAAGAAAGAGTTAAAGAGTAGAGTATATGAATTATTACTTTTTACATATATCTTCTCTAATTCTGTCTGGGTTATGATAATGAATATATCATTCTCAAATAGGTTTGCATATCTTTCATGGTTTCTTTATCCGATAGTACTGGCCTATCCGTGTTTTGAAATGAATATTTGGAATCAGTCTCAAGGGAAGTTTGCTACGAATATATTGTTACTTAACGTCTTTTTTACAGCATTTATGCAATTTATTTATTATTAAGATGAAAACACTAACTATATTTACCCCTGCTTATAACCGCGCACATACGATAACACGTACATATGCAAGTCTTCTACGCCAGACTTGCAAAGATTTTGAGTGGCTTGTGGTCGATGATGGCTCAACCGACAACACTCAAGAACTTGTAGAGGGTTGGATTAAAGAGAATAAGATTCCTATAAAGTATGTCCGACAGGAAAACCAGGGAATGCACGGTGCGCACAATACAGCATATCGTAATATTTCGACAGAATTGAACACTTGTATCGACTCTGATGACTTCATGCCCGATGATGCAGTCGAGAAAATAATCAGTTTTTGGAAAGAACATGGTTCAGATAAATATGCTGGTATAGTAGGTCTTGACCAGACCGAAGATGGCGGCATCATTGGCGCGTCATTTCCGGAGTCCTTGAAGGAGACTACCTTGCAAAAATATTACGCCGCTGGTGGTAGGGGAGATAAGAAACTGGTTTATCGGACCGATGTGATTAAACGCTATCCGGAATACCCTCTATTTGAAGGAGAACGTTATGTCGGTCTCGCATATAAATATATGCTGATAGACCAAGACTATACGTTACTTACCCTTAACGAGCCGCTTGTGACAGTGGAGTACCAGCCTGACGGCTCAAGCTTTAATATGTATAACCAATACTGGCGTAACCCTAAAGGTTTTTCTTTCTTCCGCAAAACAGAAATGATATGTGCACCGACATTTAAACGTCGGTTTGTTTCTTGCATTCATTATGTAGCAAGTTCCATAATCGCAAGAAATGGGCAATTTCTGTGGGAATCACCAAAGAAAGGCCTGACATTGTTGGCAGTCCCGTTAGGTTTTGCATGGTATCTCAGAATTCGTGCTAAAGTTAAAAATAAAGCAAAAATGAATTTCAGATGAAAGAGATTCTGCAGCAAGATTTATTCCGCTATATAGGAAACAGAAATAAGAGTTTCATCAACAGATTGCGATATATTATATTTACTCCTGGGTTTCAATACATCTATTGTTTCCGTCACGTCAATTCGTCTCGCAATCCATTATCGCGATTGTTTTGGAAGATATTGCTTCGTAGGTGTATGTTTCACTCCGGTATTCAGATTCCGGCAGGAACTGAAATCGGGCCGGGTTTTAGAATTTCGCATTTTGGCGGTATTGTGGTTAATCCAGCCGCAAAAATAGGCAGAAATTTCAGTATCGCACAGGGCGCGTTGATTGGGAGTGCAGATGGTAAGCACAAAGGTGTTCCAGTTATCGGTGACAACGTCATAATGAGTGCAAATTCAGTGGTTATTGGCGGTATTAGCATCGGTGACTATGTAATGATAGCACCAGGTGCGTTTGTCAACTTTGACGTCCCCGCACACTCTATAGTGATTGGAAATCCAGGCCGAATTATACACTCTGAACGCCCCACGGACAAATATAACGTGTATAGGATATGAAAATTCTCCATGTCATAACCTCCCTCCGCACAGGTGGTGCGGAGAAACTTATGGTCGATTTGCTCCCACGTCTTAAGGCTAAAGGGCTTAATGTCGATTTACTACTCTTTGACGGTACCGACACACCTTTTCGCCGAGAGGTCGAAAATGCAGGGATTAAAGTATTTGATTTGGGAATCGGAGGCTTTATATATTCCCCATTAAAGTTGTTCAAACTTATACCTTACCTGAAAAATTACGACATTATTCATACGCATAATACTGCTCCGCAGCTATTTGTAGCTATATTATCCTATTTAAAAAGAAGCAGATTGCTGACAACCGAACATGGAGGCTCAAATAGGCGTCGAACAATAAAAGGTTATAGAATAATCGACAAATGGATGTATCATCGTTATGATAAAATCATATGTATTGCCGATAAGACTAAACAAAACCTTTTAAAATATCTAAGGGTTACGCTCCCGGGAGTGATAGTAATAAACAATGGTGTGGATATCGTCCGCTATGCAAATGCGGCTCCATCTGGCGAACTTGAGAAAATGGCTCCAGGCAGCCGGAAAATAATAATGGTTGCAGGCTTCCGTTGGGAAAAAGACCAGGACACACTGATAAAGTCTCTCAAAGAACTTCCGTACGGATTCCACCTCTTCCTTGTTGGCGACGGCGTCCGTCGACCGGAACTCGAAACCATTGTCAGGGATGAAAACCTCGGCGACCGCGTCCACTTTCTCGGACTGCGGACTGATGTACCCCAGCTGCTCCACGCCGCAGACTATGTTGTCATGTCATCTCATTTCGAGGGGCTGTCGCTTTCCTCGGTCGAGGGAATGAGTGTTGGCAGGCCGTTCCTGGCTTCTGACGTCGACGGTCTCCGCGAGGTAGTCAAAGGTGCCGGGATATTATTCCCCCACGGTGATTCAAAGGCCCTTGCCAACGAGATAATGACTCTCGAGGACTTCCCGGAAAAATACCGCTCAGTCGCAGTCACTTGCTTCCAACGCGTCGGCCAATTCGACATATCCAAAATGGTCGACGGTTACGCCGAACTCTACAAATCGCTATGACACGCCAGCAATCGCAGATGATGAAGGGAGTGGCGATACTCCTGATGATATTCCTTCACCTTTTCAACCAAGAGGGCAACGTGGCATTGTGCCACAACCTGCTTTTCATCGGAGGCACACCTCTCGTTTCAATCCTCAGTCGCGCTGCGAACCCTGTAGCGTTCTTTCTCATCCTCGGCGGTTACGGTCTCTACAGGGTATATGAGAAAGGCGACAGGCACCGGTGGTCGAGGCTTGCAAAGTTGATGATTCATTACTGAATTATACTTCTAATCTTTGTGATAATCGGCCATTTTATACGCCCAGCATCTTACCCGGGCTCGTTCTTAAAGATACTGAACAACGTTACCGGCTACGAAACAACGTATAACGGCGAAATGTGGTTCCTGCTTCCCTAAGTGATATTGTCAGCATGTTCAAAACCACTTTTCGACTTTATGAAACGGTTCAGGGCATGGATTGTGGTTTGCGTCACCCTCATCATCCATCTTGGAACGAGCTTTTGCATAAGTCGTTACGGGGCCTCCTTCTTCTATTCAAATTATTGGGTCTATGACCCGTTGCTTGTCCTACATTTGCTATTCAACTTCTGTCTCGGAGCCATTGCTGCAAGGAGCAATTTTTTCGAGAGATTAAAAGCTTGTGGCGCTAACCTGCGACATATCAGTATTTTAGCGTCGGTAGGCGTAGTTGTTTTAGTGTCAGTTGGTTGCGTGTTCAAGTATAACTTCTTCTATGCCTTTGGCGTTATAACATGTCTGCAGCTTATTAAGATGCCTGGTTGGCTGAAAACAACCCTCGCTAGGCTCGGCGACCAGTCGATGAACATGTGGATGATACACTCGTGGTTCTGCTACTATCTCTTCCACGATTTCATATACTCATTTGAATACCCCTTGGTGATATTCGCCGTGCTCACAACAATCAGCTACGCCTGTTCTCTGATTGTGAATAAGATTGCATTGCCCGTCGTGCGACTTTTCATGCCGAAGCGCGAAGTTCTTGAAAAACCGATTTTGTGATGAAAACAGCTAAAATTCTCCGAGTTACTACAGTTCCAGTGTCGTTGAACACCTTCTGCCGTGGGTTACTCCGGGAACTTCAGGAGCAAGACGGCTACGAGGTCGTGGCAGTCAGTTCGCCGGGCGATGCCATGCGTGAAATAGAGGAGCGCGAGGGAGTGCGGACAGTTGCCGTGCCGATGGAGAGGCATATCTCGCCGCTTAAGGACTTGAAAAGTCTTTTTGGGCTTATTAGAGTTTTTCAAAAAGAGAAGCCGACGATGGTACACTCCATGACACCAAAGGCTGGATTGCTCTCTATGATGGCGGCATGGTTCTGCCGAGTCCCTGTGCGAGTGCACACCTTCACGGGCCTGGTATTCCCGACTGCCACGGGTCTTACACAAAGAATACTTATCCTCACCGACCGAATCACCTGCGCCTGCGCCACCCACATCGTTCCCGAAGGCGAAGGTGTGAAAAACGACCTTATCAACTACCATATCACGAGGAAACAGCTAAAAGTTCTCGGACACGGAAACGTGCGTGGCATCGACCTCGACCACAATAATCCTGAATTACCGGAAGTACAAGCCGACGTGGCAAAAATCCGCAAACCGGGCATATTCACCTTCGTATTTGTCGGTCGCCTCGTCCGCGACAAAGGCATCAACGAACTCATCGAGGCTTTCGAGCGGTTAAATAAAGAATATACAAATACACGGTTGATACTCGTTGGTCCGCAGGAGCCTAAGCTTGACCCGTTGAAGCCCGAAACCATTGCAAAAATAGACAGCAATAAAAATATCGAGGCTGTTGGCCTGCAGTCCAACGTGCGCCCATGGCTTGCCGCATCCGATGCCTTCGTGTTCCCCAGCTACCGCGAGGGCTTCCCTAACGTGGTCATAGAAGCAGGGGCTATGTCTCTCCCCTCAATCGTGACCGACATCAACGGCAGCCGCGAAATTATCATCGAGGGAAAGAACGGGACCATCATCCCCCCTCGCGATGCCGTGGCTTTGTACCAATCAATGAAATCATTCCTCGAGCAGCCCGACAAACGCGCCCAAATGGCATTCAATGCTCGCCCGTTCGTCGCCTCGCGCTACGAGCAATCCTACGTCCGCCGCTGCCTCAAGGAATATTACAAAGAAATACTCCCAAGATGAAACCATATCGCGATTTATTCAAACGAACGATCGACATCCTTGCCTCAGGTGGGGCTTTGCTTGTGCTCTCGGTTCCCCTCGCCGCCATCTCAGTCTGGTTGCACTTTGCTAACAAGGGCGCGGGGGCATTCTTTTTTCAAGAACGACCTGGCAAGGATGGAAAGATTTTCAAAGTAGTGAAGTTTAAAACCATGACCGACGAGCGTGGTGCCGACGGCAAACTGCTACCCGACGCAGTCCGTCTCACCAAGGTTGGACGGTTCGTTCGCTCAACTTCAATCGATGAACTGCCACAGTTGTGGAACGTACTGAAAGGTGATATGTCACTCATCGGACCGCGCCCGCTGCTGGTTCAATACCTGCCTCTCTACTCAAAGGAACAGGCTCGTCGTCACGAGGTGCGGCCAGGCATCACCGGCTGGGCACAATGCCACGGACGCAATGCCATATCGTGGCAGAAGAAGTTTGAACTGGATGTGTGGTATGTTGACCACATCTCCTTCATCACCGACTGCAAGGTGATTCTGACTACTATTCAAAAAGTGCTAAAACGTGCCGATATTTCTTCTGAAACATCGGTAACAATGGAACCTTTTAATGGCAACAATTAATCTATTCGGGGCGAGCGGTCACGCCAAGGTAATCAAGGATATAATCGTTGCTTGTGAAGATAATGTGGGATGCCTCTATGATGATGCACCACATTGTGATGAAATCTGCGGTAGTCCTGTCTATAAGGCATCTGAGGTCAATATTGAAGGTCCTCTTATTGTCAGTATCGGAGCAAATCGAGTAAGGAAACTAATTTCTGAGAAATATCCACTCCAATACACAAAGGCCATTCATCCCCAATCTATTATTTCTCCATCTGCCAAAATCGGCGATGGCACTGTTGTGATGCAGGGCGCAATCATACAGTCGGATGCTGAAATTGGGCGTCACTGTATTATAAACACAGGTGCTTCTGTTGACCATGAATGTGTAATTGGCGACTATACCCATATATCCCCGCATGCCACTTTATGTGGAAATGTTCATGTCGGCGAAGGAACATGGATCGGTGCCGGATCAACAATAATTCCTGGTGTAAAGATTGGGGCCTGGTGCGTAATTGGCGCAGGTTCTGTGGTAATTAACGATATACCCGACAATACCACTGCCGTAGGAAATCCTTGTAAACGGATATTAAACAAATAAACGAAATATTATTATGGATAGGATTTTGCTCTGCCTGGCGCATATGAGCGGCAGGGAGATGGATTATATTAAGGAGGCTTTTGACCAGAACTGGGTCGTGCCTCTGGGACCGAATGTCAACGGGTTTGAGAAGGATCTCGAGGAGTTTGTCAACCGTCGCGATGATGCGGAGCCGCTGCATAAGAAGGTTGTTGCCCTGTCTGCCGGAACGGCTGCAGTGCATCTGGCGCTGATTGCCTGCGGAGTAGGGCATGGCGACGAGGTACTGGTGCAGTCATTTACTTTCTGCGCTTCAAGCCATCCTGTTACATATTTGGGCGCTACGCCGGTGTTTATTGACTCGGAAAAGGACTCTTGGAACATGGATCCCGACCTGCTTGAGGAGGCCATCAAGGATCGTATTGCCAAAACGGGCAAGAAGCCGAAGGCAATCATTCCCGTGGCGCTCTATGGTATGCCTTACCAAATTGACAAGATCATGGAGATTGCCAACCGCTACGAAATCCCTGTAATTGAGGACGGTGCCGAAGGTTTCGGTTCGAACTTCAATGGTCAGGCTCTTGGCACATTCGGCGAATACGGCGTGCTGTCGTTCAACGGCAACAAAATGATTACTACCTCCGGCGGTGGAGCACTCATCTGCCCCGACTCTGATAAGGCCCGCGAAATACTCTGGTATGCCACTCAGGCACGCGAGAGCTATCCTTACTACCAGCATGAGGCCATCGGTTATAACTACCGCATGAGTAATATCTGTGCCGGCATAGGTCGTGGTCAGATGACGATTGTTGATGATCATGTTGCGCATCACAAACACGTTCAGGCCTTGTATGAGGACCTTCTCAAGGATGTTGAGGGTATTACGATGCACTGCAATCCCGGACCGGAGTACGACTCTAACTTTTGGCTTTGCACAGCAACTCTTGATCCTAACCTCAGAATCAAGGGTCAGGATAATGCCTACAAGCAGGTTATAACCGGCGCGGTTGGCGGCGCTGCCGGTGTTACCCACGCAGCCTCGGTTGCTGTTACCGACTGCCAGCCCAATGACAACGTGGAGGCTCTGCGCATGGCTCTCGACGCAGCCAACATCGAATCGCGTCCACTATGGAAGCCAATGCACAAGCAGCCTGTCTACAAAAACGCCCCTGCCTACACCAACGGCGTAAGCGAGGCCCTCTTCGCCACCGGCATCTGCCTCCCCGCCGGCCCATGGGTGACCGACGACCACGTCCGCTACATAGTCGACAAAATCAAGGAAAACATTATTCGGTAATGTATACTGCCGAGTATTATTTTGCTGAAATTGTCAGCGCAATACTCGGCATCAGCTATCCTTTTGTTTTCCAAATTATAGCCCGGATATTCCGTTAATCTCGTTAGGCTATTCCAACAAGGAATTGCCTAACGATTTTTTAATGTCTTCATTGTCTTTTTTTGGCTTCAGCTGTGGCTATGCCATACCCTATAAAAGGGTTTAAAACCAACGAAAACACTATTCCAAAGAAAAATTTTGGAACTCCTTAGAGCATATTGTATCAAAAGTGCTCCACGATGACTATTATTCTATTTCCTGACATTGCTTAAGTGAAGAGGAACTGACTTATTGAAAATATTCCCTCACATAAATTCTTCACATATCTTCTCGCGGACCTTAAACAAGCTATTGTCAAGGTTTTCGACTATGAAGGTCATATAAGCAAAAGTGCCTCCAAGTCGTATTGTCTTACTCATAGGCAAGGAAAATTTACATGCACATATTGTAGCATGTGCTATGTCATCAAATATAGATTGATGAGAATGGAAATTGTATCAACTGATTCTTTAATCCGGGCGATAATAATCATTAGTATTTCAAAAACAGACCTATTCTCTGGGAATAATTTGTATAATGTATGTTTCTGATTAGTGTATGTTTCAGGCCGTCGCGTAGCCAAAGAAACGACAATAAGCCGGGAATTGTTTATTTCCGTATTGCCAAATACGGACTGCATGAGCCCAGAATTGAGAGGAGCGTCAATTCTGATATCAAGGGTGCCGACGATGGCATTTTGCAGTCTGAAAGAGAAAAGATTATCTCTCAGATACGTTTGCTATATTGCATTATAGAGCGCAGGGAAGATAGTGGCGAACCATTTGACATTGATGATGTAATAAATGATTTTCACAGGGCTCTTGACGGAGATGATTCGATGACTGAAATTATCAAGAAGTCCAGGACTGACTTCCCGATCAGGAAGGATATGGTGTCGATTGGACGTGAGTTTAGAGATAGTTTTAAATATTTATTCTCTGTCCGAGAGATTGATAGGAGTGAAGGCCTGTTCGACTATATATTCAACCTTGCACAATCACTTAAGAATAAAGGGAGAAGCAGCCAGGCCAAGAGCTTTATCAGCTTGATGTCAAGCCTTCAATATTTTACCGAGGCCGATGAAATAAGTTTTTCTGATATAACAGCCGAGTTTGTACATGAGTATTACGAATGGCTGAAGCGTAAGGGTATAGCCAATTCTTCTCAGTCATTTTATCTCCGCACACTGAGAACGGTTCTTAATAAGGCTCATGAAGATGGGTTGCTTGAGGTGGCACCAAACTGGTTTGAAAAGGTAGACACTCGCATATACAAATCAATAGACAGCGAGGGAAAAAGTCTTGACCGGGATGTCCTTTTGAAGATTGAAAATTTAGATCTGACGGCAAACGACTCGTTGGCTCTCGCCCGCGATATGTTTATGTTTGGGTTCTATTGCGAAGGTATGGAACTGATAGATATATCAAATCTTACTACAGACAATATAAAGGATGGACATCTTGTCTATCGTCGCCGTCAGAAGGGACTGGAGAAGAGTGTTGTATTAGGCTTGCAGGCAAAAAAAATAATAAGTCGATATATCCGAGAAGGTCAAAAATATCTGTTCCCTCTCCTTGAAGGTTCTGAATCAATCACATTTGGTGCTGTAAGTAACTATGTCCGGCGTTATTTGACCGAAATCGGAAACATGGTCGGTTACCCGAAACTGACTTTCAGTATGAACATAAGCACCTATAAGTCGTTCGCTTCAGGCGTAAGTATCTCTGAAATACTACTGAGATATGGCAACATTATATGACCAATATTAAGAGAACTGATTACCTTGAAGGCAGCCGGATTAAGTTCCGGCTGCCTTCAGTTTTTTTACTACTCTGTTAAGGCTTACTTTTGAATAAAATCGAACTTTTGCAGTTTATAATAACTGCAGTGAGAGCAACGATACTCAATATTCAATGTGTCGTATCTTGGCATGCAAAATCTCATAGTAATTTCGTATCTTTGTGGCAGGGTTGGCTTAATACAATCCACGATATTTTGGAGCTAAGAGTGTTGTGCTCGTCTTGTAACTTGAAAACCGGATAGCCTTTCTAATTAGATACAAGAGATAGCATAGTGGTTCTCTTGTGTACATCGTAGGTCGCGCTGTAGTTATATTTGATAGGTTTTATCATGGGCGTCAAGTATTGTCCGCGCTATTGCATTTACGAATCCGTTGAGTTGCAAGGCTCCGATTTCAATAAAGACTCATCTTTCACCGCAATACGCATTATTGAATAAGTTATGGTATATGAAGTTTTGAACCACAACAATGCCGTATGTAAAGTCGCTGATACCGACATCGAAGAAGCGATAAAGTCTGGCGAACCATTGCCTCGGTCAATTGTTCAGGCAATGGGCAAAACGCACGATGACAAGTATTTGGAATACATGTATCCGATACTATATCATGAGGTGAACTTTATGCGTATGGATGCGGCGCAAAGTATAATCAATCTGAACGGCCGCAAAGGATTGGACGCATTAAAAGAGAAGGAGCGTAGCATCGATTCTTCTGCTTTTGATACATTCCCAAGCGAGAAAGCAGTGCTTATTGCAATGATTATCCGCATAGAGGAAGGAACTGAAGGTATTCTTCGTTATTTCAGGTCCGAGGACGGGTTGGATATTGTGAAGTACTGTCTGTTGAGCTACTATAGCTCCGGCTATGATTACAAAGAAGAGGATATTCGCCTGATAAGCATCGTACTACAGGAGTTTATTGATAAAAAACTCAAGCGTGTCAAGAAGGTGCCTCGAGAGGATTGGGTTGAATTTGTATACTTTGCGCTCGACAGTATATTGGTTGCTGCTTTGGAATCTGATATTCTTATGCAGATGAGCGATGAGACAAGCAGAGAACTGGTTGATGTATTTCAGCAGGTTCTTGCCTCCAAGGCAACAAACGACATGAAGGAGCTGATGTCCGATATTTCGAAGGGAATGAAGCGTGACTATGCCCTGGATATATTGAGAAGCCTCAAAGGCAAGACCGGTGGGGGAGATGCACGGAGAGCATACAAGAAAGCTTTGAAACATTTTAATATCACGGAGGAAGAATTATGAGTATGGAACATAAGGCGTTTGTGTTTGACACAAATAAATTTCATGCCGAGATAGAACCTGTCATGAAAGACAGCATCAAAAACACCGAAGTGGCACACCAATATATCTGCAATCATCTCGAAGAACTGAAATCCCCTTACACAGGCAATGTGTTGGAACAAGATTGGGAAGATGAGTTTGGCGAACTAACCCTTCAGGTTTATTTCGACATTTTGCTCACTGCATGTTATGATGTTGAAGACGATTGTGGACTTGCTGAAATGTGGGATGCGGTAAACGAGGTGATTAAATCTCTCGATGTTTTCGAGGAGGGGGCGCTGCCTGTTACCGGCTGGGAGGTCAAGATTGATGATATTGTCGTTGATCCTGGCTTGCAAGGGCTGGGCATTATAGATTGCGAAGAGGTGCAGGAAATTCTGAACACCTTGAAGGAGAACAGAAATGCTGCTGCGTGCGCCGAACATCCGGAAGAATTGCTGTATGACGCAGATTCAGACGAGTGGCTGGAAGCATACGACGACCTTTGCAGCATCTATGAAGATGCTGTCAGGCAGAATAAAGGATTGCTATTTACATTCTAACCATTTGGATAGTGAAAAGAATAATTGTCATAGGGTGTCCGGGTGCCGGCAAGAGTACTTTTGCAAGAAAACTGTCGGCTAAGACCGGCTTACCGCTGTTTTATCTTGATATGATTTGGCATTTGCCTGACCGTACTACTCTGAGCAGGGAGGAGTTTGCCAACCGCCTTGAACAAATCGCAGCCCAAGATGAGTGGATTATCGACGGTAACTACCTTCACACGATGCCTTTCAGACTTAAGCATTGTGATACTGTCTTTTACTTTGACCTTCCTACTGACCTATGTCTCGCCGGGGCAGAAGAGCGCATCGGCAAGGAGCGAGAAGATATGCCTTGGACTGAGGACTCGTTGGATGATGAGTTCCGCCAATGGATTGTCGATTTCCCCACACAGCAACGACCTGTTATCAACTCCCTGCTTTCTGAATACAAGCAAAAAGTAAGAATCGTAGTTTTTCATACAAGAGAAGACGCTGATGCTTTTATTGATTCTATTACGCACTGAACAATCTATTTGATGCTATGAAGTAATAAACCCAATAAATCATAAAAAATATAAGGCCATGCAAGGGTGCCGTCAAAAGCAATTAGCCCCTGTGGTCATATTTGTATTCCCTTGATACATAGTGTTATATACTTGCAGCTAAAATATAACGAAAACTTTTTGGGAAAGTTCATGCAGTCTTTTGATGTTGCGAACATCTATTAGATGTTTTTGAATCAATGGATAAAAGATATCTTATACAACGCTGTCAGTCGGGAGATAGAGAAGCCTTCGGGATTCTTTATAAGACTTATCTTACCCCCATGTATGAGATTGTGGCATATTATGTCCATAATCACGATGCGGTATGGGACATTTTGCATGACGGTTTCCTTATTGCTTCTGCATCAATAGCTTCTCTGAAAAACGCTGAAAAGGTTGATGCATGGCTTACTTCCATAATGAAAAACTTATCGCTCCAATATCTGAAAGATGAGGCAATTCATGTCTCTGTTCCGATGTCAGATATTGCGATTTCTGATAATGTCGGCGCTACCTCAGATGTGGATTGCGAACTGACATGGGATGAATTGGATAAGATAATTGATAAATTGCCTGAGGGCTACGGCAAAGTCTTTCGTCTTGCGGTACTTGATGGACTTTCACATAAAGAAATTGCTGCGCTACTCGGCATCGCTCCTCATTCCTCTTCTTCGCAGCTCACGCACGCAAAAGCAATGTTGCGTCGAATGATTACGCAATATCGTATGGAGATGGGCATTTTGTCTATTATTGGAATCATACTGTTTATTTGCCATGAGCTTGTCAGATATAAGGAAGCAATACCATCTACGCCGGTTATAAGCAAAAACTCTGATAAGGTAACACCGCTTGTCTCTGACTCAATTGTGGAGCCGAATTCATCTACTGACAGTATCGTGCCAAAGGCAATCAGGATTCACAAGGCGATACGGCATTCTGTGACACAACAAAATATCGCAGCGACAACAATTACAGCCGATAGCATACCGCATGTTATTAATGACAGCATTACAAATGACACTGTAAGGGTATTCCTGAATACCGTAGGTCGAGAAGAACATGTTGCTCAAGAAGATTTTCCAAGTACACACCATGCAGAAACCCCGGATTGGTCTTTGGCATTGGCATATGCTGGCAACGTTGAGCAAAATAACTTGAACCGATACCGGATGCCTAATCCGGAGATACCTGATGTTGAAGGGCCCGTCGGAGAAATCGACGTTACGGAGAAAACACATCATTATATGCCGTTGGTTATCGGACTGTCACTCAACAAATCGCTTGCATCTCGTTGGAGTATAGAAACCGGTTTGCGTTATACGTTCTTGCGTTCTGATATTCTTTCGGAAAGCGAGTTGATGAACAAGGAAACAATCCAACGCATACATTACATAGGAGTGCCGATAAAACTTAACTATCGCATATTCACGTATAACGGCTTCTCTCTGTATGGCCAAGGTGGCGGTGCTTTAGATATTCCTGTTTATGGTACTCAATCTATTATGGAGTATTCTCCGAAATTTGGTGCCACTGATAAATATGTTCTCCATATTAATGCTCCATTGCAGTGGTCGGTGGAAGGTGGCCTTGGTATTCAATATCATTTTACTCCGTCGTTCAGCATATACGCAGAGCCATCGTTACGCTATTATTTCAACGCCGGTTCAGATATCAAGACAATACGCCAAGAAAAGCCGCTTGAATTCACAATTCCTATCGGATTGAGGTTGACTTGGTAAACATGGTATTTGCCGACATGGTGGAACTTTCTTGCGAGAATATATCTCCATTGTCAAGCATGGACGCCACATACAAATTGCTTTCATCACTAAAACAACAGTTATGATAAATCCGGTAAAAATAATTGGCTGCTTTTTAGTAGCATTGACACTCGTTTCGTGTACGGACGAAATAGACGCAGTAAATCCGCCCGCTCCATCTACAATATCTATATCCGGTACCTTGCCTGTATTGTACATAGATACTGAAAATAATGAGCCTATTGTGTCTAAGGAGGTATATCTAAATGCTACTTATCGCCTTGATCCGATGGGTGCGGACGATATAGAAGCTCTTGGCTCAAAGGATGCTCCATTACCTATGCAGATCCGTGGAAGGGGACATTCGTCATGGAAAGGAGTAAAAAAGCCATACAAAATCAAGCTTGGGAAAAAGACAGCGATAATGGGTATGCCTAAAAACAAACACTGGGCGTTGCTGAAACCTACCGAAAACACTGTCGCAGGATTACAGTTGGGCAAGCTTATGGAAATGGCATGGACTCCAAGTTTCCTACCTGTCGAAGTTGTATTGAATGGTGACTATATCGGGTTGTATTTCCTTACCGAAACAATCCGCATAGATGAAAATCGCGTGAATATCTATGAACAGCAAGATCAGGAAACCAATCCCGAATTGATAAAGGGCGGTTGGCTTGTGGAGGTGGATAACTACCGCGATGAATGTCAGATTACAATTCCCGAATGTAGCAAATGGAACCTTACTCTGCGTTATCATTCACCGGAAAGACTGTCTAATCCTCAGTTGCAATGGCTTACCGACGAGTTTAAGGCAATAAATGCAGCAATATATTCCAAAGACAAGGCTTCAACCAAGTGGGAAGATTATGTTGATATCGAAAGTATGGCCCGTTTCTTCGTATTGCAGGAAATCATGGATAATCCCGACGGTTTCCACGGCAGTTTCTATCTTCACAAGGATATGGGCGACAATACCAAATGGATTGCAGGCCCAATCTGGGATTTGGTATGCTACAACCGCGAAAAGACCGACTACACATTCCGTATGAAAGTCCATTATGGCTTCACGCCACATTGGATTGGAGAGATAATCCAATATGACAGTTTCTGTCAAACAGTAAAATCGGTTTGGAACGATGTTTACCCTGATAGACTTTCCGAAATATATGATTATATAGACGCAACCGTTTTACCACTTGCCGAGGCTTGGAATAATGATTGCCAACGGTGGAGTGAAGATCCTGCGCAGACGGCGCAACTCCGGGCGGACAGAATAAAGAATGCTTTACGACGCAATATTGATTGGTTCAACAATCACCTGCCCATAAGCAAGTATGCCTCAATACCGGTCGGTCAAGAAATCCCAACCAAAACACCTATAGAGGTATTCAACCTGCAAGGTTTCCATATCGGGGAATATGAAAACGAGGCTGATGCAATCTCAAATCTGAAACAAGGAACCTATATCATTAATCATAAAAAGGTAATAATCAAGTAATCAGACTATATTATACCTAAAAACAAAATCCGGCATCGGGTAAGCAAAGACCCGATACCGGAATAAAGTATTGACTGGGAGTTACTTCCCTGAGCCGAGGATGTTGTCTTCTTCGTGCTCCGTGTGACCTTCGATATTGCCGATTATTTCTTGATTGTGTCGGAGTTTTGATTGTATGCTTTCGCAACGCATTTCCATTCGCCGTCGAGTTTGAGCAGAAGCAGGAAGTCTGTGAAGTCGATTCTGCCGCCCCAACCTTCTTCGAGAACGCGGACCACGGCAACGGTTTCCTCTACAGCAAGCACATCTACGCGGGCTTTGAAGTTATCGCCTGCGCCTACGGTGTCAACGTTGTGGTAGAACTGGTCGATAGAACCATGCTCCAATACACCGTCGAGCATGCCAAACAGTACGGCATCGGTTGTAAACAGTTCTTTGGCGTAGGTGCTGTCGCCCTCGGCAACACTTCTCACAAATTTCATAGCAGCTTCCTCTACTGCGGCATATTCTTTGAGTTTGTCTCTCATATAGTCCTGAGTTTTAGCTTGTTTATTCGGGCGCAAAGTTACGGTGGTAATCCGTATAAATCAAGTACCGAAAAAATTTTCTGGTATGGAAAAATTTTTCGGTATTCTGAAATTCAGCGGTATTAACTAAGTTTGTATTCAAATTAGATAATATGGCATACATAAAGAAGATACCGGTAGACCTTGATTGTCCGCTTCGCTTGACTATGAGCCTGATAGAATCAAAATGGAAATCGTGCATCCTCGACGAATTGCGATCCGGCGAGGCTATGCGGCCAAGCGAGATTCATAAATGTCTGCCCGAAGCTGCGCCACGAGTACTCGACATACAGCTTAAGGAAATGGTAGAGGATGGCCTCGTCGCGAAAACAATCTACCCGGAGCTTCCTCCTCGTTCGGAATACTGTATCACCGAATTAGGCAAATCGCTCCTGCCAATAATCGACTTGATGCTCCGGTGGGGCGAAGAACATTTCGAAGTCTTCGAGAAGAAATACAAGCAATAACAGAGAATTACGACTCACTCACTTGGTGGGGCCGGTAGCGCTGATAGGCGATGCGAGGGGTGCCGTCGGAGCAATAAATGATTCCGCAACGCTCAAAACCGAGCCTCTGTGCTGCTGTTTGCATAGTGATGTTATCCGCATGGGTATCAAGTCGGATATTGTCAATCAATGTCGAGCAGTATTCGACACACGTATTAAGAATTCCTTTGTGTTTGCCTGTCGATGCGATACGGTGAATTGTGCCATAGGGGAGCTGATTGAGCCATTCGCCGTCTTCGATAAGTGCATATGTTGGATCTTCCCCTATGATAAACGCGAACACCATAACGATGCTTCCGTCCCGGTCGATGCCAACATGATTGACGCCTTTGGCAATATCCTCTGCGATTTGTTCTCGCGAAGGATATCCGTTGCCCCATTGCGTCATGTTGCCCGAAGCCCTCATAAACTTGCGAGCAATGTCGTAACAATCCATCATGGCATCGATGTCGGCCAGAGTCCCTTTTCGTATTTTTATCATAGTTCTTTAACCTAAAACTTTGAGTTCGCCAAGAAAACCAATCCACCACATCGTTAACTCATGTTCCGGTTGCGGTCTTGGTTTTGTAAAGACAGAATATGAAACCGACTTCCATTAGTCCGGCTATAATAAGTATAATCCAATTCGATGATAACTAATCAGATTATTACCTATTGAGGACTGCAAGAAATCGGTTCAGAGCCGGAGGGCAAAAAATCTCTGCGTCTCCTTCTAAGGTCTTTGCAAAATTACTATCTTTTTCCGATAATCTAAATGCCTTTTTTCAAACTTTTTGAAAAAAACTATTCCAGTTCGCCGACAGAGCGCAGATAATCTACTTGATAAATACGGTATTGAGTCCGTGCTTCGATGAGGTTGGAGTACGATGCCTGCCATTGCGACTGGGCTTCGAGCAGGTCGGTAAGGGTATTTAGCCCAACCTCGTATTGCTCGCGCATCATACGCAGGTTTTCGTCGGCTTCAACCATTGCTGTGTTGGCCGAGCGTATCAGCTCGAGACCGGTAACGAGGTTGCTATAGTTCTGTCGTGCTTCGAGTTGCATCAGGCGTTTGTTGTGATCGAGGGTCAGACGGGCGTTTTCGACTTCCAATTTAGCCTTGCGAACTTTCTTTATTCCTTCACCCCAGTGAAAAATAGGAATCTGTACCGACAGCACCCCCATGAAGTTATTGTCGTTGATAGTCGATGAATATGGAACAGGATTTCCGGATTCGTCTTGCGCCCAGCCTTTCATCTTTATATTGCCATAAGCAGACCAACCAAGCTGCAGACCTATTGTAGGCAGAAAATCGGCCCTTGCCATAGTTACCTGATGACGTTTTATGTCAATGTTCTTGTCAAGAATCATAGTTTCCGGTCGGTTCGAGACATCGAAGCTCATCAAGGGTAAAATACTGTCGACCATAACAGATTCGGTAGGACGTATGCTCACCGTATCGTCTACACCGATAACGCGGCATAATGCCATGCGGCAGATGTTTGCCCCGGCTTTAGCCTGGTTTAAGCGGTATATAATTTCGCTACGTTTCGTATTCACTCGAAGCAGCGACTGACGGTTGGTCATACCAAGTTCTACCGAAGTATTGGTCATATCGTAGATTGAGTCTATCATAGCGAGGTACGACTCGGTCATGTCGACTTTTGCCAGTACAGCCACATAGGTCCAATAAGACTTTTCGGCTTCGGCAATGACATCCATTTTAGTAGCACGCAGCTGTTGACGGGATATTTCCTGCCCAACCGATGCCATGCGGTTGGCTGCTATGATTTTACCGCCGGTGAATATTGGCTGGGTGAGATTTATCCCGGCCATATATGCACCTCGAATCTGCATTGTCATCATATTTCCCAACTCCGAATCCGGAGCTGTGTATAATGCTGTAGCGCTGCCCGCGAATTTGGGAAGGTATTGAGTGCGAGCGACAGCACGGTCAAGCCCGGCCCCTGCGACGTTGTTTTCGGCTATCCTCATATTTTCATTCGATAGCAAGGCCATGTCACGACAGTCGGAAAGCGTAAGGTCGAGGGCTGATGCAGAGACAGTCAGGAATAAGGATAATATGGAAAGTGCGATATTTTTCATGAGCGTTTTACTTTGAAGAAAACAGAGTATAAAGTAGGCAGCAAGAGCAAAGTAGCAAAAGTGCCTATCAGCAAGCCTCCGATAATTGTTACAGCAAGAGAACCGTACATCGGGTCTCCGACAAGAGGTATCATACCGGCGATAGTTGTAAACGATGCGAGGATAACAGGCATCACACGTGATACAGTGGCGCGAACGATAGCCGGGTACAGCTCTATTCTTTCCACATCGGTAAGACGAGCGATTTCGTCTACAAGCACAATGGCATTTTTAATCGTCATGCCCATTAAGCCCATTAGACCGAGTATGGCAAGGAATGTAAACGGAGTGTCGGTTATCAGCAAGGCCGGTATGATGCCGCATATAACGAATGGGAAGCAGAGCAAAATCACCGCCAGCTTTTTCCAACTGTTGAAAAGCAATAACAGTATAATCACAATAATTGCAACCATTATGGGAAGGAAAGACATAATGATATCCATTGATTCATCAGAAGTCTCGCCCTCGCCTGCAAAGCGCATACCATAACCTTCGGGCAGGGGAATAGCCTTGATTTCTTCAGCGATATTCTCTACAACCTTAGCCGGAGTTGCATTGTGGTTTGTTATGTCCGGGTCGCATTCGGCCTCTATTACACGCTGACCGTTCAGGCGGTGTATAGTGCCTTCACTCCATGAAGGACTGATAGATTTGACGCACGAAGAGAGCAGGGTGGTATTATACATTTTGTTGCTCAACTCGCTTGCCGTAGTCGTGCCATTCATCATCGAAGCAAGGTCGTTGCCTGAAATATTGATATTCATCATGGTCCATACGGGCAAGGTCGAAAGATCGCTGATTTTAGACCCGTCGGTATTGCGTATCTGCATATAAATCGGTATCGTTTTGTCGCGATCATTTATTACACCAATCGCATAACCGTCGGTTGCTGCTTGCAGGGCATTGCCGACATCCGAACGGTTTACTCTCGCCGCTGCGGCAAGGTCGGAAGAATAGTCTATCGAGACAGAGCGGTTACGTCCCAACCAGTTGTTTTGAACAGAAAGCGGGTCGACATATTTGCAGTTTCTCATTATATCTTCGGCCTTGGCAGAGAGCATTCGCAGGGTATCTGTGTTCGGACCGGAAAACTCAACCTCTACTGTATGGGAACTTGATACTGATAGATTGTAGCGCCGCGCACGGACATAAGCCTCCGGTGCCAAAGTTCGCAATTTGGCAACGAGTTGATCAGATAGTTTCTGAACAGTTTTAAAGTTGTCGCAGTCGATAATAAATTCTGCGTATTCTTCTCCTGCACTCGGCATAGGTCGCACGAGGCAATATCTTCCCGGGGCACCACCAAGGCTGATAGCAACAGATTCAACGCCCTCGAATTTCATGACGCTATCGCTTAGTTGCAGCATGCGGTCGCGCACGTTGTCGGGGTTGCTTTCTGCCGGGAATGTACATTCTACTACAAATTGATCGTATTCGAAATCAGGGAAGAAGACATTACGAAGTTTCTGCATTGCAATACATGAAACTACGAGGATTATGGCGGCAACACCGACTGAAACCCATTTGTGGTCAATCAGGAATACAACCATTCGCCTGATACTGCGTTGAAGGAGGTTGAGCTTAAGCTCTCGCTGTTCTTCGGCAATGTCGGTATCCGGACCGAGCCATTGGTCAGAACAAGCAGGAACTTGTATCAAAGCGAGCACCCAGCTCGCAACAAGGCTGACACAGATTACAAGAAACAGGTCGCCGGCAAACTCACCGACACTGCCCGGTGTGAAGTAGATAGGCATGAATGTCGCAGCGGCAATTATCGTGGCACCAAGTAGTGGTAATGCGGTTTTCCGACCGGTATTGAACAGGTAGTCATCTCGCCTCAAACCACGCTTGCGGTCGATGATGATGCCGTCCATAATCACAACAGCGTTGTCAACAAGCATACCCATTGCCACAATGAAAGCGCCAAGGGATATTCGTTGCAAAGTAGTGCCCAGAGCCGACAGAATCGGGAAAGACAAAGCCACAGTCAAGACAAGGCCGAAACCGATAATCAGTCCGGCTTTCCAACCCATTGCAAGCAATATCACAATAAATACAATGATGATAGACTCCAAAAGGTTGACCATGAACGACGATATGGCATTATCAACTCGTTCCGGCTGGAAAAATACTTTCTCGACGGTTATACCTGCAGGTAATTTGTCGATAGTCGGAGCTATGACTTTGTCAATTGCTGCACCTACTTTTGGTACTACAGCATTGTTTTCGAGAGCAACCATAAGTGTGAGCGAAGCATCCTTGCCCACATAGAAACCGTTGTTACCCGGTTCGGTATCACGACGCGATACTTTTGCAATATCACCAATCCTAACCTTTTTCCCGTCAGGCATCGAAACAAGGATATTTGAAATCTCCTCTTCGGTAACGGCCCCTTCAGAGATGTCGACAGCAAGCCTGTCGGCACCGTTGTCGATCTTGCCTGCGTTGATAACCGCTGTAGATGATTGTAATGCCTGAGCGATTAGCAAAGGCAGCATGCCGTTGCGCCTAATTTGGTCAGGAGTGAAAGTTATGTCGATTTCTTCGCGCTGTACACCGCCAATGTTCACACGTTTAACGCCTTTTACGGTCATTATCTCGTTTCGCAGTTTCTTGGCATAGCACTCGAGTTCTCCGGTATCGTATCCGTCGCCCTTTACGGCATAGAAAATGCCATAAACATCCATCATGTCGTCGATGACAATAGGCTTCATACATCCCTGGGGAAGGGATGACTCAATATCTGATACTTTTCGGCGGAGTTGGTCGAAATACTGCTCCATGTCCTCCATTGGAACATCGAGCTGGAATTCCACACCTATCATGGCCTGACCACGATGTACATCACTTTTTAGTTTCTTGACGTTTGGTAATGTACGTAACTGGTCTTCGAGCATGGTGACGACATCACGTTCGACCACTTCGGTGTCTGCGCCCGGGTATATCACAACTACCGAGGCTTGTTTCACAGTTACTGCCGGGTCTTCGAGTTTTGGCATCTTGAGGAAAAAGATTACCCCGGCAATCAGTATTATTATCATCGCCGACCAGAATAGCGTACGGCGCTGAATAAAGAATTTCGCAATACTTGTCATGGTCAGAATCAGTTATCAAGCGAATTAATGTCACCGGCGACTTTTACTTTTTCTCCGTCGCTTAGATGATGCACACCGACAGCAACGATTGTTTCATCTCCCTTCAAGCCTGATACAGAGCTGTTTTTGCCGTCGTAAATACCGTCTCTCTTTATTTCTTTTGCAGTAAGGGTAGAATCGGATTGATTGATTACCCATACATATTCTTTACCGTTGCGCTCGAATATAGATCGCGAAGGAATGGTATGGATGTCGGTACTGTCGGTATTATTGAACTGTATAGATACCGACAGGTTCATGCCCGGTAAGAGTTTGCCATGCATCGAAGCCGGCAACTTGAGGCGTAAGCGGAATAGTGAATTATTGTCGGCATCGGGTACGAAGCTTATAATATCGAGCGGAAAAGACTTGTTGTCAAACATAGGCGATCTGCCTGTGCAACTGACAATTTCATCACGTCGGCTATAGATTGAGGGCGGTAGAGCAACAGTTGTCTCCAATCCCGAATTATCAATGATTCGGTAGATCGGAGTTCCGGCTCCGGCCATTTCGCCTTCTTCCATAAAGCGCTCTACGACATAGCCCGAAGTTGGTGCTTCGAGTCGTGTATAGGCCAGTTTGTTGCGAGTCATCTCTAACTGTGTTTTCATTTGCTCTAAGCCGGCTTTGGCTTTTTCGTAGTCATTCGGAGCAACATTATTGCGCTTGAACATTTCGTTGAGTCTGGCATTTTCCGATACCATCTGATTATATTGCGCTTCAAGCTGCATTACCGAAAGTCGGTAGTCGGCATCGTCGAGGTAGCCGATTATCTGTCCTTTTTTTACAAAGTCGCCTTCGTTTACAGTGAGACGTTTGATTTGTCCTCCGGTTTTGAATCCGGTGTTGACACTCTTTCCTTCCTCAACCGAAGATGTGTAAGAGTGTGTGACAGCCCCGCTATTTGATTCGGGTACAGTAGTGTAGACATTCTGTATTCTTTTTGAGTTTCCGTTGTCGGAATCTTTAGCGCATCCCACTGTTAAAAATAAGGACAGCGCGATAGGCAATAAACGTATTATTTTAGTCATTTTTACACTGTGTTTTTTTGTTTTGAGAACCTCTGAGTTCGCCCATAAGACAAAAGTCTTGTGATGAATAGAGTATATTTATTTAAATAAGCGACTCTTAAAAATAGAATGTAACTCGCAGTTAATTCTGCAAGTTACTTAATCATGCAAAATTACTGCCATTGAGTCAATGAGGTATTACCTATATTGTGCATAATATGTTCTTTTTTTAATATTTGTTGAATCGTTGGAGTATAAATGACTATATTTGTAGCCCAATATCAACATTTATATCCAAATGAGCCAAAATCAAACGGGAGATTACATGCTTATCACCATGCAGACATTTCTGCAGATTGGAGGTAATATATCTTCGACAAGTGGTATTATATTGTTTGATAATTATGAGGATTCGGCAGAAGGTAATACTTCGCAAGTGCCGTTTGGAAGCAAGCCGATGAAACTGCAGTCGAATGTAATCGTAGAGTGTCGTCTGGGATATCTGGAATATAGAATGGATTGCGACGAACCGTTGAGGCTCTGTTCAGGAGATTTGATATTTTGTCGGCAGGGACAGATTGTTGAGTTTTTAGGAGCTTCGGATGATATCAAGCTTATGTTTATTGCTATCTCTCAAGATTATATATTGAGTCTTGAGCGTTTTATGCCTTATAGTGATACTCCTGTTTCCATGTCCTTTACGCCGTCGGAAGAATTTGTCGAAGACCTGCATACACATTATCGGTTGATGAAGGAATGTATCAGCATGAACAATTCACAATTCAGAGATAATATCATACATTCGTATGTGTATATTGTGCTGATGAAGTTGACAAATGCCTATCGCCAATGGCTTGGGAACAAGAAGCAGGATTCATCGCCCAAGAACCGACAACTTGAGATATATCGTAGTTTTGTCGCCCTTGTAAAAGAGAATTTCAAGACACGGCGTGATGTAGGCTTCTATGCGTCGGCATTGTTTTTATCTCCCGGTCATTTGTCGCGTATTATCAAGAGTATAAGCGGAAAAACAGTGGGCGCATGGATTCGTGATTATGTTATACTCGAGGCAAAAGTACTGCTGCAATCTTTTAATATGACAATATGCCAGATTAGTGACTATCTCAATTTTCCTAATCCGTCGTTCTTTTCGAAATATTTTCGCGAAAGTACCGGCATGAGCCCCGGCCAATACCGTCGCTCGTAGGAGTCATGGTGTTGAATATAAATAGATTATACTCAATGAGGAAAAGAATTAATAAAATAGAAGTCAATAGAATTTCAGAGCTTGGCGAAGACGGAATGTTTGTCAAGCAATTAGACGGTTCATCAGATGTCGAAGTTAAGACAGCGTTGCATCGTGACGACTATTATATGTTTGGATTTCTTTTTTCGGGTTCGTTAACGATAAGCATTGATTTCAAAGAATTCAAGCTTACTGCCGGAGATTTAATTCTCACAACTCCCGGTCAAGTACATAAAATAAGCAGTATAGATAATAAATCGTCGGGCTGTATGCTTGCATTATCGCCCGAATTTTTATCAGACACGGAAATAGAATTAATCAACAGGTATGCATTAGTCGCCAAGGCAATAAGGCTTGATGATGAAACTATGAATGATATCGCTATGCTGTTTGAAATAATGCAACGGCGTGGTCTTACATCGATATCAAAAACCATAGTATCACTCGCGGTACAATCAATTGGCAATATACCTATTGTAGAGACTTGCCGATATACTTCGATATTTACAAAATTCAAGACATCGCTCGACCGGAATATCAACAAGATAAAAGGAGCGTCGGCCTATGCAGCCATGCTTAATATCTCGGAAGTATATCTTAATGAAGCCGTTAAGGCTACTACAGGGCATAGCGTGAGTCGGTTTATAATGTCGCAGGTAGTGCTCTATGCCAAGAGATTATTTGCCAATACAGATATGACTGCGCAGCAAATAGCATCGAACCTTGGATATGTAGACTATCCATATTTCTCGCGTCTGTTCAAGAAAATAGAAGGAATATCTCCTGCCGAATATCGTAGAAACCTTAAATAGTGCAACTATTGCCGTGGATGTGTCATTCCCGGCGATTACATTTCTTTATAACTTTGCATTATAAAAATGTAGTTATGAGGAAACACAAGATATTGGAAACACCGCATATCAAGGCTGTGTCGAATGAGTGCATAGCCTGTTGGAAATGCATTGAGTCATGTCCGGGTAGGGTATTTGGGGCAGTGAAATTCTTATGGCACAAACATGCCGTATTTATTGCACCGGACAATTGCATAGGTTGCGGAAAGTGTGTCGTAGTGTGTCCTCGGTCAATATTCGAGAAGAAATGAAAAGGCTTCCGGCTTCTTTGAAGACAGATATCGCCATGCTGCCTGTGTTCGTGGCATTAGCAGTGACCGGTTTGTGTTACCATATCTCAGGGCACGAAGGAATGACTAAGGAAGTTGGCATATGGAGGATGCTCCACGTACTTTTTTCGTTAGTGTTTATGGCGCTTGCTATAATTCATATAAAGCAGCATCGAGTGTGGTATATGAATCTGTTCAAGCCATTTAGGATAAGAAAAACGATTGCGGTTTTTCTTACCGTTGCATTGATCTTTGAAGTGTTGACCGGGTTACTTTTACTACTTGGTTTGCAGACGTCAATGGATTGCGGACATCTACATTGGATAGTAGGGATATTGCTTATACCCTTGTGTATTACGCATATTACAATGCGTTGGAAACCATTGAAATCTATTTTCAAGTAGCAGAACTTTACTTGTCTACAGTTTCTTTATTACATATCTGTAGCAAAGCGCGTATCTTTCTTACAAATTCAGATTTGGCTTCGGTATATCCGTCGCGGTCGTTTTTGTACTTTGGCAGGAGTGATTGTTTCAACAGCTCGTCAATCATCGCTCATGCGTTTAGTAAATACGTCTGCTATGGTACTCAAGCCCCTTACAACGTCAGTCAAAGTCAGATTTCTATGCGTTTCAAGTATTTGAACTACAAGACGACTTTCCTCTGCAAGTGAAGCCTCTTTTGCCAGAATGTCCCGATAATAGAGCAACTGACCTTGACCAAGAATATCCGCAATATCATGAGCCATCCAGTACGCTCCACCAACAGTCAGGTCAAAATCGTCAAGTTCATACACTTCCGGGTGAACGCCTCTTTCTTCATTGGCAAAATAGTAGTTGTCAACAATATACCACATATCTTCGGCATCCTTGTTGGTACCGATATTGCGGTCGAGCCAAGCATTGAGTTTCAGAAGAAACAGTCCGTGGAGCGAGGCAATCCTGATTTCAAATTCATTGTTGACACAAACTGTAACTGCCTCTTTCAGCACTTCATCGAATCCTTTGACCGACATTGCGATTGTCTCCTCCGGCGGCCAATATATATTGTCGTCAGCCTTTGCGACTGCGCCGTATGGCACAATGTCTACTTCATAATCATCAAAAAAGAACCGTTGTGTCAGGTGTGTATCTTTTTTGAAGCCATCTTCAATCAATGCACTGCAAACCTCATTGTACTTATCCCAGCCAGTTACGGCAATGGCTATATCGAGATCCCTGGTTTTTCTTATTGCGGATGTATTTGCAAGAACTTGAAGGATAATGTCGCGGGCAGTGGCACCAATTACAAAGAAATCGTTTTCGATTCTTGAAAATGTGCGGGTGAGTTGTCGTAACAAGTCAATCAGCAGAGGATTGTCAATTTTTTCAGAGGAGATATTTAAGCTCATTTTCTTTTATCTTTTGAGCAGCTTCAATGCAACGCCCATTGGCGGTATCCATTAAATCCGAGTAAATAAGTGCGGCAGGAACAGTTCTTACATCTGCTCCAGTCCAAAATTTTTGATACACTGCGATCTCGCCATCCGCATCAGGAATTACAGCTCCTGTTTTCATAAGAGTGGCAGCAGGGGCGTTGGTATATATTGTAAACTCGCCCGGAGTTATAAATCCGTCAGTCAGAGCGGCGGCAGTTTCGCCTCCCCAAACCATTCCTGCGGGCAATACTAATTTTTCCCAATTCCTGCGATTTTCCTCATTACGGAATGTGAATCGGGTCTGAATGAGCTTGGGTTTAAGGTTCTGTCCGTAATTTGTAGCCCAAAGCATCAGAAGCCGATCTGTATTTGTGAGAAAGCGTTTGTTATTCTCAACACGAACAAATTGCTGATATATCAAGCCGTCAATAATATTTTTGACAGTACCGATTGCTACTTCTGTAGCATCCATAATCTCACGGTAAGGTCTTCCGACATTTTTCTTATCCAGAAGCAGATAGAAAATGACTTTCAAACCCTTCTCCAGAAAAATTGGATATGCTTTGGCGGTAATGTACTCAACAGGCTTTTCCCCTTTGTTGGCTATCATAAACACGATATTGCCATTCTTCTGTTGATACTGGATGTTGCAGTTTCCGGCACAGTCAAGAATGTTTATATCCGGAAGTTTTGCTACCTCCAACATCTTCGGAGTCGCATTGATTGTGACATAAAGGCATCGCACATCCTTATCCGGTTGCTTGTAATCGTTGGGAATCTTATCCACCATCATTCCAAGCGTCAGATTAGGCTCTACTATACATACAAATCGTTTCCCCATCACTGTCAGATAGGGAATGTCGCCAACGTAATCAATCGTTGCTTTATCTCGATACAAATTGTTGTTTAACGCGGCAACAGCTCTGTTTAATATCTCTTGATTGCCCATCTTGTTCAATTATTCAATGGTGTTCAATTGTATTGAACACTGCAAATTTAATGAACAATAGTGGCATTTCCAAATATTTTGTTCAAAAATATTGTTTTGTTCAATGTGATTGAACATTGGTAATTTATTGAACAGTAGTGGGCGAAGTGATTGGACGATAGGCAACTGTGGTCACGCTTAAGCGTGTTATTGTTTTGCAAGCTGTAAAATAGATTGTATAAACATTGTCTTTGAATCGGTATATCCGTCGCGGTCGTTTTTGTATTTTGGCAGGAGTGATTGTTTCAACAGCTCGTACTCTTTAGCTACTTCGGGATTCTCAATCAGATAATCGCGGAAACGAATCTCGTCGTTGTCTCCGATTCTGTGAAAATGGATATGGAAAACTCTGTCGGCATATCCGGTTGGAGTATAGCCTTTGTTGAAACTTATTCGGCTGTCTGATTCCGACATACAGATGTAGCCGTTAGTTTCCATAATTTCTTTAACCGATGACCACTCAATGCTTGGGGAAAGTTCTACAAGAATATCGATAATCGGTTTAGCAAAAATATCAGGTATAGCTGTGCTGCCTATGTGATTGATTATAGGTTGAAATACAGCGAGTAAATCTGATAGCCACTCAATTTCTTCGAGAGCCCAATACTTCCATAGCAGGTTGTGTGGACAAAGGACTATGGGAAATAACTCCCATAGTTCCTCCAAAGTCATGTTTTTTAGATTATCGTTCACCGACTAATAATTCAGAAGTCTGCCGCAGTCGTGCCAGTCGCCTATCATATTACCTCGTTCGCTTGCCTCGATAAGCTTATGGAGTCTGCTGTCAAACAACTCCTTATTGGCCTTGTTACGTTGGATATTGTCGATACGTACTCGTTGGTACAGGCTTGGAAAAGCCTTGAAGTTGTTCCACGCAGTAGTATTGGCGCTGAATACTTCAACTATTTCAGGAATAATCACAAAATCAGCTTCGAGATCGGGGCATGCCGCACGACCTTTGTCGGTCATCAACCCGAGACGATCAAGACGGCGACAACGTTCCTTGTTCAGCTCAGTCCACCTTCCTGATTTCGTTCGTGGTCCAAAACGTTGAAGCGTGACACCTTCGACATTCTTAACGGTTGAATCTATCCAGCCAAAGCATAAAGCCTCTTCAACAGCATCGAGATACCACAAAGCGTCAGCAGGAGGTGTTTTACCTCTTTTTACCGCAATCCAACACTCTTTTTCAGTCGCACTATTTTTAATCAACCAATCTCGGAAGTCATTGCGGTTGTGTATGTCAAGGACGTTTTTGGGAGTCATACTCAAACGTTTTTAAACACCTCTTCAAACATCTTTGCCGAATCTTCCGACAAGCGCCTTGTAGCAGCTAAGCTTTGAGCCAGCACGACACCTTTAGAATTAATGCGTAGAGGCTTTTCTTTGCTCTTTGGATAACCGAAATTGGAGCTATTGACGGCATCCTTGTGTGGATGCTGCCAAACACTACTTTTATAGGACCGTTGTCATCCGATTTCCTTAGTTCGTCCAACCAATCCTTAGGCCGGTAAACGGTATAGTATGCCATAATCTGATGTTGTCAGTTTCTATCTAAAAAAACTGCAGTCAGTTCGGGGCTGTTCAAAGTAACGGCTGACGTGTTTTCGAGATTTTCAGCGTATTCATCGTCTACTATTGAAATGAAGAAAGTGATTTCTTGAGTACGATCTCCGAAAATTCCTGATTCTTTGACCTGCTTCATTGCAGAAATCATTGCATTGAAGAAAAAGGCTCCGCCCGGCAAAGTATTGTGGTTTTGCCACAGCGATGCGCTGAGGTTTACCAGTTTGCTGCCATGACAGTCGGAATAGCCCCATTCATCCGGATGCCATTTGCTCTCTTCCGGTTCGTCTGTTTCATTATTGAGGTATTCAACAGTGTTCAAAGCCAGGAATAACGAACAGCAGCTACTATCGGTAACGAGAGCAACAGTGTATATTTGTTCATCTGCGGTCCGGCCAAGTATCTCGTGCAGGTCTGTTGCAACCGCATCTCTGATTTTTTCAGTCAACTCCTGCCAGAAGGGGTCTACGGCTGTATCAGGTTGTTCGGCTATTCGCTCGTTGGTTCCAAAGTCGGATGAGTTTATGTAGTCGATATAAGCTTTTGCATCCTCCGAACCGAGCTTGACGGCATCCTCAAAATACTGAAAGCCCAACTCTATATCCGACTCGGTGCCGCGACCGAAGGTATATGCTACGCCGAGTGCGGTTAGTAGCTTGCATTGGATTGATTCCCACAAGTGATAGGGATGCTCACCGGCTTCATGAAGATAGTCGAATGCGATATCATCGTCCTGTATGGCGCCGAGTCCCTCTTGATAGCATAGACCGAGGTATGCAGCGGTCTGTGTTCGGGTATCTTCGCTGCATTTCGGGTTCTCGTAAGCCTTTTCAAACCATTCCACAGCCTTGGCATAGTCCGGTTCGTCATCTCCACAGCCTTCAAAATGGTAATATCCCATTTCGAATTGACCGGCAGCAAGTCCGCCATTTGCTGCCATTTCATAAAGCTGATATGCAAGTTCGATATTTTCCTCTACTTCTTCTCCGGCCTCATATATGTGTCCGGCGTTATAGGCACCTTGTGGATCACCTTTACGGGCAGCATCGACGTAGCGTAGCAGTCCGGCCATAGCTTCGCCTTTCTGAGTACGGAGGTAATAGCCGTAGTTGGTGCAGATAACCGGTGAAATGTCTGCTAACTTAAGGTAGTATGACTCAAAAACATCTTGATGAATGTTGCAAAGACCGCTTTTACGTATATTGCAGTAATTACCCCAACCGGCACACAGCCCACTGTCAAAGCTTCGCTCATACCACCCTTTTGCTATCGGATACGCCCATGCATTATAGTCTTTTACATTATTGAAACTCTTGGCAAAGTCAGGCTCTACACGCAGGTAGTCGCCCCAGTAATACACATTTCCGATCATGTAGCAGCAGAAGGCGTCGCCACGCTCAGCTTGAGCGAGAATTTCCTCAAACGCTTCTTTAAACGAGGCAAACGGCATCCCGCGTTCCACCGAGGGGGTAAGGTTGCCGCTTCGGGCGGCACACAGCACGCCGGTGGCGCTACCCATCATTGCGCTCTTCTGCATCAGCTTGGATGCGTTGGCTTCATCGGTTTTGAATCCGGCTTGCGGCCATACAAATTCTTCACCCATAAAACAACGGGCTATGAAAGCAAGCGCATCGGCATCACCTTGTTGTGCTGCCTGCGTAAGTAGTGCATAACCTTGACGTATCTGTGCTCGGTCGAAAGTTGACCAAATCAATTCAATTGCCGTTTTTACAGGATCGCTATATTTGCCTTTCATTTGTTGTCGTTATCTAAAAATTTGAAAACCAGTCTCTCAAAGTGGTTGTTGACATCAAACGATACACACTCATCCATAGGGGCGGGTAATGTTTCGCCATTAATCAGACTCCACAGCCAATCACGCAAGAGTGCGACATCAGAAATGATACCTCTGAAGCCTGTAGGAGTCGGCTCTGTCCAGCAGACATATTCAACTTTGTATCCGGCGGTGGAAGCGGTATCATTATCACACCTACGGATATTGACATATCCGCCATTTTCGATTGTGAAATCATAAAGCATCCAGCGCGATTTGCCCTCAATGATGTTTTCCAATGCGCCAATCACATCCTGACAATCGAAGTATCGGAAATTTTCGCCATCTACACATAGCTGTTCTTCTTCTGCCTCTTCTTCAAGATAGATTTTCTGGCATTGCCATTCTGTCATGTCGGGTAGTGTGGCCGAATGGAAAAAGCCGCACAATATGTCAGCGGCCAAATCACAATCAACATCCGACCGCCACATACGAAACATATATCCGTTGACTTTGAAACATACTGCAATGCTGCTGTCCTTGTAGTAATCAATGGAATATGCTTTGGCGTAGCGATCCAATACGACCGGCACACATTTCTCAAGATATATAAATTCGTGGTCTTCAATGTCGTAAACGGCATCAATAATCATTTCTTCGGTCACGTTTGACGTGCGAACAGAGCCGTTTTCTGTGCCAAGTACGTATTGAGGCTTTTTGCTTTTCAGACTTGGTAATGTCAAGTGTTTATTAATCATATGTTGTTGAGGTCTTAAAAGATAACATCAACAGCGACGCGATTAATCTAATTTTTCCAACGTTTGAGATGCGGGAAGAATTGGCGCATCTGCTCTTTCATCTGCTCGACTGTAAGGTTTTGATCGGAGTTCTTGTTTATCTCGTCGGTGAACTGGGCGCAGTGGTCAATCATCCGTTCCATAGTCATATCTTGCAAAAACTTGCCATCCTTGTAGCAGTAGATGCAGTAATCTTCGTTGGTTGAGCCGTCGGCATTTGTGCCAAGTATTTCATTTGATAATGGCATTCCGCAGCTTTGACAAAATTTCATTTCCATATGTGTTAAAAGTATAAACCGACGAGCGTTCGATCAGAACACGGGTTGGTGAAACCTATATATTGTCTGCAAAGATGCACGTTTTTTTTCATATTACCAACCTGAGCGATATAAAAAGTATCAACTTTTATGTTTACTTTTGCATTAAAGAATGGACCTATAGAAGAAAGATGGATGATACAACAAAAACCGGACTTGTTCTCGAAGGGGGCGCCATGAGAGGTCTCTTCACCGCTGGTGTCATGGACGTCATGATGGAAAACGGAATTGAGTTTGACGGGCTCATTGGCGTATCAGCCGGTTCGAGTTTCGGCTGCAACTATAAGTCGCGGCAGATTGGCCGAGTTCTCCGATATAATCTTAAATATGCCGGAGATCCGCGTTATATGGGCTTGCGCTCTCTTGTCACCAGTGGCAACCTTGTTGGTGCCGAATTTGCCTATCACATCCTGCCCCTTCAACTCGATATATTCGACATACCGACTTTCGAGCAAAACCCTATGGCCTTCTATCTCGTAGCGACCGATGTCGCCAACGGGCAGCCGGTCTATTACAGAATGGACAAGGTGAACCGCCAATCGCTTGAATGGCTTCGCGCCTCGGCATCGATGCCGGGTGTGACGCGGCCTGTGAAAGTCGACGACGGCCGACTGATGCTCGACGGTGGCATCTCGGACTCTATCCCTCTTGCATATTTCCGCTCGATAGGCTACATGCGTAATGTGGTAATTCTCACGCAGCCGCGCGATTATGTGAAGAAACCGTCGTCACGTTGGTTGTGGCGAATGCTCATGCACCGCCACAAGGCAATAGCCGATGCAATGTCTCGTCGCCATGAGATGTACAACTCACAGCTACGCCTTGTCGACGAAGGAATAAAACGAGGCGACACTTTTGTCATAGCGCCGGACCGACCACTGCCAATAGGCCGAGTGTCGACCAACAAAGCCAAGATGACACATGTATACAATATCGGCCGAGAGACCGCCGAACGCATTTTGCCCCGCCTGACCGAGTTCTTGGCCCGATAGCCACATTGAATTCAGTCGTCGGCCGTAACCGCCATGCTCCAAACTAAATGCTCCTGTCGCTTATTCCCAGGTCGTTATCATTGGTGTTTTCTATGGGAGTTGCGGTATTCAGATGGAGTTGTGCCAAACTCTTCGCGGAAACATTGGCGGAAGTTGCCGGGATTGCTCATACCGACCATAAATGCGATTTCCGATACGGTGTAGCGGTCGTTTTCGAGTAGGACGGCGGCTTCGCGAGCACGCAGTTTGCGAATGAGTCCCGCAATGGATAGGCCGGTGATGGCCTTGACTTTGCGGTAGAGTGTTGAATGGCTCATACAGACAGCGTCGGCAATCAGGGCCACATCGAGGTTTTCGTCGGAGATGCGGTCTTTTATAACCGACTCCACTTTGAGGATGAATTCGGCGTCGCGTCGTCCCATTTCGGAAACAATCACGTTCTCGTCGGGCTGTGTCGGTGCGGGTTTGTCTGTCGGTGCTGAGTTGGCCGTCACATTTTGGGCGAGGAGGCTTCCGGCAAGGCTGCGGCGAGTGTCGAAGATGTTGCGTATGCGTGAGCGGAGCATCACGGCAGAGAACGGTTTGGTGATGAATGAGTCGGCACCTGCTTCGTATGCTTCACGACGTGCATCGTCGGCGATTTTTGCTGTTACGAAGATTACCGGTATGTGTTCGGTTTCGGGATTTTCCTTGAGAGCCTTCACCATGCTTATGCCATCTAACTTAGGCATCATTATGTCGCTGATAATCATGTCGGGGAATATGCGGGATGCCTGCGATATGCCTTCGGCACCGTCGGCCACCGCCACGATTCTATAGTCGTCGGATAGTGATTCGCTTATGTAGGTTACGATGTCGGTGTTGTCCTCCACAATCAGAATCAGGGGCCGTTCGTCGCCGCCGGTCGATGCGGTTGTGGTTTCAGGCTTTGTTTCATTGTTTGCCGTTTGTGGAGAGGGTAGGCGTCGTTCGGCTTCGGGATAGGTGCTGTCAGTGTGTATTCTGAATGTGAAAACGGATCCACGGTCGAGTTCGCTGTTTACGAAAATCTCGCCTTCGTGAATGCGTACAAGGTTGCAGACCAGTGCGAGGCCTATACCGGTGCCGAGGCGGGTTTCTGCACGGTGGTCGCGGTAGTAGCGGTCGAAAATGTGTCTTAGTGTTTCTTCCGACATACCGATGCCGGTGTCTTCGACAGAAATCTCGGTGAATGGTACGCCGGATTCGGAGGTGTGGCGCAATCGTAGCGTCACGTGCCCCGAAGAGGTGTATTTACAGGCGTTCGACATGAGGTTGTCGACTATCATGGTTATTATTTCGGGGTCGTACCATTGGGTATAGTCGCCGTGCTCGATGTCGGTGTCGATTTTGAGGGCGCTGTTGGTGTTGAGGTCACTGTAGCGTCGGCCTATGTTGGCTATAGTGAGTGCAATGTCGGCGTTTGTCACTTTTAGATGACAGTTCTGCGTTTCGGTCTTGCGGAATTCGAGAATAGTGTTGATGAGCTGTAGCAGATGTAGGGCCGATTTGTGGATTACGGTGAGCTTGCGAGCATTTGCCGGTGTCATGTTTCGGTCGGCTTTCATGTCTTCGATAGGCCCGAGGATGAGCGTGAGTGGCGTGCGTAGCTCGTGGGTGATGTTTGTGAAGAAGCGCATGCGCTCAGCATTGAGACGTTCGGTGTGTCGGTTGTTGCGTCGCTCGAGGGTGAGCTCATACTCGAGTGAAAGGCGTTTTTTGTAGAATCGTATGGCAAAAAACGCAATTACGGCAGCTATGATAAAATAGATGAGCCGTGCCCACCATGTAGCCCATACTGGGGGCTCAACTACTATATTCAAGTTTGTTGTTGCGGTAACGTCGGGGTGGTTGTGCAGGGCTGCTTCGATGGTGACAGTGTATTTTCCAGGACTGAGATTGCGCAGATATAGTCCGGCACCGTTGGTGGCGGAATACCAGCGGTCGCCGATGCCGTCGACTTTATAGCGGTAGTCGACAGCTGATGTGAGTGAAAGGTCGAGAACGTTGAATTCGATTCGCAGGGTATTCTGGTTGTAGGGTAGTTTTATGGTCTTCCCCGGCGAATAGATTTCGAAGTAGCTGTCTTTTGGGTTGGCTCCATAGATGGTGATACTTGAAATTACGGGGGCGGCAATCGTACCGTCGGATCGGAACTCTTTGGGGTCAAAGGAGAATATGCCTGAATGAGAGCCGAAAGATATGCGCCCGTCGGGCGACGAGGTAACGGCAGCGCCATAGAAATCGCCGCCGACAACTCCGTCGGGAGTGCCGTAGTTGCAGATGCTGCCTTCAGTATCGAGACTGCTGATGCCGGATGTTGTACTCAGCCACAGTTTTCCGTCGGGGTCGTAGCAGAGGGCCCGCACGCAAGGGCCTGCGAGTCCGTTGCGTGTGCCTATGATTGTGTCGATGCGCACGGAATCGTTGACGAGGGTGAGGCCATCGCCTGTGGCAGCCCAAACTCCGCCGTGAGGATTGGCTATGAGATGGTTGACGGTGTTGGATGGGAGGCCGTCCCAGCTTTTAATCGAGCGGATACGCTGAAAATCGCTGTTGTAAACCGATATGCCGCCTCCGAAGAACCCTATCCATATGTTGCCGTCGGGGCGCTCGAGGATAGTGCGTATCCACTGGTCGTCGATTTCGCCGCGAGAATAGAGTAGGGTGCGGATAATGGAGCCGTCCGGGGCATATACGACCACACCTTGGCCACACCCTGCAAGCACGCGGCCGTCGCGAAGAACGCAAAGTGCGCGGACATCGGTCATTCCGGGGGCTGAAACATCATTGATGCGCAGGTTGCGGTCTATCATGGCAACGCTTCCGGCATAAGTCCCGACCCATAGATTACCGCGGTTGTCGGCAGTGAGCGAAATCACTGCATCGCCCGGAAGATTGGATGCCGACGGTTTGATGTTGGCAATGAGCCGGTCGGGACCGAAGAGGTCTATGCCGGCGCCGTCGGTTCCGGCGGCAAGAGTGTCGCCGATTGCGCAAAGCGACATTACGGAGTTGAAAGTGGCTGTCAGGGGAAGCGAGCGGGTGTGGATTCGCTCGAATGGTACGTCGCGCCGCGCAATGACATCCAGACCGTCGCCATAGGTGCCTATCCAAATATTTCCGAACGAGTCTTCGAACACGCTGTGGATTGTTTTGTTCGATACCCCGGTGCCGTCGAACCCTTCCGGCTGTACGCCGATGTGCTTGAAGCGCACGTCGCGCGAGCGTTTGCCGAGACTGTTGCGAATGTCGAGAATGCGGACACCGCCGTTTTCTGTCGATATCCACAGTCTGCCGTCTTTTGTCTCGGCAAGGTGCATTATATTATGGGGAGCGCCGGTGCCAAGTGTACCGTTGTCGTCGGGTTCGAAACACGTGAATGTTCCCGAGGGCTCGTCGAACAAGGCGAGACCTTCATCTGTGCCTACCCATATATTGCGGTAAGAATCGACAAGTACCGAACGCACTTGATTGCCTGGGAGTGATTGTGGGTCGGCGGGAATGTGGCGGAAGTTGCGCACTCTGCGGCGCTCAGGGTCGAGGACTGTGAAACCGGCACCGACATGTCCGGTGAGCACATTGCCGTTGTTGCCGAGAGCTACGCACCAAAGCTGGTTATCGGGCCAGTCGGGTAGGGTGCGGGAGTTGAAGTGTTCGAATACGCCTGTGGTCGGATCGAAGCGGTCGAGTCCGTCGGTGTATGTGCTCACCCAGAGACACCGGCGCGGAGTGTCGACGATAACATCGGTCACGCCGTCGCTTCCTATCGAATTCGGATTGCCGCCGTCGTGGGCGTAGTTCTGTAGTTTATAGCTGTTGCAGTCGAGGCGGTCGAGGCCGTGGCGTTGAGTGGCAATCCAAAGAACGTTGTTTATGGTGTCGGCGCAGATGCGGTTTAGCTCGTTAGCCGATAGAGCTGTCCTTCCTTGTTAAAAACACGGAAAGAAGCCCCGTCGTATCTGTTTAGACCCGACTCGGTGGAAATCCATACGAATCCGTTGCGGTCTTGTGCGATGCCCATGACGTAATTGTTGGATAGCCCGTGCTCGAAGCCGAGTCGCAGAATATTGCGTGCGGCATCGACATTGGCTGCTGCCACAAGCAACACAATGAGCAGCAAAAAGAGTTTCTGTCGATTCATAATCATGGTACGTTTCTCTGCAAAGATAATTATTAAATTGCGAAAAAACGGCTATTGGTACTATTGAAAAGGCTTTTTGACGGATTATCGACTTAGTATGACGAAAAAACAACCGCTGCGAACAGCCGCTAAGGCTTAATTTTGCAATTGTTAAAAATTATTACAACTTTAAATCTATTACCAAACCACTCAACTCGCATCAATTATCTTATGAGAAGAAAGCATTTCTATTGGAGTGCACTGGTGGCATTAATGCTGGCATGCGCCTCGACTGCGTGCAGCGATGACAATGAGACTTGGCCGTCGGTCGATGGGAAAAATCCCGAGATAGCCATTGATAAGTCTGTCATCGGTGGGCGCCCCGGTCAGACCTTGCACATCACAGGCACAGTGAACGATGCCGACGGCCTCAGTCAAATTACCCTTGAGTGCCTGCCGCTGTATCTCGACAAACGTATCGACCTTCTCTCTATCTATGGGGAGGCAAAAAGCTCCTACGAACTGGATTATCAAATTACATCTGACCTCAGTGAGGCCGGTGACAAATTCGACGTGCTTGTATCTGCATTCGATGTGCTCGGCAATTCGACGTCGACCACAGTCACCATAGATATGAACGGCGATATCGAGGCTCCGAAATTTGCAGTTGCTCCGGCCCAAGAGGTAACGGTTGTTCTTGCCGATAAGGCTGTTCTCGATTTAACTTTTACTGTGACCGACGACCGCGAACTGAACGCCGTGAGCGTGGCAATTCCGGAAATTGATTTCTTGTCGACCGTTACTGAATTCGAAAACGTTACGTCGTACACTTTCAGTCGCACTATTGAATTCCCCGCCCGAAACGGCGACTACACAATCAATATCAGTGCCATTGACAAATGGGACAACCTCACAGAGGCCACAACAATCGTGCACGTGAGCGATACCCCCGACTTTGCCAAGATGTGGCTCGCCGACGTGGCAACGGCTGAAGAACTCAATTCGGATGTAATGGGCGTGCCGATGCTCATTTCTCACACCGGACCATTCGAGTACGAAGCACGCTACTACAATGAAAAAGCGGGTACGGAGATTTTCTTCCTGCCGCAACGCAACGACTTCGCGCCGCTGTGCATCGGTCTTGACCCTGCCGACAATACCAAAATAGTTTCGGATCCGGCGATAGCCAAACCTTTTGTGCTCGACACCCCACAGAAGTACTACCTCATCAAGTTCAATACGGTGAAATGCAGCTACAGCATTGAGACTTACAGTATTGAAGAGGCTGTCGACCCCGTACCCCATACTTTCGGTGCACAGGAACTCGACCGCTGGAAATCGGGCGAGGAATATATCGAATTCTATTTCGGCTATACCACCGAAGGCCCCGGTAACATCATGCGTTTTGAGCAGGATGCAGTGAATCCGCACATCTATCGTCTGCCCGAACCTCTGAATTTAAAGGCCGGTCGTCACTCCGGATTCATTATCCATAACTATCACCCCGACGGTTGGTGGAACTATTGCACATGGCGTGCCGACGACGAGCAGGACCCGGAAATCTGCGGCTGGTATGGCGAAGTGACTAATCCAAAGTGGGATGGCAAACGCGCCGAGGATAAATGGTTCAAGCCGTTAATTCCGGCCGACGGCAAATACAACCTGATTATGGACGCCCATCTCGACCACATGAAAATTGTACCTGTTAAAAAGTAAAATTGTATGAAACGATATATAACACTTCTGTGCGTGGCTCTGGTCAGCTTATGCGCCACGGCACAGATTAAAGTGAGCGGTACGGTGACCGACACCACCGGCGAGCCGCTGACAGGTGCCAGTGTGCAGACCGGCACCACCGGTGTGACTACCGACATCGACGGCAAATATACCGTAACTGTCGATGCAAAAGGAACTTTAACCTTTTCTTACATCGGTTTTAAATCACAAAGTATCAAGGTCGACGGGCGCACACAAATCGATGTCGAGCTCATCGAAAGTTCAGAGAATCTTGACGAACTTGTTGTTGTTGGCTATGGCGTGGTGAAGAAAAGCGACCTTACGAGCTCCATCTCCACTGTCAAAGGTAGCCAGATAACCGAAGTGACCACCGGCAACCCGATGGACGCCCTTCAGGGTAAAGTGAACGGCGTACAGATTTCGTCGGGCGGCGGTCCGGGAAGCGCACCCAAGGTTATTATCCGCGGTGTGACAACGGTGAACGGCTCCGAACCACTTTATGTGGTGGACGGTGTGCCCATCGGTACTGACGTCAACTTCCTCAACGCCGGAGATATTGAAAGCATGGAGGTGCTGAAAGACGCGTCGTCGTCGGCAATCTATGGTACACGAGGCAGCAACGGTGTGATTCTTGTTACTACCAAGAAAGGTGCTGAAGGACGAACTAACTTCAACTTCTCGGCATCGGTCGGCTTCCAGACCTTGAAGAAGCCAGCAATGGCCGGCGCTGCCGAATACGAGAAGGTATACAAGGCCCGCTACATCAACGACGGACGCAGTCCTCTGTGGAACAGCCCCAAATCGGGCTACACAGATGCCGAAGGAACCGACTGGTGGGATACCGTGGTCAACAAGACTGCCATGATTCAGAACTATCAGTTCAATCTTGCCGGTGGCACTAAGAACTATATTTACAGTTTGAGCGTGGGCTACTTCAAGAATGATTCGCAGTTCGACTATGGCTACTGGGATAAGCTCAATGTACGCCTCAACACGGAATATCGCTTCAACAAGTACGTTCTCGCCGGTGTCAACATGGCTCCGCGTATGGAATCGTGGGACGATAGCCCGAGTGATTTCGGTTCTATCATGGCCATGGACCCTACTACTCCGGTTTTCAAGCCCGAATCGGAATGGGGCGGCAATCCCTACAACAACTATCAGCGCAGCTACAACAACTCCACCCACAATCCTGCCGGTTCTATATCGCGTGCCAACGGTCACTCGCGTGAATTCGGCATGTTCTTAGACCCTTATGTGCAAGTAAGCCCTATTGACGGCCTCACTCTCCGCTCACAATTTGGTGTCAACGCACGTTTCCGCCGCACCGACGGTTTTACTCCCAAATTCTTTATCGACCAGCAGGAGCAGGAAGTAAACAACCATGTAAGCCGCCGCATGAGTCAGAATGTTGACTGGAACTGGACCAACACCGTCAACTACAACACAACGATTGCGGAGAAACACAATATCAACGCAATGGCAGGTTTCACTGCTGAAAAATTTGCCGACTATTGGGTTTACGGCTCGCGTGACAATGTGCCCGGATCGAGCAGCAACCTCAAAGAGGTGCATGCCGGCACAATCAATCAGAACTCTGACGGCAACACCTCGTACAACACCCTTGTATCGTATCTCGGTCGCGCAATGTACAACTTCGACAACCGCTACTACATCACGGCATCAGTGCGCGTGGACGGTTCTTCGAAATTTGCGAAGGGCAATCGCTATGCTACCTTCCCGGCTGTGTCGGGTGCATGGCGCATCAGCAATGAGTCGTTCATGCGCAATCAGACAGTAGTCAACAATCTTAAACTCCGTTTGGGCTGGGGCCGCGTGGGTAACCAGAATATTGATTCGTCGGCCTACCTTACCTTGCTCGACAACACCGCTGCAGTTATTGGCGGAGTCCGAGTGCCCGGAGCCTCGATTTCGAGCGTGGGCAACAACAAACTCCGCTGGGAGACTGTGGAAGATTTCGACCTCGGTCTGGATGTAAGCTTTCTGAATTCGCGCCTCGACATGACTTTCGATGTTTACCGTAAAAAGTCGCACGATATGCTCTACAAGAAAGAAAACATTCTGTCGCTCGGCTATCCCAACTGGAACGGTGCCGTGACCATGAACATCGGCAAGATGCAGGCCACGGGCTGGGAGCTATCGCTCAACTGGCGTGACCGTGCCGGCGAATTCGCCTACAGTGTCGGAATTAATCTGTCCGGAGTGAAGAACAAAGCCCTTAAACTGTCGGGCGACGGTCCTGTTCTGTCGGAAGACTTCAATATGGACAAAATTATCCGCAATGAGGACGGAGGAGCAATCAGCCGATTCTACGGTTTTGTGGCCGACGGAATATTCCAGAACTGGGCCGAGGTTAAGTCACACACCGACGAGCACGGCAATCTTATTCAGCCTAATGCCGTTCCCGGCGATATCCGTTTCCTCGACCTTAACAACAACGGTTCTATCGACGACGGCGACAAACGCTATATAGGCAATGCGTATCCCAAACTAATGGCCGGTCTCAGTCTGACGCTGAACTGGCGTAGCTTCGATTTCTCAACCAACTTCTACGGTACTTTCGGCAACGACGTGTTCAATACCACCAAACGCCGCTACTCCGGAGCCTCCGGCGACAACGTGTGGGCCGGTACTTTCGACAAAACGTGGCATGGAGAAGGAACTTCGAACGATTTGCCACGTCTGTCGGCCAACGACAACAACCAGAACTACAACCGTGTGTCAAGTTTCTATGTCGAAGACGGTTCATACTTCCGGTGCAAGATGATGCAGCTGGGCTACACCTTACCCAAGAGTCTGCTTGGCAATACCTCGCTGCGCTTCTATGTGTCGGCACAGAATCTCTTTACCATTACCAAGTATAAAGGACTTGATCCCGAACGTCCGCAGACCGACGGTGGCTCAATAAGCACCGGTATCGACTGGAATTCGTATCCGAATCCGCGTACTTTCCTCTTCGGCGTGGATTTCAAATTCTAACCAGACTATAATCATGAAAAAGATATTACTGACAGCATTTGCGGTTCTCGGCCTGATGACGGCCACCACTTCGTGCGATGACTTCCTTGATGAGGAAGTGCGCGGACAGGAGAACCTCGACACCTATTTTCAAAACGCCGAAGATGCAGAGTCGTTTGTCGTCGGCTGCTACAATTCAATCAGCGACTATCAGTGGTGGACAGCCGAGCGTATGTGGATTCTCTGCGACATGTGCACCGACGACTACTGGATGGGCAACACCGGCCAAAATCAGGAAGAGTATATTTCTCTTGCACACTACATGGGAGTAGGGCAGAGCAACGGTTCGATTTCCGACTTCTGGCAATATCGCTACAAAGGCATTCTCAAATGCAACATAGCTCTTGACCGAATCCCCGGCGTGCCTATGGACGAGAATTTCAAGAACCGCCTTATGGCAGAAGCCCGCTTCCTCCGTGGTTACTTCTACTTCGAACTTGTGAAGAATTTCGGCGGTGTGCCTCTTGTGACAGGTTTCCTTATGCCTTCTGATGTAACGGGTATCACCCGTTCGTCGATCGACGCATGCTATGACTTCATTGAGGAAGACTTCGACTTCGCCTCTAAGAATCTGCCCGCCCGCAGTGAACTGAATAGTTCGGAGATAGGGCGTGCAACTTCCGGTGCGGCGTTGGGCCTGCTCGGAAAATCGCAGGTGTATGCCGGACGATTCGAGAAAGCGAAAACCACTCTGAAAAAGCTCATCGATACCAATGAATATGATCTGATGCCCGACTTCGGACAGAACTGGAATCTGCTCTACGAAAACAACCGCGAGTCGCTCTTCGAAGTGCAGAACATCTACGACGAGACCTATAAACTCGGTGGAAATATCCCCATGATCAGCGGTAACCGCAACAGCGGCGACATGGACGGCTGGGGCTGGGGTGTGCCCACTTCTGACCTTGAAAATGCTTTCATCGAGGCCGGCGAAACCGAACGACTGGCATGGACTATCATCAAGAGCGGAGCCAAATCAATTCCCGGTGAAACAAACTTCGAAGGACTGGTCAAGAAGCAGGGTGACCGCAACAAAGACGGTTCATACCATATCAATCCGGCCGACAACAAATCGTGCCGCGTGAGCCGCAAACATTATATTCCATTCGATCTGCGACCCGCCAAGTTCGACAAGGAGAATCTGTCACCCCTCAACTACACAATTCTTCGTTATGCCGACATCCTGCTGCTCTATGCAGAAGCTTGCTATGAGACCGGTGATGAAAACGGCTGCCGTGCTAATCTCAATCTTATACGCCGCCGTGTGCATCTCGACAATGTGACGGCTACCGGCACAGCCCTGCGCGATGCTCTGCGTCTGGAAAGGCGTCTGGAACTTGCGACTGAGTCGCAGCGTCTCTACGATATCCGCCGCTGGACCGACGATAACGGTAAAAAAGTGGCATGCAATCTTTTCGGCCCCGGCGGTTCTTTTGTCCGCTACAACTTAGGCAGCAATGCGGACCCTGTCGAAGCTGCAAACCAGCGCGAACCCCAGAACAAAGGCGCAACATTCGTCGAAGGCCGTGATCTTGTGTTCCCTGTTCCTCTCTATGAGGTTACAATGTCAGAAGGCCGTATAGAGCAGAATCCTGGATGGCAATAATTTTTAAATCCGAACAAGCAATGAAACTATATAATATCTCAGCACTAATCATCTGTGGCGCACTATTTGTAGCCTGCAGCGACAATGCCTACGACCCGGGAGAACCGAATCCCGGTCGCCCTGCCGAAGATTACGCCGTAGACAAAAACGTGAATATCAATCCTTCGGTGACATATCAGACCATAGCCGGCTTTTCGGCTTCCGATGCCTGGCAGTGCGCATGGGTCGGAAGAGACTGGACCAATTCGCGGCAGGGTATCGCCGACCTTCTTTTCAGTCAGGAAATAGAGAACGGACAACCCAAAGGCATAGGCCTTTCGATGTGGCGTGTGAACCTTGGCGGAGGCTCGGCAGAAATCGGTGATGCTTCGGGCATCACGACCGTACATCGTAGAGCCGAAAGCTACATAGGAGCCGACGGCAAGACACTCGACTGGACCAAGTGTCAGGGTCAGCGCTTCTTCATGGAGCAAGCCCGCAAAGCCGGTGTTGAAAAATTCGTATTCTTTAGCAATTGTCCTCCGGTTCAGTGGACCTATAACGGACAGGGCCGAAGTGACCGCGGCGAGCATTCCAATCTGATGCCGTCGAAATATCCGGCATTTGCCAATTATATGGCCGATGTTGCCCGTCATTTTGTTGACGAGGGCTATAACATTTCCCACATATCGCCTATCAATGAACCGATGGTGTACTGGGACGGTCACGACCAGGAAGGCACTGCTTGGACTGTTTCAGAATCGGCAAAGCTTGCCCGTGAGCTCGACCGCGCTCTCACCGAACGAAACCTTGACACTCAGATTCTTCTCGCAGAGAACGATCGTTGGGACTATCTCAATGGCGATCGCGACTGGTCGGGAAAAACCGACATCGCCTCGCACTACTGGACAGAAGGTGACGAAGCGTATATCGGTGATCTCCGTCATGCACCACGCCTCTTCGGCGCACATTCCTATTGGACCGACACCGATTGGAACGGTATGCGCGAAGTACGCGCTAAAGCGGCTGCAAAGGCAAATCAGTTCGGACTGGAACTCTGGCAAACCGAATGGTGTATGCTGGGCGACGAACATAATAGCGACGAATATTCTGGTCACGGCTCGGCAACAGATATGGAACGCGCCCTCTACATGACCCGTGTTATCCACAACGACCTTACCGTGGCTAACGTAAGTTCGTGGAGCTACTGGGTTGCTATCGACGGCCGCGACATGCACAATAACCGCTGGCTTCTGATTTTCCTTGATATGGCCGGCGGCAGCAAAGGGTCGGTATTCGATGGTGAGGGTTCGTACGCTCCGTCGCTCAATCTGTGGGCACTGGGTAATTTCAGCCGTTTTATCCGCCCGGGTTTCAAGCGCATAGACCTTGAGACTGCAGAGAGCCGCAACTTCTTCGGGTCGGCATATATCAGTCCCGACGGTAAAAGTATCGTGGCTGTGTACTCCAACTTCAGCCAAAAACCGGTGAGAATCAATACTTCTATCGACGGCGGTTTTACTGCTTCGACAGTACACTCTTATACAACATCGACCTCTAAGTCACTTCAGGAAGCAACCGTTACCGATACCGGCTCGATTCTTCTTGATCCACAAAGCGTTACTACCATTGTATACAATCTTTAACCGACAATGAATATCCCAACTGTCTTTAAACGCACCGCGGCACTCCTGTGTCTGTTGTGTGCGATGTTTTCGGAGACGCACGCGCAGCTGTCGTTCGGTAAAGCACAGCTGTTCAACGACGGATGGCTATTTACTCTGACAGCCGATTCCGTGGCTCCTGCACGTCCCGATTTCGACGATTCGCAATGGCGCAAGCTTTCGCTCCCTCACGACTGGAGTGTTGAAAGCTATCCGTCGCCGTCTCTCAACGCATGCACCGGCTATTTCCCCGGCGGCACAGGCTGGTATCGCAAACATTTTACTACCGACACATCGGCACCTGTGCACTATATCCTTTTTGAAGGAGTCTACAACCGAAGTGAGATTTATCTTAACGGCCACCACCTTGGAGGACGCCCGAACGGCTACGTTTCGCACTACTACGACATGACTCCCTACCTTCGCAAAGACGGTGGCGAAAATGTACTTGCTGTGCGTGTCGATCATAGCCGCGAAGCTGATTCCCGCTGGTATACTGGTTCGGGCCTCTATAGGGATGTCTATGTCGTTTCGGCCGGAACTACTCGCTTCGCTCCCTGGGGGATAGGTTGGAAAGCAGTTTCAATCAAACCCTCAAAGGCTGTTATGGAGGTTGAGTTTGAAACCATAGCGCCCGAAGCCGACGCCTCGACACTCGAGGTCCGGGCATCGCTGACCGATGCCTCCGGAAAGGTTGTCGCCAAGGGTCGGAAGAAGCTAAAAGGTGCTGCCAAAGGCTCCATGTCGTTGGCGGTGAACAATCCCCAGCTGTGGAATCTTGATTCACCATATCTGTACTCTCTGAGTGTGGATTTATACAAGGGTGGCAAGCGTATCGACGGAACTGAGTGCCGTGCCGGTTTCCGCACACTCGAATTCAGTGCCGACAAGGGTTTTGCTCTCAATGGCAAAAACATGAAGGTCAAAGGTGTGTGTCTACATCATGATGCCGGCGTTCTCGGTGCTGTCGTGCCGAAAGCTGTGTGGCAACGCCGTCTGGCGAACCTCAAGGCCATAGGAACCAACGCTATCCGAATGAGCCATAATCCGCAGGCTCCGGTGGTATATGACCTGTGCGACGAGCTTGGTCTCCTGGTTATGGACGAGGCCAGTGATGAATGGGAATTCCCCAAACGTAAATGGATAGAAGGCTGGAATGTCGGTACCCCGCAATTCCAGGGCTCGTACGACTTCTTCGAGGAATGGATCGACCGCGATGTGGCCGACATGGTGCGACGCGACCGCAACCATACCTCGGTAGCTTTCTGGAGCATCGGCAATGAGGTGGATTACCCCAATGACCCTTATTCCCACCCTATTCTCGACAAAGCACGCATCAATCAGCAGAATTTTGGCGGCTACAATCCTGAAGCTCCCTCGGCAATGCGTATCGGTGAAATTGCCAAACGTCTTGTTGCCGTGGTGAAGAGTATTGATACATCGCGACCTGTTACCGGTGCGCTTGCAGGCGTGGTGATGTCGAACGAGACCGCTTATCCCGAAGCTGTGGATATTGTTGGTTACAACTACACTGAAGACCGCTACGGAATCGACCACGAACGCTATCCTCAGCGCGTAATCTACGGAAGCGAGAACGGCCACGGCTACAACGAATGGCTCGCAGTGCGCGACAACGACCATATCTTCGGGCAGTTTATCTGGACCGGTACAGACTATCTCGGTGAAGCGGGGCGTTGGCCATCGCGCGGCCTCGGAACCGGCTTGCTCGATTTCGGCAGTTTTGCCAAACCGCGAGGTAAATTCCGCGCTTCGCTCTGGTGTGATAGTCCTGTGGCTTATCTTGGCACTTATGAGGTAGCCGCCAACGCCGGTCTGAGCATTGATGCTCCGGCTGTGTGGAACTATGACGACGGCACGCCAGTACGCATCGTATGCTACACAAATGCTGCGGCTGCGCGGCTGTTACTCAACGGAAAAGCTGTGGCCGATACCAAACAGCGCGACGATTCGAACGGAATCATTGCATGGGACATCCCATTTGCAGCAGGAAAGCTCGAAGTAGAAGCTCTCGATGCCGACGGCAAGGTCATTGCCACCGACTGCCTGAAAACGACCGGTTTGCCTTCGGCTCTGCGTGCGAGCATCGATGCCGACGAGGCCGGCCTGGCCCACATAATGGTAGAGGTTGTAGATGACCAAGGCAACATAGTTCCGCTGGCCGACAATATGATAAGCTGTCAAGTAGACGGCGGGGCTACACTTCTGGGATTGGAAGGCACGGGCAACAGTGATATGTCGCACCCAAAAGCTAACGAACGACGCGCCTGCTCGGGCCGTGCCCTTGCCTATGTACAGCGTGACGGAGCAAGCAAAGCTACTGTACATTTCTCATCTCCTCTTCTCAAATCGGCATCAATAGAAATCTGAATCAACTAAAACCATATTAATTACCGACATGAAAAAACTTTTATTCACCGTTCTGGCCTCACTGGCCATTTCTGCATCAGCAAATGCGGTCGTAGCCGACCGTCTCTGGATAATCGGCGAACCCGCCGGAGGTTGGGATACCACTCTCGGTATCGAACTCAATAAGACTGCCGACGGCGTATTCGAATATGACGCCGATTTCGACAGCAAGAAGAGCTTCGGATTTGTCGACCGTCTTGCCGAAGCTAACGACTGGGATTCGTTCAACGCCCACCGCTATGTGGCACCCAACTGGGGAACTGTTCCTGTCGTGGGCGAGAATCCGATGGAATACGCTACTTCGGATTTTTGCTGGGACCTTCCGGAAGGTAAGTATCACATGACTATAGATACCAACAAGATGCAACTCATCATCTCTACTGATGAAGAAGGTGGTGATATCCCTGAGGTGAAAATCCCCGATCTTTACTTTGTGGGAGAAGTCAATAGCTGGCAGTTCAAAGACGAGTATCGTTTCACAGCCGACGAAGACCGAAAAGTATTCACATTTAAGGCTGCTGTTGTTCGAGGCTCTGCCGACTGTGCTTTCAAAATTGCTGCCAATGGCTGGGTTCCCGAGTACACTACCGATGTAATGGATATGAAGGCTGGTCAGAGCTATACCATGATGCCCGGCAAAGGCCGTGGAAATATGGGTTTTGCTGAAGACCTTGTAGACGGTGTGCTTGTTTTCGATAGCGAAGCTATGACTCTGGCCGTTTATGATGCTACAACAGGTGTTGCCGACATCGTAGTTTCCGACAACGAGGTTGCGGTATACTACAATCTTCAGGGCGTTGAAGTTGCCAATCCAACCCAAGGCATTTATATCGAACGCCGCGGCACTTCAGTGCGTAAGGTTATCCTGAAATAAGCAGTCGAAGCTTAGGTATAATAGACACTTCGTTTGGATTCTGATTTCAAGAATCCGGCATACTGCGAAATAAAAAAATACCGAGAGAATCAACAGACAATGATTCTCTCGGTATTTTTATTTGTGAATATGATTATTCAGAAATAATCTCTATCACCTTAGAAGTATTATGGTTATAAGTAAATACATCAAGTCCTACTTTCATCAAATAATCGCCGGTGAATACTCTGCCGTTTTGAGCAAACTTTGATTCTGTACCAGGCATGATGTTGATTTCCTTGACGATATATTTCTTTTCCGGGTCAAGTCCCTGTAGTTTTACAGCTGAGAGTTTTTCCTGAAAGCGTGGCGAAAGGTCGTATGCGAAAAGCACCGCCATACTCTTTGACTTGTCGACATACTCTACTGCTGCATGGTTGGATTCGTAGGGAGATACGAGACGGTATTGGTCTCCGTCCATGACGGCTGGCTGAAGACGTTTCCAGTTTGCAACAGCCTGCTGACAGTATGCAAGTTCGTCTGCGCTGAGTTCCTTCAATCCAATATCAAAACCGAGTTTGCTCATAGATGCGACATCGGTACGGAATTTGACTGATGTATTCTTGTTCCAGCTTGTAACGTGAGCTGCCATTGCTTTTGCCGGGAAGAACTGAGAGAATCCCCACTGTATATATATTCGTTCAACAGGGTCTGTATTGTCAGAACACCAGAATTCGGTGAAATATTTTAGAGCTTCATAGTCACAACGTGCTCCACCGCCGGAACAGAGCATCATAGGTACATTTGGATATTTCTCCTTGATGCGTTTGAGTACATTGTAGATACCGCGCACGTGATCAACGTAGAGTTGACCCTGTTTATCTTTTGAATAAGGAGAGTAGATGTTTGTTATCGGGCTGTTGCAATCCCATTTGAAATAAGCAACATCCGGATTCTCCTTGAGAATATTGTCAACGACATCAAATACATAATCCTGAACTTTGGGATTGCAGAGATCGAGCACAAGCTGATTGCGATAATAATATGTTTCGCGGTTGGGCAGCTCTATTACCCAGTCGGGATGTTTTTCGTATAGCTCGCTTTTCGGATTGACCATTTCCGGCTCAATCCAGATACCGAATTTCACATCGGCGTCTTTTGCTGATTTTACAAGAGCCGCGATTCCTCCGGGAAGTTTGTCGTGTGTCACCTCCCAGTCGCCAAGTCCGGCGTGGTCGTCTTTACGCGGATATTTATTCCCGAACCAGCCGTCATCGAGTAGGAACATATCTACGCCAAGATGTTTGGCTTCTTTCATCAATTCGGCAAGAATATCCTGATTGAAATCAAACGCGGTATTCTCCCAGTTGTTAAGAAGTGTCAGTCGGTCGCCTTCACCGTCCTTAAGCTCGTACTTACGCGCCCAGTCGTGAAGATTACGGCTGCCTTGACTTGCACCGTCATAGCTCAGCGTAAATATAAATTCAGGAGTAGTAAACACTTCATTGGCTTTCAGCTCATAATTCGAAGCGTATGGATTTATACCGGGTATTACGCGGAGGTTGCCCACATTATCGACCTCAAAAGTGAAACGGAAGTTGCCGGTCCAGCCGAGTGTACCCATAAGGACTTCGCCACTGTGTTCTTTCACCGGTCCATTCAGACCGATTTCAAAGAACGGGTGAGTGTGCATAGCCGCGCGGCTGCCGAGTTTGGTATCTATTACCTTTTTGCCGAACTGCAACTGCTGACTGCTCATCTGGGCTTCTTTTGCCCAGTCGCTGCTGAACTCTGTAAGCCAATACTGAGTCTCATTGAAATAGAGCATTGCAGAGGCGTACTGCGACATTGTAATCGGCTTCTTCTCCTGATGAGAAATCTCGCTCCATGTCTTGATGACATTCTCTTTGGGATATGCCACATAGTTAAGTGTGACATTTACAGGATATTTGTCATCTTTCAGATTTATGCGTGTATGAACACCGCCGGGAACCTTTTCCTGGGAAGAATCCACATAATATAGATATGTGGTCATGTTGCCGTCGGCATGTGTGATACCGAGGGCCGGCTCAAAGAAATCTTCGTTGCCGGATGTGGAATACGCCTCCCAACCGCGTTTTGACACAGAACCATCTGAACCGGCGTGCTGATTCCACGATAGGTTCTGAAGGTCGGATTCGTGCATCAGTTTCGGACCGAGATAAGTCTGGTACACACGTTTGTTAGGACCGACCTCGAGTACAAGGTCGGTATTGTCTGTGGCAATACGGATAATGTTACGCTCGTTGTCTTGCGCACTTGCAGAGGCTATTGCCGTCATTAACAGAATTGCTGAAAACAAGGTTTTCATGATATTAGCAGGTTTATAAAAATTTAGAATTAAAAAAACAATCTTTCTACCTTGGAAATGACGCCTGTTATATCTTAAGTTATAATGGAATTAGAATTTTAGTGTCGCACTGAACTCTACTGTAAATGGGCGCAGATAGCTGCCGCTCATGTAATAGTTCTTGTATTTGCCGCTTTCTTCCTTGCTGAGAAGTTCTGCTCCGTTGATTGTGCCGCTTGCACCTTTCTGATTCAAGAAATTAATTACTGTACAGCCGAGGTCAAGGTGTTTGTTTACACTCCAGTTTATACCGCCGAAAGTCTCCCAGCGACCGTTGAAGAAGAGTGCGTTAGTCAGGTTGGCGTATGTTTTGCCGAAGTAGCGGAAAGATAGCCAGAATCTGAGATGCTCATTGAGCTGATAGCTCGGGTCGAGTTCGACCAATATTTGAGGGATTTCTTTTACGATGTTGCCGTTGGCATTTAAATCAGGCACTCCTTCAAATGGAGACTTGATGAAATAGTTGTCGTAGGTAGGCTTCTGTAATGTAAACAGGGCATGAAGATTGAAACCCTTGAATGGGTGTATCTCTGCAGATGTTGTCCAGCCGAGAGTCTTGATGCTGTATATAAGCAAGGTGGTTTTTGACTGAGTGGTTCCCGGTTTTGTCACATTCTGCTGATCGATGTTGTTCGATTTGGAAATGTATGTGACCATTGAAGTGAGATCAATCCAGTTGTTGCGGTATGTGATGCCTCCTCGAATCAGAGGTATAGTTACACGCTTGTATTGCTCCTCGGTAGGTCCTGTGCCTGCATATTCGTTGATACGCGGAAAGCGGGTAGCCACGGTTGCGTCGGCAGTTAGTCCGAAATGCTTGTTGAGATTATATGTCCCTTGCAAAGTTGCAGCATAGTTAAGCTTGTTTTTCAATACATTGCGGGGCGCTATCGTCACAGAATGTGTGGTTCCGTCAGGATTGGTATAGTCATGCTTGTCTCCGATATGAAATCCGGAATAGCGGCTGAATGGTATCTGGTCGGCACTCATGCGGTAATATTCGAGTCGTCCGCCGAAGTATAGATTGAATTTAGGAGTCACCTGCCAGTTGTCTGTTACGTAGAGAGCCAGCTTATTCTCGTAACCTTTTGTATACTCGGGAGAAAGTTCATTGAACCCATAAAACTGACTTGTCGAGCCGTCCTCATTGTGTTTGACAAGTACATCGGTGTATGGCGACACGGTGCCGGTCCACTGGAAAGAAGACGAGTGATAGTCGAGATGATAGTACCATTCATTAAGACCTACACGTAAGTCATGTTTGCCGAACCGTTTGTTGATTTCTGTGGTTAGAAGCGCGTTGCTGACCTTACCGACATGAAGCCATGTGCGTCGACCTTCTGCGAGCCCTATATAAGGTTGGTCCTCTCCCTGCTTGTAAAGTCTGTCGGCAGCAGTAGTCTCGAATATCGAGCTACCTCCGAAATCGCAGAAATTCGCATGAGGAGCTGTCATATATTTGGCATTGACATCAATTTTGTAATTATTGCCGAATATATAATCGAAATGGGCTGTAACTTCATGGGCGAAATTATCGGTAAAGTCACCCCAGCGACCTTTCTTCATTTTGCCGTCCATCACATCCATATACTCGAATTCGCCTCCGATTGGGGCATAAGAAGTCGTGCCGAGTGCAAAACCCGGAATTTCCTTTACGCTGCCGTCACCAACATAAATGAACGGAGCGTTGTTTATCATCGTGCCGAGCGCATTGTTCTTTGAATATTTATAAAGCACGCTTAACTGACCTTTATCGAAAAGACGGGTCAACCCGGCATGATATATTTGCGTACGGTCTGAGAAATCCGTGAATTTGACTTTGAAATATCCTGGATCAAAGTTCTGATAGACACTTGCCGTATATAGCCATTTGTCTCCAATGCCGCCGGATATGTTAAAATCAAAATTCTGCCAGCCGAAAGTATTGGTGCGGTAATTGAAAATTCCTTTGAATTCCTTTTGACCAAAATTGGAATAGCTATCCACAGAGTAGGCTATGTTTCCGGTTTTGATAGCTGATTCCATCGGGTTCATCAATCCGACTTTTCCGAGACTGGCGTCACTGCGCCAATGACGGGAGAGCTGATGTACGGCAGATGAATAAACTGCCGGTAATCCGTTTTCATATACGTTTACGTCCTCACTCGGAAGCCCAATCTGAATCTCGCGTGGTTTTGTTGCATCGGAAGCGTTGAGCATCACATTTCGTTCCTCACCCTTCCCCGCAGAGGATATGCTGTCGGAGGTCTCCTGGGCCGTGGACATAAACGGCGTAAGCATGGTGGCGGACAATGCCGCAAGTTGTGTCAGTTTCCTTTTCATGGGATTTTGCGGTGTTATTTTTCGCAAAGTTACAGACTCGTCGAAGTCATGTCAAGAGAAAGGAGTCGGCAGGTAGTTGATGAGTAGCTGTGAAAGTGGCTAATATATTGCGTGCCAGAAAATAACGATTATGGCGTCATAAAGCTCAGGTAGTATTGGAGGAACCGAAATTTATTATTAACTTTGCATATTAAGAAGCTCCAAAAATGAAAATCAATGTTCTGACCATAGTATTTCTATGTACTTTCTTCTCTATCCAGATAAAAGCCGCATCGCAGATTTCCCGTCTCGATGAAGCTATTTCCAAACGAGATCATTATATAGAACTCAAGCAGCATCGCATAGACAGTCTGAAAAATCTCCTTTCAGACAGTAATGATGCGGATAAGTATCTTGAGCTCTATAATGAAATGTTCATGGAATATCTGACATTCAATTTTGATTCCACCATGATCTATGTTGACAGGGCGGAAAAATTAGCTGCCAGGACAGGGGACTATGATATAATTTCCCGGGTAAAGATTCATCGTGCGCTTTCACTGGCAACCTCCGGACATTTCAGCCATGCGATTGCGATTCTTGATAAAATTGATTCCCGAAGACTGTCTCCCGAAATTAGGGTAGAGTATTTCGCTGCTTGTGAGTGGGCATATGGAGTATGGGCAGAATATTCGGATAAACGCACGATTGCGCCGGAATTTACTGCTAAAAGTCTGGTGTATCTTGATTCACTTATTGCCGTTACGGATATTAATACTCCTGAATATTCATACCGTATAGCCGAAAAAGACTTAAGGGCTAAAAGATATGACAAAGCTGAGAAAAACTATCTTTCAGTCATCGGCAGAATACCTGTTGACAGCCGTTTATACGCACAGGCTGCCTATGCGCTCGCACTTACATATAAAGAAACAGGCAACGAAGATAAATATAAAGAATGGCTTACAAACGCCGCCATATCAGACCAGATGGTTCCTCTGAAGGAAAATCTGGCATTACAGCAGCTTGCCATGTGCCTGAAGAAAGAGGGAGATTTGTCAAAAGCAAATTCGTATCTTAAGATCGCACTCGACGATGCTGTTTTCTATAATAATCGTCTTAGAATGCTTGAAATAGCAGAGAAGATTCCTGATATTGCCAATGTGTATCAGAAGACGATAGAAGATAAAAACGACCGGCTGAAAACTTATATCCTGATTATAGGACTATTAATGGTTTTGTTGGGTTTTGCAGTTTTACATGTATATAGTGAACATAAAAAGGTGTCAAAATCAAAAAACGCTTTAAGTGAGTTGAATGACAGACTTATATTATTGAACAAGCAATTAAGCCAGACCAATGAATCGAGAGAGCAATATGTAAGTCTATTTATGGATTTATGTGCCGCATATATTGAAAAACTAAACCGTTTTCCAACTGTCCTGAAATTGAAAGTCAAACAACTAAGTGACATCTCATCAGTCGCCGACAGATATATACGTCCGTCAGAAGCAGAAACCAAAGAAATATTCTTTAATTTCGACAGCGCGTTCTTACGTCTGTATCCGGATTTTATAAACCAATTTAACTCATTGCTACAAGAAGATAAGCATATTCAACCAAAGAAAGGAGAACTTCTTAACACCGATCTTCGCATTTATGCACTTGTAAGAATGGGGATTACCGACAGTAGTAAAATCGCGGCATTGCTGTTTTTATCTCCACAGACGATTTTCAATCATAGGACACAAGTCAGGAATCGGGCAATTAACCGGGATAGTTTTGAAAAGGATATTCTAAGCATATGTCCTACTATACCGGAGTGAACTGATATAACTTAATAAGTATCAGCTATTTGCTGAGCCGGCACTATCAATCTCTTTTGATTTAGGTTCGCGCACAATGGCATCTTGGCCAAACTCTGTCTTAAACCAGTCGATATATGCATTTGCAGCTTTGCTGATTTGCACGTCATCCTCGCTGAGTATAATCTTTACGTTGGACCGCAGGCTGTCTCCAAATATCGACACATACCCTACACAAGCGAATATGGGCTTGGACTCTCTGTGATAAAAATCGAGGTCAGAATCGGGGATGTATCCCCACATCTTGCCCTCATAGTCGAGTATGGCCACAGCCTTTGGGTTGTATTTGTTTTCTTGGTCATAAACTGCATATCCCTTGAATGCAAGTAGCATGTTATCGGCCTGAGGTAAATAATATCTGGCATTGGCAATATAAGACGAAAATGATGCCGCGCAATCTTGTAGCGTTTCCCTATCCTCGGACGCTGTGAAACACCCTGCCCAATGAGATTTCACAACATCGTATTTGTATCGAGAGCTTGCGCAAAGGCTCATTGGCGGGGTGGATGTAGTATTACGGCTGTTCCCGCTTTTAAACGAAAAAGCCATAAGCAGTGATAATGCACCAAGGGATAAGAAAACAATCAAAAGCCACATAGTATTATCAAATTTAATATTCGGGGTGTACTGATCCGACGAGAACAATCGTTTTTGTAAAAACAATCATTAAATTCGATGTGCTGAACTCGAGTCTTTATCGGTGTAGGTGCATATGGTGAAATGTCTTAGTTATTATTCTTTGGCTTCAGCCCGTTTTTTTACATTTTCGAGAAATTCGTTGATACCACATAGATGCTCGCGCACACGTCCGTCGCCGAATTCATATACCTTCGTAACGAGACCATCGAGGAAGTCGCGGTCGTGGCTCACAAGAATAAGTGTGCCGTCGAAGTCGCGCAGAGCCTGTTTTAGAATATCCTTAGTCTTAAGGTCGAGATGATTCGTTGGCTCATCGAGTATAAGCAGGTTGACAGGTTCGAGCAGCAACTTTATCAGACACAGGCGCACGCGCTCGCCACCGGATAGTACCTTTACCTTTTTTTGGTTTTCTTCACCGCCAAACATAAAAGCTCCTAAAAGGTCACGAATCTTCAGGCGAACGTCGCCCACGGCTATATCATCGATAGTCTGGAATACTGTCAGTTCGCCATCGAGCAGCGAGGCGCTGTTTTGGGCAAAGTAGCCAATTTGGACATTGTGGCCTAGTGTTAGCGAGCCATCGAAATCAATCTCTCGCATAATAGCTTTGACCATAGTGGATTTACCTTCGCCGTTGCGTCCTGCGAAAGCCACTTTGTCGCCACGCTCAATCATAAATGTCGCCCCGGAGAACACAGGCTTCCCATCGTAGCTCTTACCAACCCCGTCGGCTATGACCGGGTAGCTGCCACTGCGCGGACAAGATGGGAATTTAAGACGTAAAGCAGATGTATCTTCCTCATCAACCTCTACAATATCAAGTTTTTCGAGCCACTTTATCTTACTCTGCACCTGGTAGGTTTTGGAGTATGTGCCTTTGAAACGTTCGATAAATTCGCGAGCCTCGGCAATCTGTTTTTGTTGGTCGTCGAACTGTTTTTGCTGTTGCTGGCGGCGTTCGCGGCGCAACTCAAGATAGTGACTATAGTTGGCCTTATAGTCGTAGATTCGACCCATAGTCACTTCGATTGTGCGAGTTGTGATATTATCGATAAACCGCCGGTCGTGGCTGATTACTACAACAGCCATAGGACTGTTTATGATAAAATCCTCGAGCCAGCCCACCGACTCGATGTCGAGATGGTTGGTAGGCTCATCAAGCAGCAGCACATCAGGATTTTGCAAAAGCAACTTGGCCAGTTCGATACGCATGCGCCAGCCACCTGAGAACTCGGAAGTCGAACGAGAGAAATCGCTACGTTTGAAGCCAAGTCCGAGCAGAGCCTTCTCTACATCTTCCTCGAAGTGGGTCATGTCGATGGCATAGAATTTCTCACTCATTGTAGCCACCTTTTCAATCAGTGACATATATGAGTCGCTTTCGTAATCGGTGCGAGTAGCCAATTCCTGATTCATGGCATCTATTTCAGCCTCCATTTCTTTAAGGTGCGCGAAAGCCTGCGACGCCTCTTCAAAAACTGTGCGGTGATCCTCTGTCATCATGTGTTGTGGCAGATAGCAAATCGTGCAGTCTTTGGGCACCGATACATTGCCTCGACTGGGTTGTCGCACTCCAGCCAAAATCTTAAGCAGCGTACTTTTTCCGGCCCCGTTCTTGCCCATAAGGGCTATACGGTCTTTAGGATTGATTACAAATGAAATGTCCTTGAATAAGGTGGTTCCACCGAATTCAACTGTAAGAGCATCAACTGATACCATTATATTATAAAGTAGAAATTTTATGCAAAGGTAGTAAAAAATAACTTAAGGCCAAACCATGACAGATAGTAGTATTATAATCTGAAATCTATTTATGGAAGTGGAATCACCGTTGTTTTCAAAGTCCTCTATACTGTTCCAGCTCAATACAATTCCACGTTTCGCTCAGGCATTCGTAATTCTCGGTTTCAGGAAGTGATACTCGATGAAAACCGGCGGCTTCATAGCAATGGATAGCGGACGGATTATTTTCAAAGACACCGAGCGACACTTTTGTGGCCCCAAGCTCTTTAAATGCATATTCGACAGCCATTGTAGCCAGAGCCTTCCCCAACCCACAGCCACGTTTTGAATCATCGACAATGACAAAACCCAGTCGTTGCTCAATCGGATTGTCCACCGGAGTGCGCAAGGTGATGTACCCGACAATATCATTGTCATCAGTCATTGTCAGGGCGCGTGAGTGTTGTCCGTCAATATTCCTCTCGTAATATGTATTCATATCTTCGGGCGATAGGGGATAATGCTCGTATCTGTCGGCGCACCATTGGCGCATAAGATATTCGCTTTTGAGCCACGATGTAATCACAGCGGCATCCGAAGGCTTATATGGGCGTAAAGTCAAACTCATGGCTTGTAGTTGCGTTTAATCTCGTCGATTGATTTGCCGCCAATGCCGAAGTTCTCGTCAGGCAGCTCCTTTATGGTAACAGTGAAGAATTCCGCCGGGATATGCGTTATCTCGGAGGCTGTAGCTGTAAGCCGTTCAATCAACTGTTTCTTCTGTTCTGCGGTCAAACGTCCGCTCTCTATTGATATGTATGGCATATCTTAACTCTTTACAATAACCCACTTATCGTTCTTGGATTTTCTTTCAGCACAATAGCCCAGAGGTAAATCTTTCAAATTGCCGATAGTCGGATCTAAATTCAATACATACTTTAATGAAACTATCTTTGCATCGCTTTCACTATGTTCTTTACCACAAAGGAATTGCCATGCTCCGTCATCCGCATCATGTGAAACAAATAATATTTCTTCTCCACAGTCAGTTATGTGACAGCATATAAAAACAGCTGTATTTGGTGCGTCTGAAAACGGGAAAACATCATTGCTCTTCTTCCAGCGTTTGAGATGCGGGAAAAATTGGCGCATCTGCTCCTTCATCCAGAATTTCATTTCCATATTACTTTTATTTTGCACATTGATAGTGTCCGGCGGACAATCAACCGTTAGGCAGCCTATTTGCTTGCAGCCACTCCAACTAACAACATTGGGATATCAACCAAATCCTATCAAAGCGTTTGGCTTTCAAATCCTCTTTTGGGATGTAGAAATAGATGTATCCGCAGTCGCCGAACATCAGACGGAAGTCGTCGCACTCCACAGTGTCAAGTTGCAGGAGCAATCTCCATTTGTCGAAGGCTGTTTCTTTTGCTTCTTTGCGAATATCTTCCGGCACATCTCTCCACCCGTTGCCCAAATAATAGCCACGAGTTACAAGATCACATTCAATGAACATACTGCTTTGAATCACATCGGGCCAGCCGAGCAGTTGAGCCCCGCCATGTATATCATAAACCGACTTCCCTGTCGCTTTTTGAAATACATCTTCCCAGTCGTCTAATCCGCCACTCGGCGAGAACATGTCATAAAAGTCATCCTCTGAAGGATAGGACACTTCCTTGCTCATCTTAATTCTCACCATTGGAAATTTAAAGTCATCTTCCATATCTTCCGGGAACTCTGCCGGCGACAAGACCGATGTGTCCTCAAACCAGAAAACACGAGCGCATCCTTTATCCTTCGGGTCAAAGCCACTGCATTGGCTATACGTTTCATAAAAGAACGACAATATGCCATGATCAGGAAGTAGATGTTCGGTATCGTACTTCGACAAATCCTCGCAATTGAACTGTACCAAGAATGTCAACGGACGTTTGATTATTGTACCATCTTCCCATTTTTCCTCAAAATACGGCCAAGCGAAGTTTGACGGTACATCCGGCTTCCCTCCGAATCGAGTGCCGCACAGCTCGTACGTTTCTTTTCCTTCAATTTTGAGTACGATGCTATTCTGTTGCAATTGTTGTATTTTATCTTTCATTTGACTTTTTATCGTAAAATGCAAAGTTCTCTTCTACAAAGGTAATTAAAATATTCTTTGCTGGTACAGCAATCAATATATTATCATCATCAGGGTAGCAGAAATCAGTCCAATACTTGAGAAAAACATCACCAAAAGTGATAATCGAACAGTTACTACCCCAAAATAACATAATCTCATCATTGGCTTCTAAAAATGGGGATAAATTTATAGGATAATCGATTTTGTTCCGGTCAACAGGTAAAGTTGAAACTTCATTCAGACCATTCCAAAACGAATCAGGCAATCTAAATAAGTGGCCTTTCTTAGAATTTGTTATTTCAGTCCATTTTCTTATTGAGTCGTTTTTACTGTTGATGAAGATTTTTCCAAGACTATATTCATCAATAATCATTTGATTTTGATTGAAAAATCTCCAACCAACATCGCTGCCTTTTAATAATTCGATTACCTTTTCTTTTCTCATTTCCATATTTTTGAAGTGGTCGATAATGTCCGGCGGATAATCGAGTTTTTATGGTAGATTAATCCGTTTGTTATGTGCCTTATTAATCATTCTTCTTCGTATTCTTCAGCACTTTTAAGGCCTCGTATAAAGTCCTCAAAATTATCTGCTAAAGGAGTTATTTTGAAATCAGATTCTTGGTCGATATGCACAACTTTTGGTTCTCCGAGTGGACCACATTCTCGATAATCTAAGAAAACCATATCATGCCCTGCACTCGGACAATCACAAATAGCAACTCCAATTGCTGGATATCCCCATTCATCAATCATAAACTGACTGCCAATTTCACCACATAGTGAATATTCCTTTTCCCTACCGATACCGTAAATGCAGGTTATAGCAATATGATCTTTAGCCCAATTTGTGGGTGAATCAGTAGGGAAGCATGTCTTGAAAGGGATGCCTCCATTATGTTGCTTCATCAGCCATATATAGGATGCCGGCAACTTGTATCCTAATTCATTCTCTACATCGGCTATCAGTTCATCAGTTGGGGCATCACTTATATACTCTTTACGAGCATAGTAATTATCATCCCAGAAGTTTGTAAAATCAAAACCTTCAAATTCTTTTTCCATATCTCATTTTTTTGTGGCACATTTTCACAGGCCGGGTGATTTTTGTGCTCATTCACTCGATTTTTATTAATTTTGCATTCCGATGTTCAAATCTGCCAATACATTTAAAGAGAAAGTTGCAAAGTAAATGAAACTCAAACCAACGGCAAAGAAAGCCATTTCAGCAATACTCATTTTATTGTTGATGGCGGGATTGTATGGAGCAATTATTGCCCTATGCAATCAGTATCTACGCGAACATGATATGCTGACAAAATCATCAAAGTTTGTCCTCGGAGTATTTATGTTTGCCGGATTCTACTTTATTTACAAATGGTTCTCAAAACGGATTGACTCAATCCAAAAACAAAATGATTGACGAAACATCGGTAGATGAGTTCTTTGCATGATGCAAAGCGCTTCGGCAGCTATTGCTAAGAGTAGCATAACGGTAATGGCCAAATCTTAATTTATTTCTTCTTTTTGATTATATGTAAAGCCTTATCCAATGCGTCAGCAGCAGGTACGGCAATATCCGGAATTGTGCCATGTATGTCGTTCTCGTCTGCTCGGAATTGCCAGAATCGTTTGAATGA